>ERZ780162.1750-NODE-1750-length-14522-cov-5.345269_pt1 | contig 14522 bp, 10 predicted proteins | sample MGYA00511474_ERZ780162 | MGnify/ENA primary metagenome ERZ780162 (study PRJEB29588, sample SAMEA2143633) | human gut metagenome | biome: human gut; feature: human-associated habitat; material: faeces | place: Denmark | collected 2008/2010 ...
TCTGCGTCCGATTATCTGGAGGCAAGAAGAAGAGAGCAGGAGAACTTTATTGATTTAAGCTTTACGACCATCAGTGCCTACGGTGCAAATGCAGCGATGATGCACTATTCTGCAACACCGGAATCCAATACCGAATTAAAACCGGAAGGCTTTTTACTGGTAGACTCCGGCGGACATTATTATGAGGGAACAACCGATATCACGAGAACTTTTGTGTTAGGAACGATCAGTGATGAGATGAAACAGCATTTCACAGCAGTATGCCGTTCCAATATGAAGCTTGCCAATGCAAAGTTTTTATATGGTGCATGTGGTCTGAATCTGGATATTCTCGCACGTGGTCCACTGTGGGATATGGGGATTGACTACAAATGCGGTACGGGACACGGCGTCGGTTATATCTTAAACGTGCATGAAGGACCAAACGGCTTCCGCTGGAAGATCGTGCCGGAACGCCATGACAGCGGTGTGCTGGAAGAGGGTATGATCACAACCGATGAACCGGGTGTATATCTGGAAGGAAAGTATGGTATCCGCACGGAGAATGAGCTGGTCTGCCGCAAAGCAGAGAAGAATGAATATGGTCAGTTTATGGAATTTGAGAACATCACTTACGCACCGATCGATCTGGATGGAATCGATCCGGAGCAGATGAGCCCACGTGAGAAGCAGATGTTAAATGATTATCATAAGAAGGTATATGAAGTGCTCTCTCCTTACATGACAGAGGAAGAGAACGAATGGCTGAAGAAGTATACCCGCGCAATTTAATTTGTCACAGGATGGGACTGCCGCATGCGGCAGCCCCTTTACTGCTTTTTTATGAGCAGTGAAAAAATAAGAAGGAGACACAAAGTTTATGAGTGAAAAGCTGGTACTGATCGATGGACACAGCATTTTAAACCGGGCATTTTTCGGAATCCCGGATCTGACGAATTCCGAGGGACTTCATACCAATGCGGTCTATGGATTTTTAAATATTTTATTTAAGATTTTAGAGGAGGAACAGCCAAACTATCTGACGGTTGCCTTTGATGTATCACAGCCAACTTTTCGTCATAAGATGTATGCAGAATACAAGGGAACCAGAAAGCCGATGGCGGAGGAACTTCGCGAACAGGTGCCTCTGATGAAGGAAATGTTAAAAGCCATGGGTGTGACTATCGTGGAAAAAGGTGGGTATGAGGCAGATGATATTTTGGGGACCATTGCAAAACGCAGCGAAGCAGAGGGACTTGAAGTATCCGTTGTGTCAGGAGACAGGGATTTATTGCAGCTTGCTACCGACCATATTAAAATCCGTATTCCGAAAACAAAGCGCACCGGAACCGAGATCGAGGATTATAATACGAAGGAAGTTTTGGACAAATATCATGTGACGCCGATCGAGTTTATCGATGTGAAAGCATTGATGGGCGATACTTCGGATAATATCCCGGGTGTTCCGGGAATCGGAGAAAAGACAGCAACAGCTCTCATTGCGCAGTACGGCAGCATTGAAAACTGTTATGCGCATGTGGATGAGATCAAACCACCGCGGGCAAGCAAGAATTTAAAGGAAAATTATGAGCTTGCACAGATGAGTAAGACATTAGCGACAATCGAGATCCATGCAGATATTGACTATGATCTGCAGAGTGCAAGATTAGAGCAGATCAAAGATCTGTATACAGAGGAAGCATATCTTTTGTGCAAACGTCTGGAGTTTAAGAATATGCTTGGCAGATTTGAGGTGGATGCACCAAAGAATCAGGCGGAAGAACATTTTAAGCTTGTGACAGAGAAGAAGGAAGCCGAAAAGATTTTTGCAAAGATCAAAGGCATAGAATGTGCATTTCAGATCATTCCGATGGAGGAAAAAAAGGATGCGAACATGGATGCGGGGGGGCAGATGAATCTTTTTGCAGCACCGCAGACGAATGAATTTCTTGGAATGGCAGTCTGCTTTGGGGAGAAAGACACCTACTTTTTCAAGGCTGGGGAAGAACTGACAAGCAGCGTGTTGTCAGACCTCCTCACACACTCTGAGGCGGCAGGATACATGACACTGGATTTAAAACCGCAGCTTGGACTGCTCCATATGATCGAGCAGAGAGAGAACGGATGTCTGAACCAGAAAAACATTTTTGACAACGTCATCGCAGCATATCTGCTGAATCCGTTAAAAAATGAATATCCGTATGAAGACATCGCAAAGGATTACTGCAGCCTGATGATCCCATCGAGAGTGGATCTGCTTGGAAAGTCAGGCTATGATCTGGCAATGGATGAGAAACCGGAAGGATTTTTAAAGACAGTCTGCTTTATGGCGTACACTGCATTTTCCAGCAAAAAAGCAATGATGGAAGAGCTGAAGGCAACCGGAATGGAACAGCTCTATGAAACCATTGAGATGCCGTTAGTGTTTACCCTTGCAGACATGGAACACACAGGAATTGCCATTGATGCAGTTAATCTGAAAGAGTATGGGGAGAAACTTGCAGTCCGCATCAAAGAGTTAGAAACCCGGATTTATCAGGAAGCAGGGGAAGAGTTTAATATCAATTCTCCAAAACAGTTAGGTGTGATCCTGTTTGAAAAACTCGAAATGCCTTACGGAAAGAAGACAAAGACCGGATATTCGACAGCCGCAGATGTGTTAGACAAACTTGCACCAGAGTATCCAATTGTTGCAGATATTTTGGAATACCGCCAGCTTACCAAGTTAAAATCCACTTATGCAGATGGACTTGCCAATTATATTAAGGAGGATGGAAGAATCCATACTTCCTTTAACCAGACGATCACGGTTACCGGAAGGCTGAGCAGTACAGAGCCGAATCTCCAGAATATCCCGATGAGGATTGAACTTGGCAGATTGATACGAAAAGCATTTTTACCGGCAAAGGGATGTGTGTTCATGGACGCCGATTATTCGCAGATCGAGCTTCGTGTGTTAGCGCACATGTCCGGGGATGAAAAACTGATCGAGGCGTACAGAGAGGCACAGGATATCCACAGAATCACTGCATCACAGGTATTCCACATTCCATTTGATGAGGTGACAGATTTACAGCGAAGAAATGCCAAAGCGGTAAACTTTGGGATCGTATATGGAATCAGTTCCTTTGGATTAAGCCAGGATTTAAGTATCAGTAAAAAAGAGGCAGCAGAGTATATCGAACGGTATTTTGAAACATATCCAAAGATCAAGACATTTTTAGACGGACTTGTGGAGGATGCCAAAAAGAACGGATACGTGACAACCATGTTTGGAAGAAGGCGTCCGGTTCCGGAACTTTCCAGCAGTAACTTTATGCAGCGTTCTTTTGGAGAGCGTGTGGCAATGAATGCGCCAATTCAGGGAACAGCCGCAGACATTATCAAGATTGCTATGATACGTGTGCATGACAGGCTGTTGGAGGAACATTTGAAATCAAGACTGATCATCACGGTGCATGATGAACTTTTAATTGAGACAGCAGAGGATGAGATTGATAGAGTAAAAGAAATCCTGACGGAAGGTATGCAGCAGGCAGCAGATCTGAAGGTGGCTCTGGCAATTGACCTTCACACCGGAAAGAACTGGTACGAGGCAAAATAGCTTTGCATCAGAAACGGACAGCACGAAAGAAGATAAGGGTGGACGGAAAATATGAAATTTATAGGGATCACAGGTGGTGTAGGAGCCGGAAAATCAGCAGTTTTAGATTATATGGCAACCAAACCGGGCGTGCGTGTCATGCTGGCGGATGAGATCGCACATGAACTGATGGAACCTGGAACGGACTGTTATGAGCAGATCAGACAGGCTTTTCCGGAGCATGATATTTATAAGGAAGATGGACATTTTGACCGGATAAAACTGGCGAAGGTGATCTTTTCAGATGGAAACAGGCGTGCCAGGATGAACGGGATCGTACATCCGGCAGTGAAAGCATATGTGATAGCAGAAGCGAAAAGAGAGAGACAGGAAGGAAAGCTTGCACTGCTTGTTTTGGAAGCGGCACTTTTAATTGAAGAACATTATGATGAAATTTGTGATGAACTCTGGTATATTTATACAAGAGAGGAAATCCGCGAGGCAAGACTGATGGAATCCCGTGGGTATTCCAGAGAGAAGGTACAGCAGATTTTTTCGAGTCAGTTGAAGGAAGCAGAGTACCGGAAACATTGCAGTGTTGTGATCGACAACAATGAAGGGTTAGAGGAAATGCAGAGACAGATCGATGCGGCAGTGTGCGCTATCTGACGGATTTTGCAGACAATTGGAACGGATCAGGGAATTACAAAGAAAAGGTAAGTGAGAGGGCACTACAGATGAATGAAACACAGACATTCGAACAGCCATATGTATTTGGACTGGACATTGGAACACGAAATGTAGTAGGTACGGTTGGATATAAGGAAGGAAATGAATTTGTCGTTGTGGCACAGTATATCATGCAGCATGAGACAAGGGCGATGATCGATGGACAGATCCACGACATTGGACGTGTGGGAAGTGTGATCCGGACGGTAAAAGAGGAATTGGAGAAACAGATTGAATGTCCGTTGACCGAAGTGTGTATCGCAGCAGCCGGTCGTGTGTTAAAGACTGTAACGACAAATGTAGAATATGAATATCCGGAAGAGACTGTTGTTACAAGGGAAGATATCCATACGCTGGATCTGCTTGGAATTGAAAAGGCACAGTCCATATTAAAAGAAAAAAATGATACAAGATACAAGTTCTACTGCGTGGGATATTCGGTTGTGAAGTATTATCTGAACGAGGAGGCTTATTCCAACATCGAGGGACATAAGGCAGAGGTGATCAGCGAGGATATCATCGTGACATTCCTGCCGGAGGATGTTGTGGACGGACTGTATTCCGCAGTGGCGCAGGCAGGTCTTGACGTCGCCAATATGACATTGGAGCCTATTGCGGCGATCGATGTTGCAATCCCGGAAACATTCCGTATGCTGAATATCGCACTGGTCGATGTCGGAGCCGGAACATCGGATATTTCTGTCACGAAAGATGGAAGTATCATCGCCTATGGCATGATTCCGCTTGCAGGGGATGAATTGACAGAACTGATCGTGCAGCATTATCTGGTCGATTTCCAGACCGCAGAGCGCATCAAACTTGCAAGTACGACCGGGGAGATGATCACATACAAAGATATTATGATGATCGAGCACTCCATTCCGGCGAAGGAAGTGTGGGAACTGGTAGAGCCGGTAACAGATAAAATGACAACGGCAGTGGCAGAGAAAATCAAAGAGTTAAATGGCGGACAGAGTGTCAGTGCTACATTTGTCGTTGGTGGAGGCGGAAAAATCCACGGTTTTACCGAGATGCTGGCAGATAAACTTGGACTTCCACAGGAGCGTGTTGCTCTCCGCGGTGAGGAAGTACTGCAGGAAGTAACCTTTGAGCAGCCGGATATCGAAAAAGATCCGCTCATCGTAACACCGATCGGTATCTGTCTGAATTATTATGACCAGAAAAACAGTTTTATCATGGTACATTTGAACGGCGAACGGATCAAGATGTATGACAACAATAAGCTTCTGATCATGGATGCCGCATTACAGGCGGGAGTAGCCAACGAAGATCTGTTCCCGAAACGTGGAAAAGAAGTGAATTATACGGTCAATGGCGTGGCAAAAGTGGAGCGGGGTCTGCAGGGGGAATCTGCTGTGATTACCATGAATGGAAAACCGGCAGGCATCAATACTAAGTTAGAACCGAATTCAGAGATCGAGATCTGCCCATCCACTGCGGGAGAGGATGCCATGATCACCATCGAGCAGTTAGAGGAGTACCATACATCCACCATAACATTTATTGTCAACGGCAGGAAAATCGTATGCCCGCGTTTTGTTGAGGTAAATGGTAAATTAGAACCAGCCTCTTACCTGATCAAAGAGGGAGACGAAATTGAGACGAGGGCTTATTATACCGTCGAGCAGATCGCAGAATTTATGGATGTGGAGATCGACACGGAAAAAGAGATCATTGTGAATAACCGGGTGGTCGACCTGAATTATTTTGTCTATGAGAACTTTAATATTGAGTGGACGATCCTGTCCTTCCGCACACATGTGTCTGATACAATAGAGGAGATGACCACTGAAGGCATTGAAGAAACAGCAGATACGGCAGAGGCACCGGAGGAGAATGTTTCAGACAGCGGAACGGCAGGTGAGACAGAAGACAGCGTACCAGCGGATGATGCATCTGTGACAACGGATGAAGAAACGCAGACGGCGGAGGAAAGTCCGGCAGATAACGAAACTTTGGAGGAAGCCAAAGAGAAGGAAACACATTCTGTGGAAGTTATCATCAATGGCACACCGGTCACGCTGACAGGAAGAGAGTCCTATATGTTTGTGGATCTCTTTGAATTTTACGAATTTGACCTTTCTGCCTCTGCAGGAAGAGCGATCATTACAAAATTAAATGGCCAGAATGCACAGTACACCGCAGAATTAAAAGACGGTGATGTGATTGAACTGGCTTGGAAAGAGAAATAGATTTATGGAATTATGCAGTATTGCAAGCGGAAGCAGCGGAAATTGTATCTGTGTCGGCTCAGATGACTGTCATGTGCTGATCGATGCGGGAATCAGTGGAAAAAGGATTGAGAACGGTTTAAACAGTATTGATCTAAAGACTGCAGATATGCAGGGAATCCTCATCACACATGAGCATATCGACCATATCGCAGGACTCGGAGTGATTGCAAGAAGATATGGCATTCCGATGTATGCAACAGGGGAAACCGTTGATGCTATTTTACATACAAAAACCGTTGGAAAAATAGACGAGGCACTTTTTCAGGTGATCGAGCCGGAAAGGGAGTTTACAATCGGTGATCTTACGATCGAACCGGTGTCCATCTCCCATGATGCGGCAGATCCGGTTGCCTACAAGATCAGACAGCAGGAAAAGAACGTGGCAGTCATGACAGACCTTGGAACCTATGACGACCATATTGTGGAGAAGCTGCAGAATGTGGACGTGCTGCTCTTAGAAGCCAACCATGACGTGCGCATGCTTCAGGCAGGAGCATATCCATATCCTCTGAAACAGCGTATCCTTGGGGATAAAGGACATTTGTCGAACGAGCGGAGTGGACAATTGTTAGGAAAAGTGCTCCACGATCATTTGAAACATATCGTGTTAGGACATCTGAGCAAAGAAAATAATTATCCGGAGCTTGCCTATGAGACGGTGCGTCTGGAAGTGGAGCTGGGAGATAACCCTTATAAGGGCGATGATTTCCCAATGTTTGTGGCGAAGCGCGACGAAGTATCGCAAAAAATAGTATTCTAATAACATTTATTAGATGATTTAATAAATAAAAAGAGCTTAAGTAGTGGAAATAATAAAAAGAGTATGCTAATATGGAACATAATTAAAATTTATCTTGGTAACGTGAGAAAAATCTGACGGAACCGGGCAGAATACAGTGAGGAGGCATGAACCATGGAACATAATGCAAATAAAACCATTATTACAGTAGTAGGAAAAGATACAGTAGGTATCATTGCAAAAGTCTGTACTTATCTGTCAGAAAATGGAGTAAATGTTTTAGATATTTCCCAGACCATCGTATCTGGATACTTCAATATGATGATGATCGTTGACATGACAAAGGCTGCAAAAGCTTTTGCAGACTGCCAGAAAGATCTGGACGTATTGGGCGAGGAGATCGGCGTATCGATCAAGTGCCAGAAAGCAGAGATCTTCGATATGATGCACAGAATCTAGGGAGGAAAGCAGTAAATGATTAATTTCTTTGAGGTAAATGAGACAAATAAAATGGTCGAACAGGAAAATCTTGATGTCCGTACCATTACCATTGGTATCAGTCTCTTAGAGTGTATTGATTCCAATCTGGATAAATTAAATGAAAATATTTATAACCGCATCACAACTGTTGCAAAAGATCTTGCCGCAGTAGGTGAGAAGATCGAGCATGAATTTGGAATACCGATCGTGAACAAACGGATTTCCGTGACACCGATCGCATTGGTAGGTGGTTCTGCATGTAAGACATCGGAAGATTTTGCAACGATCGCCGACACATTAGACCGTGCCGCTGAAAAAGTGGGAGCAAACCTGATCGGCGGATATTCTGCACTGGTTTCCAAGGGAATGACAACAGCAGATGAGATGCTGATCCGGTCTATTCCAATGGCACTTGGCAGAACGAACCGCGTGTGCAGTTCGGTCAATCTTGCGTCTACAAAGACAGGTATCAACATGGACGCAGTCAAATTAATGGGTGAGATTTTATTAGAGGTGGCAGAACAGTCGAAAGACCGTGATTCCGTGGACTGTATGAAGCTTGTAGTGTTCTGCAATGCGCCAGATGATAATCCGTTTATGGCAGGAGCTTTCCACGGCGTGACAGAGGCGGATGCGATCATCAATGTCGGAGTCAGTGGACCGGGCGTTGTTAAGACAGCTCTTGAAAAAGTGCGCGGCGAGAATTTTGAAGTGCTCTGCGAGACGATCAAAAAGACAGCGTTTAAAGTAACACGTGTCGGACAGCTTGTCGCACAGGAGGCATCAAGACTTTTAAATATTCCATTTGGTATCGTCGATCTGTCTCTGGCACCAACACCGGCAATCGGTGACAGTGTGGCAGACATTCTCTGCGAGATCGGCTTAGAGTATGCAGGAGCACCGGGAACGACAGCAGCTTTGGCACTGTTAAATGATCAGGTGAAAAAAGGTGGTGTCATGGCATCTTCTTATGTCGGCGGTTTGAGTGGTGCATTCATTCCGGTCAGTGAAGACCAGGGAATGATCAATGCAGTTCAGGCTGGTGCCATCACGCTGGAAAAATTAGAGGCGATGACCTGTGTATGTTCCGTTGGCCTTGATATGATCGCAATTCCAGGTGATACGAAAGCAACTACGATCTCCGGTATGATCGCAGATGAGATGGCGCTCGGTATGATCAATCAGAAAACAACAGCCTGCCGTCTGATTCCAGTCATAGGAAAAGGTGTTGGCGAACAGGTAGAATTCGGTGGACTGTTCGGTTATGCGCCGATCATGCCGGTAAATAAATTTTCCTGTGATGATTTCATCAACCGTGGCGGAAGAATTCCGGCACCGATCCATAGCTTTAAAAACTAGAATTCAGGACTGCTCACTTTTGTGGGCAGTTTTTTTTCGTTATGGTTCATCCGTCAGCAACGGTTATCCGAGAAAAGAGTGAGTTTTATTATATATTAATACAACTTATATAACTTAGTAAATAAATTCATGACACTAATAAGAGCCAATCCATTGTAAAAATAAAACTGCAATGCTAATATAAAAAGGTATTGAATCATTACACAGATAAATGAACTTTGTAGAACAGAGGAGAGTAGGAGGATTTATGAAATCAATCTCATTAGCAAATGAACTTGCAGGAAATTCTTATCCAGGACGTGGAATCGTCATCGGAAAATCCGCAGATGGTAAATATGCAGTAACTGCTTACTTTATTATGGGTAGAAGTGAGAACAGCCGCAACCGTGTGTTTGTGGAGGATGGGGAAGGAATCCGTACACAGGCATTTGATCCTTCGAAATTAAGTGATCCAAGCCTGATTATTTATGCTCCGGTTCGTGTACTTGGCAATAAAACAATTGTTACCAATGGGGATCAGACAGACACGATTTATGAGTTGATGGATAAACAGCAGACGTTTGAGCAGGCATTAAGAACCAGAGAGTTTGAGCCGGATGCTCCAAACTATACACCAAGAATTTCCGGAATTATGCACATTGACAATGGAACTTACAATTATGCAATGTCTATTTTAAAGAGCAATAATGGAAATCCGGATGCATGTAACCGTTATACATTTGCATATCAGAATCCGGTTGCCGGAGAAGCACATTTTATCCACACTTATATGGGAGACGGAAACCCGCTTCCAAGTTTTGAGGGAGAACCAAAGCTTGTTGGTCTGGAAGGAGACATTGATACCTTTACCAGTCTGGTATGGGAAAATCTTAATGAGGAGAACAAAGTTTCCTTATTTGTACGTTACATTGACATTGAAACCGGAAAATACGAGACAAGAATTGTAAATAAAAATAAGTAAAGACCATAAATTTTTTAGAAAATCAAAGATAAGCAGGAGCGGAGATTAAGATGAAAGAATTAGAGTTAAAATACGGATGTAATCCAAACCAGAAACCATCCAGAATTTATATGGAAAACGGCGAGCTTCCAATCAAAGTGTTAAACGGAAAACCGGGTTATATCAACTTTTTAGATGCATTTAACGGCTGGCAGCTGGTAAGTGAATTAAAGAAAGCAACCGGACTTCCGGCAGCAACCTCTTTTAAACATGTATCTCCGGCTGGAGCAGCAGTTGGACTTCCATTGTCTGAGGTAGAGCGCAAAATCTATTGGGTAGACGATATGGACGTAGAGTTCACACCGCTTGCAAACGCCTATATCAGAGCCAGAGGCGCGGACAGAATGTCTTCTTTCGGCGATTTCATTTCCTTATCCGATGTCTGTGACAAAGAGACAGCACTTGTAATCAAACGAGAGGTGTCTGATGGTGTGATCGCGCCGGGCTATACAGATGAGGCACTTGAGATTTTAAAGGCAAAGAAAAAAGGAAACTACAATGTGATCGAGATCGATCCGAATTATGTGCCGGATCCGATCGAACATAAAGAAGTGTTTGGAATCACATTTGAACAGGGAAGAAATGAGCTTGTGATCGATGAGCATTTCTTTGACAACATCGTGACAGAGAATAAGGAAATCCCGGATTCTGCAAAAATGGATCTTGCCATTTCCATGATCACATTAAAATACACACAGTCCAATTCCGTATGCTATGTCAAAGGTGGACAGGCAATCGGTATCGGTGCCGGACAGCAGTCCAGAATTCACTGTACCAGACTGGCCGGCTCTAAGGCAGATAACTGGTGGTTACGCCAGTCTCCACAGGTGCTCGGACTTCAGTTTTTAGATAAGATTGGACGTGCAGACAGAGATAATGCGATCGATCTCTACATCGGTGAGGACTATATGGATGTGCTTGCAGATGGCGCATGGGAGAATATTTTTAAAGTAAAACCGGAAGTGTTTACAAGGGAGGAAAAACGCGCATGGTTAGATAAAAACACTGACGTTGCGCTTGGTTCCGATGCATTCTTCCCATTTGGAGATAATGTGGAACGTGCTCATAAGAGCGGAGTGAAATACATCGCCCAGCCAGGTGGTTCTATCCGTGATGATCATGTCATTGCAACCTGTAACAAATACGGCATTGCCATGGCATTCACCGGAATTCGCTTATTCCATCATTAATAAGATCATATAATTGATAGAAAAACTTTAGTGAGAGTTTCGCCACTATGATTGCAAAAGGGGGAACATTCCATGAGCGAAGTATATGAAAAATTAATGAAATGCTATAAAAGTGTCCGGGAGAAAACGGATTTCGTCCCGGAGGCGGCACTTATTTTAGGTTCCGGTCTTGGTGATTACGCAGATGATCTGAAAATCGAGGCATCGGTCAACTATGCGGATATCGAAGGTTTTCCGGTATCCACAGTGAAAGGACATAAGGGAAGATTTGTGTTCGCACATGTAGAGGGTGTGCCCATGGTGATCATGCAGGGACGTGTGCACTATTATGAGGGATATCCGATGTCGGATGTAGTGCTTCCAACACGTCTTATGGGACTTCTCGGAGCAAAAAAGATCATTCTGACCAACGCGGCAGGCGGTGTGAATTATAACTTCAAACCGGGAGATTTTATGCTCATCACAGATCACATCACAACTGCGGTCCAGAATCCCCTGATCGGAGAAAATATTGACGAACTCGGAACGAGATTTCCGGATATGAGTGAGGTGTATGCACCGGAATTACAGGAAAAAGTGAGAAAGGCGGCAGAAAAACTTCAGATACCACTGCAGGAGGGCGTTTACATGCAGTTTACCGGACCAAGCTATGAGACACCGGCAGAGATCCGCATGTGCAGGACATGGGGAGGCGATGCAGCAGGAATGAGCACCGCATGTGAGGCGGTGGCAGCCAATCATATGGGAATGAAAGTCTGTGGTATTTCCTGTATTACCAACCTTGCCGCCGGCATGTCAAAACAAAAGCTGGATCACAAAGAAGTGCAGGAGACAGCAGACCGAGTATCCAGACAATTCAAACAACTGGTCACAGAAGTGATAAAAACAATCTGAATCATTACAGTAGAACAATTTCACGGGTGTATTCATTTCGTGGGATTGTTCTGTTTTTTTGTGCAAGTACCTGTTCATAGAGATCAGCCGCAAAAATATCTTTTTCAAGAAGCCAGAAGGCATCGTCAGAAAGCGTCTGTCTGGCATTTGCAAGCTTCCCTATCAGTGGAATATCCGTGTGTTTTTTGATCTCACTAAGTACGCCAGAGGACGATTTTTTGAATCCAAGAGGACGGAGGTAAGGGACATAACCAAGCTGTTTTGCCTGCTTATAATCTTCGGCTGTCATATGCAGCAGAATATGCGTAAAAATACGGCTCATGCGTGCGTAAGTAATGTCGCGGCTCTGATTTAAGGCAGCAAACTGCGTGAAAGAGGAAAATTCACTGCGGTTCTTTTTCAGGCGGTTCGCAATTTCAATATTGCAGTCGGCAAAGGCGGCAAGCACTTCTGCCGGATAAAAAAGCAGCAGATAATTTAAAATACCGGAAAAATCATCCGCTTCCAGATAAGTGGAGGAGGCGAGATATTCTGAAAAAATCCGGAAAGCTTCCTGTGGCATGGCGGCAGAAAAAGATGCAAGATCCGGGGCAGAGCCGGAAGAGCCAGCCTGTTTTAAAGTCTGCCGGATGGCAGAAGCAGAGGCATTTTTTAAGAGAATATCGGTGTCATGATATCCGGCACCTTCCCGCAGAATCGGATAAGGTGTAATCTGTGATCCGCAGGTTTTTAATGCTTTCAGGTATTCGATGCCAAGAATATTATTTGGTGTGGATAAGAGGCTGGTAAGCTGCTCTGTCTGCAAGGCAGCGTCGGAAGATTCAGCACTAAGATAAGATTTTAATGCCAGAATCCTGGCGGCAGGAAAATTTTTCCCTTCTTTTAAATAAATATTCAGGGCATCCTGATAGGAACGCGGCTCATCGACAAGAATGCCTGCGATTTTATTTAACTGGGAAAGGTCTGCATTTTCAGCTCCAAAACACAGGTAGTCGACACAGCCCATCCGTGTAAAGAGCGCGACACCTGCTCTGGCAAAATATTCTGCAGAAGCGCAGGCAAAAAGAGCAGGGAGTTCCAGCACAAGATCCGCACCGCAGGAGAGTGCCATTCTGGCGCGTTCGTATTTGTCTGTGATGGCAGGTTCTCCCCGCTGCACAAAATCTCCGCTCATGGCGACAATGACATAATCGCTGTCTGTTTCCTCTTTTATTTTTGCTATCTGATAAGCATGTCCATTGTGAAATGGATTGTATTCTGCAATAATGCCTGTAATTTTCATGGGATGATCCTTTCCTGGCTGTCTCAAAATGACTTAGTAGTAACATAACCATTTTTATAAGAAAAATCAAGTGACTGTTGAACCGTGTTTCGTGATTGTAATGCGGATGATAAGAAATTGGCCGTGACAGCGTAGTTTTCTATTATGAAACGGTAAGTAGAATCGTTAAAAAATTGACAAGATGTTTCGTATTAAATACACGAAATATGGCAAAAAGTGGCTTGTCGCACAGAAAAGAAAGGCGTATACTAAAACCATATGTGGTCTGTCTGAGAAGACCCGAAAAAGTAGAAAATGCCATAAGGCACAATATAGTTGATAGAGGAGAAAAATCATGAACGTATTAGTAATTAACTGTGGTAGTTCATCACTGAAATACCAGCTCATTGATTCAGAAACAGAAGCAGTACTGGCAAAAGGTCTCTGCGAGAGGATCGGGATCGACGGAAGATTAGTTTACCAGAAAACAGGTCTCGACAAAGAGATTACAGAAGCAGCTATGCCAACACACAAACAGGCAATCCAGATGGTACTGGATGCTATCGTAAATCCTAAGACAGGTGCTTTAAAGAGCCTTGCAGAGGTAGATGCTGTCGGACACCGTGTCGTACATGGCGGAGAGAAATTTGCAAGTTCTGTTGTTCTGACAGAGGAAGTTCTGGCTCAGATCGAAGAGTGTAACGATCTTGCACCACTTCACAATCCTGCAAACCTGATCGGAATCCGTGCCTGCCAGGAATTAATGCCAAACGTGCCTATGGTTGGTGTATTTGATACTGCTTTCCATCAGACAATGTCTAAGAAAGCATACCTTTACGGTCTGCCTCATGAATATTATGAGAAATACAAAGTAAGAAGATACGGCTTCCACGGAACAAGCCACAGCTTTGTATCCAAACGTCTGGTAGAGTACCTTGGAATGGATTTAAATAACTCCAAAGTGATCGTAGCACATCTTGGAAACGGAGCTTCTGTCAGCGCAGTTGTCAATGGAAAATGTGTTGATACTTCCATGGGACTTACTCCATTAGA
>ERZ780162.1756-NODE-1756-length-14503-cov-9.012666_pt1 | contig 14503 bp, 9 predicted proteins | sample MGYA00511474_ERZ780162 | MGnify/ENA primary metagenome ERZ780162 (study PRJEB29588, sample SAMEA2143633) | human gut metagenome | biome: human gut; feature: human-associated habitat; material: faeces | place: Denmark | collected 2008/2010 ...
GCCACGGTCAGCGCCGCACCGCCGCCGCACAAAGCCCACAGCCGGGCCAGCGCCTTGCCGCGCGGGATCTCACCTGCATAGCGGTAGTGTGCCCCGCGGTACCGGTAGTTGCCGTTCAGGTCTTTTTCAAAGTCATCGAGATAGGCGCGCTTCTTCTTTTTCTCGCGGTCGGCCATCACACGATACCTGCCAGGTCATAGTTGTCCAGCCACTGTTTGGCTGTCTCGCTGACACCGCGCAGGCAGCTTTCCTCAAAGGGGGTGGTCAGGCCCGCGTTCTTCAAAAGCTCGGTAAAGGTGCGGCTGCCGCCCTGCTTGGTGTAGGCCATGTAGTGTGCCCAAGCGTCAGCGCGATCCTTTTGCAGCATCGCCCAGAATTGCAGGCTGACGGTCTGCGCCAGGCAGTAGTCAATGTAGTAGAAGGGGCTTTGGTAAATATGCATCTGGCGCTGCCAGTACTCGCCCGCGCCGTAGAAGGGAATTTCGCCGTCCAGGCGCATCCAGGGCTGGTAGATGGCGGCCAGCTTCTTCCACTCCTCGTGGCGCTGGGCCGGGGTCAGCTCTGGGTGCTCATAAACGATATGTTGGAAATGGTCGACCATTGTGCCGTAAGGGATGAAGGTCAGCGCGCCCGCCAGATGGCTGTACCGGAACTTGCGGGCGTCCGCACCGAAGAAGCCCTCGGCCCAGGGCCAGGCGAAGAACTCCATCGACATGGAGTGGACCTCGCAGGCCTCCATACTGGGCCAGACGTAGGAGTACGGGATGCGGTCGCGGTTCATGTAGGCGGCAAAGGCGTGGCCTGCCTCGTGGGTCACGACCTCGACGTCATGCTGCGTGCCGTTGAAGTTGGCAAAAATGAACGGCATTTCGTAATCGCCCAGGCTGGTGCAGTAGCCGCCGCCCGCCTTGCCGGGGGTGGACAGCACATCCAGCAACTCGTCATCCAGCATTTTGTTGAAGAACACACCGCTCTCGGGGGAAAGTTCCTCATAGAACTTCTTGCCCTGCTTGAGGATGGCGTCGGCGTCGCCCGCCGGGCGCGGGTTGCCGCTGCGGAACATCAAGGCGTTGTCGGCGGCGTTCATCGGGTACTGCTTGCCCAGACGCCTGGCCTGCTCACGGTAGATGCTGTCGGCCAGCGGCACAATATACTTGACCACGGCGGCGCGGAACTTTTCTACGTCAGCCTTCGTGTAGCAGTTGCGGCCCATGCGGTAGTAGCCCAGGGTGGTGTAACCCTCATAGCCAAGCTTTTTGCCCATCGTGTCGCGCAGGTGGACGAGCTTGTCATAGATGCCGTCAAACTCGGCCTCATGCTCCTTGTACCACGCGCCCTCGGCCTTCCAGGCGGCCAGGCGGCGGGCATCGTCGGGGTCGTTCTTGAAGGGCGAGAGCTGGCTCAAGGTATAGACGCCGCCCTCAAAGGGGATCTGCGCCGACGCGATGAGTTTGCCGTACTCGGTGGTCAGCTTGTTTTCCTGGGCCATCTCGTCCAGGATGGCGGGCGAGAACGCCTTGTCGGCGATCTCGGCGTTGACGAACATCAGGCTGCCGTACTCGGCCTCGAACTCCTTGCGGAAAGGCGACGCCAGCATAGCCTGGCTCCAGGCGTTCTGGCACTCCTGCAGCTGGGGGATGGCCTCGTTCCAGAAGTTCATCTCCTCGTCGTAGAATTTGTCGCGGGTGTCAATGCTGTTGCGCACGCTGGCCAGCTGGGCGGCAGTGTCAACGTGTTTGTTGAGCGTTTCCTCTTCCAGGAAGATTTCGCGGGCCTCGGCGTAGGATTTGGCGTTTTCCAGCCGGGTGCGCAGGTCGGCGAACTGCTGCTTGACCGCATCCAGATCCGGGCGGGCATAGGGCATTTCTGAGAATTTCATGGGGTGTCTCCTTTGCTTGTTTTTGTTTGTATTATAGCACGAGGAGGGTGCGGGCGCAACGCCTCGTTTTTTCGTCAAATCACCCACCCCGCCCTTTCTTTTTTGGCGGATTCGTCGATTGCGGATTTTTATACACAATGTTAAAATATAAATAATACCACTTTATAAGGAGCATCCCATGGACAACATAAAAATTCTGGAAGTGAAGCAGAGCATCTTTGCTTCCAACGATGAGCAGGCCGCCGCGCTGCGGGCTGACCTGAAAGCGAAGAAGGTGTTTCTGCTCAACCTGATGAGCGCACCGGGGTCCGGCAAAACCACGACGCTGCGCAGAACCATTGCAGCCCTCAAAGATGAGCTGCGCATCGGTGTGATGGAAGCGGACATTGACTCCGATGTGGATGCCCGCGCCATCGCCGGGACCGGGGCAAAGTCTATCCAGCTGCATACCGGCGGTATGTGCCACCTTGACGCCGAAATGACCCGGCAGGGGTTGGAAGGTCTGGGCACCGGGGACATCGATTTGGCGATTCTCGAAAACGTCGGCAACCTGGTCTGCCCTGCCGAGTTTGACACCGGCGCAGTGAAGAACGCCATGATTTTGTCGGTGCCCGAGGGCCACGACAAGCCGCTGAAATACCCGCTGATGTTCCAGGTATGCGACATCGTGCTTGTGAACAAAATCGACGTGATGCCGTACTTTGATTTTGACCTGGACAAATGCCGAGAGTACGTCGCCATGCGCAATCCGAAGGCGAAGGTCATCCCCATCTGTGCCAAGACCGGGGAAGGCATCGACGAGTGGGCTGACTGGTTGAAAGAGCAGGTCAGAGAGTGGCAGAGGTAAAGGCTTCCCCCTTGGGGGAAGCTGTCCGCGAAGCGGACTGATGAGGGGCAAGTTTGCCATTGCCACCATTTACCGGACAGTCGCGGCACACCCGCCCCTCATCCGGCCCTGCGGGGCCGCCTTCCCCCTCGGGGGAAGGCTTTGGAGCATAAACGGAGCAACAACATAAAAAGGAGCACGCCATGAGCAAACCCACTGCGTTCCCGCTGGACGAGAGCAAGCTGCCCTTCCGGATTCCGAAGGACCAGCCGTTCCGGGAAAATATCGCCAAGCTGGGCCAGATGATCACTGACCGCATCCCTGCCAAAAAGGGCACGCTGACCCAGGACGACCCTGAATACTGGGGCCTTGCGTCCATCGTGACCGACGAGATGGCCGAGGTTGCATTGAAAATGAAGGTCCGCAAGCCTATGACCCTGCCCGAGCTGGTCAAGGCTACCGGCAAGCCTGCCGACGAGCTGGAACCGCTGCTGCAGCAGATGGCTGTGGTCGGATTACTGGAATACAACTGGGAAAATCCCCGCCGGGAGAAGCAGTACATCCTGCCGATGTTCGTGCCCGGCAGTGCGGAATTTTTCAATATGAACAAACAGCAGATCGCCGACCACCCCGAGGTCACGGCCTTCTTCGAGCGGATGACCTTTTTGCCGCTGGAACACATCACCGCCATGGTGCCGCCGGGCGGCGCGGGTATCGGTATGCACGTCATCCCGGTGGAAAAGGCCATCGAGACCGAGAACCAGTCCGTAGATGTGGAGCATATCTCCCACTGGCTGAAAAAGTATGACGGCAAGTATGCCGCCGGGCCGTGCAGTTGCCGTATGTCCCGCGCCGCCATGGGCGAGGGCTGCGGCGACGACCCCGACGACTGGTGCATCGGCGTCGGCGACATGGCCGACTACCTTGTGGAGACGAACAAGGGCCACTACGTCACCTATGACGACGTCATGCAGATTTTGCAAAAGGCCGAGGACAACGGCTTTGTACACCAGATCACGAACATCGACGGCGAAAACAAGATTTTCGCCATCTGCAACTGCAACGTCAACGTCTGTAACGCTTTGCGCACCAGCCAGCTGTTCAACACGCCCAACATGAGCCGCTCGGCCTACGTTGCCAAAGTCGCGCCGGAAAACTGCGTAGCCTGCGGCCGCTGTGTGGAGTACTGCCCCGCCGGTGCGGTCAAGCTGGGCCAAAAGCTCTGCACCAAGCAAGGGCGCGTCGTCTACCCGCGCCAGGAACTGCCCGATACCGTAAAGTGGGGCCCCGAGAAGTGGGCCATCGACTACCGCGACAAGAACCGTATCAACTGCTATGACACCGGCACGGCCCCCTGCAAGACGGCCTGTCCTGCCCACATTGCCGTGCAGGGCTACCTGAAAATGGCCGCCCAGGGCCGCTACCGCGACGCGCTGGCGCTGATCAAAAAAGAGAACCCCTTCCCCGCCGTCTGCGGCCGCATCTGCAACCGCCGGTGCGAGGATGCCTGCACCCGCGGCACCGTGGACCAGGCTGTTGCCATCGACGCCGTGAAGAAGTTCATCGCCCAGCAAGACCTGCACGCCGAGCACCGCTATGTGCCCGACGTCGTCCAGCCGTCGCTGCAAGGGCCGTGGCCGCAGAAAATTGCCATCATCGGCGGCGGCCCGGCGGGCCTGAGCTGCGCCTACTTCCTGGCGACCCAGGGCTACAAGCCCACCGTGTTTGAGAAAAACGAGCGTCCCGGCGGTATGCTGCGGTACGGTATCCCCTCCTTCAAGCTCGAGAAAGACGTCATTGACGCCGAGATCGACGTACTGCGGGAGCTGGGCGTGGACATCCGCTGCGGCGTGGACGTGGGCAGGGATGTGACGCTGGCCCAGCTGCGCGAGCAGGGCTACAAGGCGTTCTACATTGCCATCGGCTGCCAGGGCGGCCGCAAGGCGGGCGTGCCCGGCGAGGATGCCGCAGGCATTGAGACTGCCGTACACCTGCTGCGCACCGTGGGCGGTGACGAAAGCCATACGATGCAGGGCAAGACCGTTGTCATCGGCGGCGGCAATGTCGCCATCGACGCAGCGCGGGTCGCCTTGCGCTGCGGGTCCGACGATGTGACAATGGTCTGCCTGGAGCCGCGGGAGAAGATGCCCGCCTCGGTGGAGGAAATCGCCGAGGCCGAGGAGGAAGGCACCAAAATCACCTGCGGCTACGGCCCGAAGGAGTTTATCGCCGAAAACGGCCATGTCACCGCCGTGGTGCTGAAAAAATGCACCGGTCTCTACAATGCCGAGGGCCGCTTTGCACCCACCTACGACGAGAACGACACCATCACCCTGCCTTGCGAGAACGTTGTGCTCAGCATCGGCCAGTGCATCGAGTGGGGCGACCTGCTGAACGGCGAGGCCGTAGAGCTGAGCCGTGGCCAGGGTGCCGTGGCCGACGCGCTGACCTACCAGACCGCGCAGCCCGACGTGTTTGTGGGCGGCGACGTCTACACCGGCCCGCGCTTTGCCATCGACGCGATTGCGGCAGGCAAACAGGGGGCGATCTCCATCCACCGCTATGTGCAGCCCAACACCAGCATGACGATCGGCCGCAACCGCCGGGATTTCCACGAGCTGGACAAGAACAATCTGTCCCTGGGCGAGTACGACCATGCCCCGCGCCAGACCGCCGCGCTGGACGAGAGCATCGACACCCACCGTTCCTTCCGGGATGCGCACCTGACGCTGACCGAGGATCAGGTCAAAATCGAGACAGCCCGCTGTCTGGGCTGCGGTGCCAGCGTCGTCGACCTGAACAAGTGCATCGGCTGCGGCGTCTGCACGACCAAGTGCGAGTTTGACGCTATCCATCTGCACCGCGACCTGCCCGAGTGCAGCAAGATGGTCAAGAGCGAGGACAAGTTCAAGGCCATTCTGCCCTACATGGCGAAGCGGGAAATCAAGATTCGTTTCTCCAAAAAGGAGAAGTAAATGCACGAGCTGGGCATTGTGTTCCACATTATCCGCACGGTGGAGGATGTGGCAAAGCAAAACGATGTATCCCGCATCCGACGGGTGACATTGCAGCTGGGCGAAGTCTCCGGCGTGGTGGAGAGCTACCTGCAGGATTGTTGGAAGTGGGCCGCCGCGAAGTCTGAGATTTTACCCGGCGCGGTGCTGGCGGTGGAGACCATCCCCGCCGTGACTCTCTGCGAGGACTGCGGGCAGCAGTACCCCACCGTGCAGTATGGCCGAATCTGCCCCCACTGCCGGAGCGAACATACGCATCTGGTGCAGGGGAACGAGATGATGATCAAAGAGGTGGAGGCAGTAGAATAAAAGCCTTCCCCCTTGGGGGAAGCCAAGAAAAGGCGCGTGTGCGAGAAGTTTTCGCACACGCGCCTTTTTCTTATTTCTCCCCTTCGGGGAAAATCACCTTATTGACGAAGAAGAAGATCACCATGGACACGCCGCCGTTCAAAACCGTCGTGCCGATGTTGTAGATGAAGTCCGGCACCAGCAGGCCAGCCACCGCCACCCAAACACAGTTGATGGAGTTGACGATGCAGGTGATGATGCAGAACGCCGCCACATACCAGGCAATTTGCTTGCCCAGGCTGCCCTTGCTGCGGAACACAAAATTGCGCTGGATCGGGAAGTTGATGCACTCGCCAATCACCATCGCGATCATGTAGGCGCAGAAGTAGGGCAGACCGCCGTGGGCGGCATCATACCCTAAGATGTTCCACTGGAACGTCTCGCCAAAGAGCGTTACCGGGATGCCCGGCCAGCCGAAATCCACGACCGGCAGGCTGCTGAATGCGGCGGGCAGAAACTGCAAAAGCAAGTATTTGAACACCGTAATTAAGTTTGACACGATGACGAACAAGCCGCCCTCACGCACCCACTTGGCAGCGGCGGGGTGCTTAGCCGCAAAGGTATTCCAAAATTGCATGGCTGCATCTCCTGTCAGCTGTTGCGCAGACGGTTTTCCAGCTGCGCGTTCAAAATCACATTCTTGACGGCCTCAAAAATCACTCGCACCAGGCCGATAACCCAAAAGCCCTGCACTTCCATCACGATACCGTCCACCATGCCCATGCTGATGGCACCATTGGTCATTTTGGCCAGCGCGCGCAGCGGCATATTGTACTGGAACAGCACATTCAAATCCGGCTTGCCTTTTTTGTAACTGGCGTTCAGCAGCGCGGTCAGCACCGCCCAGACCAGCCAGCCCAGGGGGCTGCGTCCATGGTTCAGCTCACCCAGCGTCATGTTGCGGTCAATTTTGACCCGGTCGTCAGGGATAGGGCGGCCCAGCAGAGTCTCCCACTCGGCGTCGGGCACGGTTTGCACCTTGCCGCTCTGGTAGTGCGGCAGCGCCTTCCCGGCATAGGGGTTCAGCGCGTCGGTGCCGATGACCTCGACCGCAGCGGTCAGGCGGATGTCCGTAGAGCTTGCCCCTACGCGAAGCTCATACGTGCCGCCCTCCACCTCCCAGCTGTCGGTGCGGGTGTTCCAGTAGCGGAACGCCTTGTCGTCCAGCGTCAGGGTCACGGTCTTGCTCTCCCCCGCCGCCAACTGCACCTTGGCAAAGGCTTTCAGCTCCTGTGCAGGGCGGAAAATTTCAGCATTCGGCTTGGCCACGTACAGCTGCACAATCTCTGCCCCGGCGCGGTCGCCGGTGTTGGTCACGGTCAGGGCCGCGCTGTGGGCGTCGGCATGCAGGTCACTGTACGCAAACTGCGTATAGCTCAACCCATGGCCGAAGGGGAACGCCACCGGCACCCCGGCGGTCTGGTAATAGCGATAGCCGACGTACAGTCCCTCGCGGTACTGCACAGTGCGGCCAGGGCCTGCAAAGTGGTCGCGGGCGGGGGTGTCGTCGTAGGCGTTGGCCCAAGTCTCGGCCAGCTTGCCGCCGGGGTTGATTTTGCCGGTCAGCACGTCCACCATCGCGCCCGCGCCCGCCTGGCCGCCCAGTGCGCCGTAAACCAGCGCTTTGCAGTGGGCCAGCCACGGCGTTTCCAGCGAGGCGCCGGCGTTCACAATGACCACCGTGTTGGGGTTGGCTTCGCGCACGGCCTGCAAAAGCTCGATCTGGTTGTCGGCCAGCTTCATATCGGCGCGGTCCAAGCCCTCGCTCTCCTTGATCTCGTCCAGTCCCAGGCAGAGCAGCACGGCGTCCGCTTCTGCGGCCAGGGCGACGGCCTCGGCCTGCTTGGCGGCATCGGGTTTGCCCTGGCGGTCAAAACCCGGGGCAAAGCCCACACTGTGCAGGCCGCTGTCGTTCAGACAATCCAAGAAGGTGTCCACTTTGATGGAGTTGACGGCGCTGGACCCTGCACCCTGGTAGCGCGGCGTCTCGGCAAAGTCGCCGATGACCGCCACACGCGTGCCCTCGGCCAGCGGCAGCAGGGCATCGTCGTTTTTCAGCAGCACAACACTCTCCCCTGCCGCGCGGCGGGCCAGCGCATGGTGGGCGTCGGCGTCAAAACTGCGGCTGTGGCGTTCTACGGCGGCGTGGGTGTCCAGCACCAGCGTCAGCAGCTCATCCAGGCGGGCGTCCACATCGGCCTCGGCGATTTTGCCGGACCGTACGGCGGCCAGCAGCTCCCGCACGGCGTCCCCGCCGGGAGCGGGCATTTCCAGCGTCGAGCCGTTTTTCACGCCCAGCGCATGGTCATTGCTGCCGCCCCAGTCGGTCACGACCGCGCCGTCAAAGCCCCACTCCTCGCGCAGGATATCCTGCAAAAGGTGGGCGTTCTCGTTGGCGTAGATGCCGTTGATAAGATTGTAGCTGGACATGAGGGCCTTGGGGTGCGCCTCTTTGACGACGATCTCAAACCCGGTCAGGTACAGCTCCCTCAGCGTCCGCTCGTCCACCACCGAGTCCGATGCCATGCGGCGCAGCTCCTGGCTGTTGACGGCGAAGTGCTTGGGGCAGGCGGAGATGCCTTCCGACTGGATGCCGCGCACGTAGGCGGCGGCCATCTTGCCGGAGAGATAGGGATCCTCGGAGAAATACTCAAAGTTGCGGCCGCAGAGGGGGCTGCGCTTGGTGTTCAGGCCCGGCCCCAGCAGAACGGCGACCTTCTGCGCGGCGGCCTCCTCGCCCATGGCCCGGCCGATTTCCTCGCCCAGCGCCGGATCCCAGCTGCACGCCACGGTGGCGGCTGTAGGGAAGCAGGTGGCCGGCACGCTGGGGTTCAGCCCCAGGTGATCCGCCGCCCCGGCCTGCTTGCGCACGCCGTTGGGGCCGTCGGACAGGGTGATGGACGGCACGCCCGCGTTTTTGCAGCCCCGCGTCGTGAATACGGTATCACCGGACAGCAGAGCGCATTTTTGTTCAAGGTTTAGTTTGGTTATAATATCTGTGTGTTTCATGGGGTAGTCACTCCTTACACATAACAGTGTGGGCGCACACGCAGGTGTGCCCGCATTGCTCACATGGGGTTAGTTTTTCTTTCCAGCCTTGGCCGTCTTGCGCAGCTTGACGTCAATGACGACGCCGCGGACAGCCAGTGCGAAGAGCAGAACAGCCACAATGTCGATCAGGGCGACAAGGTGACGCCAGCCGAACACAGAAGTCGTGAAGTTGTGGCGAACAACGCTGGTATCGCCGATGCTGTCAGCATAAGCCTGGTTGGTCACACGGACACGCAGGTACATATACAGCGTCTCCTTGGCGGCGCGGCGCAAAGCCTGCATATAGCTGTTGGAGCCGGTCTCATAGGCTATCTCGCCGCCGGTGAAGCCCGCCATCCACAGGCTGCCGCCTGCGCGCAGGGCCTGGTCGCCGTTCATGTAGCTGTGGTGGTCGCAGTAGTCAGTGATGACCGCGCCGTCAAAGCCCCACTCATCGCGCAGGATGCCGGTCAGCAGCGCCTCGCTGCCGCCTGCCCAGACAGCGCCGATACGGTTGTAGCTGCTCATGAGGCCGACCGCGTCATAATTCTCGACCAGCATCTGGAAGGGGCGCAGGTAGGTCTCGCGCAGAGCCTGCTCGGTCATCCAGGTGTAGACAGAGTCACGGTAGATGCCGCTCTCGCCATCGTTGCAGATGAAGTGCTTGACGTAGGTGTAAACGCCTGCCTGGTTTGCGCCGGTCACAGTGTTGCCGCAGATGATGCCGGACAGCAGGCTGTCCTCAGAATAATACTCGTAGTTACGTCCATTGAAGGGGCTGCGGTGCATGTTGGTGGCAGGGGCATACCAGCCGGTGTAACCGTTCTGGAGTGCCTGGGTGCCGATGGTGCGGCCTTCCTCCTGGGCAAGGTCTGCATTCCAGGTCTGGGCCAGCGTGCTGGAGCTGGGGAAACCGGTGCCAGCACCCATGCCGGTGAAGCCGCCGATCTGGGCAGGGCCGTCAGCGTCTTTGCTTTTTTGCTTGCCGACACTCTTCAGCTCGGCCAGACCGCCGTAAGCGTTGATGTACAGGTTTTCCATCTCGTCAATGGTCAGTTCGTCCAGCAGAGCGTCCCACTGGGGGTCGTTGAAGTCGGAACCAAGCTGCAAGCCAAGCTCGGTGACCTTACCGTTGTCCTCAATTTTCATGTCGTTCTTTGCGCCGGTGGTGATAGTCTCATCGGCGTCGTTGATGTAGCCGTTGGCATCATCAGCAGTATAGAGGTTCAGCACCTTGACGTTGTCGGTCATGGCGCGGGTCGGGGTGTTGGCCTTGGGGAAGGTGTCCGCAAAGTCAGCACGGGTCATGTAGGTGATGTTCTGCTCAGAGTCGCTGCCATCCAGGCTCACGCCGTCGATAGCATCGCTGCCAGTGAACTTGTTGGAAACGACGTTGCCGGTGACGGTATCCTCGGCATACTGAATGCCGGAGGGCAGGTTGCAAGTGATGGTGGCGTTGGCGGCGGCGTCCACGTCATGGGCGTTGTGGCGTACGGTAAAGATGTAGTCACCGGCGTCCAGCTCATAACCGGTAAAGTTGTTGTGGTTGGCGTCGTAGGCGTCATAGCTGGCCATGTCAGAGACAGGGACAGTCAGCGTGACTTCCTCGCTCTCACCGGGCTGCAATTCCTTCGTCTTGGCGAAAGCTCCCAGTTCGACACTGGATTTTTCGATTTCGCCTGCGATGTAGGGCGCAGTGTAGTAGAGTTCCACAACGTCCTTGCCCGCGCGTTCGCCGGTGTTGGTGACGGTGACTTTCACGGTCACATTGCCGTCCTTGGTCAGCGTGCTGCCGTTGGCGGAGGCATCGGTGACCTCCCAGTCAAAGCTGGTATAGCTCAGGCCGTAGCCAAAGGGGTACTGTACAACGGCATCATAGCCGGTGCCGTGCTCATTGCTCTCGGCATCCCAGTAGCCCTCGGCGTCGGCGGTCTCGTACCACTTGTAGCCGATGTAAATGCCCTCGGCATAGTCGACGTAGGAGACCTGCTCGTAGGCGTAAGGAGTGTCCAGGTTGCCTGTGGTGGTGCCGTCAGCCGGGTACAGGCCGTCGGCGTTGCTGTACTTGCCCACGCCCTCAAGGCCGGCGTTCGCGTAGCTGGCAGCGGTGGTCAGGTCGTAGGCCCAGGTGTCAGCGGTACGGCCGCTGGGTTCTTTGTCGCCCCACAGGACTTCGGGCACGGCGGTTGCCCCCTCGGAGCCGGAAAGACCGACAATCAGGCAGGAATCAATGCCAGGGATCGTCTCGATCTGGCCCAGCTCCATAACGTTGGTAGAGTTGATGAGCACAACGACGTGGGCATAGTTCGCGCCGACATAGTTCAGCAGGTTTTCTTCCTCGGTGGTCAGTTCCAGCATCGTGCGGGTGTCGTCGATAACAATGTCGCCGCCCTTCTCGGTGCGCTTGTACTGCTGCTTGGTGGCGTCGTTGCTCTCGCCTGCCAGACGGCCGATGACGACAATGGCCGTGTCGGAGTAGTTCTTAGCATTGTCGAGCATCGACTGCGTGTAATAGGTCCGGTTGTTGATATCCGGCTCATACAGGCGGCCGGACTGCTCGGGCCAGGCGCTCAGCGTGCGGGTGTACTCGCGGCCATCCTGGAAGTCCTTGTACATGTCGGTCAACTCGGTGTTGTACTCAACACCGTAGGCAGTCAGGGCGGCCAGCAGGTCGGTGTTGACGGTGGACACGCCGCCGGAACCGGAACCGCCGCCCAGCCAGGCAGTGGAGGCCCAGCCAAAGACATTGACCTTCTTGGTATCGGCGGACAGCGGCAGGGTGTTGTCGTTGTTCTGGACCAGGACGGTGCCCTCGGCTTCGACGTCTGCGGACAGGGCCTCGGCCTTGACCTTGGTGTCGGCGATCTCGGCGTGCGTGTAGTGGCCGCTGGGTGCGCCGATGAAGCTGTCAATGATGGTGGCCATCGTGGACAGCACGTAGGTACCGATCAGGACCGCGACCAGCAAGATCACGGACAGTACCAGCCCGATCCCGTGCAGTACGGGATGCGGCTTGCGAACTTTGGGTTGTTTTGTCATATTCCTTTTCTCCTTCTAAGGCGGGGCTTTTGGCCCCTGCCTTTGTTCTGACCTTATTGTAGCAGAAAAGGGGTTTTGCGGCACAAAATTTGCATAACCTGTCGTTTTGGGCGCAAAATCTGTAATTGTAACAAAAAGATTACAAAAAGTGCAGTGCAAAGCGCACAAGGCGGAGCCGTGTTTCTTTGTGCAAAATGCCACTGCGGGTACGCAGCGCGGGTGGGGCATACCCGGCCCGCAGCCTTCCGGCAATTTCCCATTTTCCCATCCATCTCCCCCACACAAAAATTCCCCCGCCGTTTCAACGCGGCGGGGGATGCTTCATTTATTCATTCGTGGAGATATCCGTCCCGAAGTACTTCTCGCTCAATTCCTTCAGCGTACCGTCGGCGCGCATTTCCTCAATGGCGGTGTCGATGGCAGCGCGCAGGGTGGCGGTCTCGTCGCCCTTGCGCATCGGGATGGCAACCTCGTTCGCGTCCGCAGTCAGCACGGCGATCTTCGCGTTCGCGTCGGGGTGCTCCTTCATGTAATCATAGTAGGTCACCTCGGCGTTCAGCGTGGCATCAATGCGGCCGCTCAACAGCAGCTCAAAGGTCTGGTTCAGGTCGTCCACACCGGTCACGGTTGCGCCGTACTGCTCGGCCAGCTCGGCGTAGGTGCTGGAAATCGTGTTGGCGGTGGTCTTGCCGTTCAAATCTTCCAGCGCCTTGATGCTGTCGTTGTCCTTCTGGGTGATGACGGCGGTGCGGTTGTAGGCGTAGGGGGTCGAGAAATCGTATTTCTCGGCGCGCTCGGGGGTGATGTCCACGCCGTTGACCATGATATCATAGCGGCCCGCGTCCAGACCTGCCAGCAGGCCGTCCCACTCGCCCTCGACGAACTTCGGCTCCACGCCCAGCTTCTCGGCGATCTTGGTTGCGACCTCAACGTCGTAGCCGACGAGGTTGTCGCTCTCGTCGTGGTAGGTCCAGGGCGCCCAGGTGCCCTCCATAGCAATGATGATCTCGCCACGCTCCTGGATCTGGGAGAGCAGGTCGCCCGACTCGGTGGAGGCATCCTCCTGGGAGGACTGTCCGGCACTGCCGGAATCCTGCCCGCCGCTTTGGGAGGAACAGCCGGTGAGTCCTACCATACTGAACATGGCCGCCGCCATGAAAAGCGCAGTGATGTTTCTGAATTTCATCTCGATTGCTCCTTTTCTGATTGGAATGGATTTTCTTGGATCAGCAGGCCAGACCGATCTGGCCGCTGAGAGTCTGCAGGAAAGAACGGGTGCGCTCCTCCCGGGGACTGTGGAAGAAGGAATAGGAGTCGCCGGACTCCACCACAACGCCGTGTTCCATAAAAACTACTTGATTGGATACGTTCTGAGCAAAGCCCATTTCGTGGGTGACCACAAGCATGGTCATGCCCTCCTCCGCCAGCGTCCGCATGACGGCCAGCACCTCTCCGGTGAGCTCCGGGTCCAGGGCGGAGGTGGGCTCGTCGAAGTAGATGATCTCCGGCTTCGTGGCGATGGCCCGGGCGATGGCCACCCGCTGCTGCTGGCCGCCGGAGAGCTGGCTGGGGTAGTAGTCCTCCCGGTCGGACAGGCCAACCTTCTCCAGGGCCTGCCTGCCGATCTGGATGGCCTCCGCCTTGGGCATCTTCCGCCCGATGATCAGCCCCTCCGTCACATTCTCCAGGGCGGTCTTGTTGCGGAACAGGTTGTAGTTCTGAAAGACGAAGGCCGTCTTCTTCCGCAGGCGGGCCGCATCCTTTTTGGAGACATGGCCCAGGGAAATGTGTTCTCCATCAAAGTCCAGTTCTCCGCCGTCGGCGTTCTCCAGAAAATTCAGGCACCGCAGAAGGGTGGTCTTGCCGGAACCGCTGGGCCCCAGGATGGCAACCACATCGCCCTTGTTCACCTGCAAATCGACCTGCTTCAATACCGCCAGGTCCCCAAAAGACTTGCGGATCTGCTTGACTTCCAGCATCATACCAGCCCCTCCTCACTCATAGGCACTCAGCTTTTTCTCACCAACGCTCTGCAGCTTCGTCAGCACCGTGCAGAACAGCAGGTAGATGACACCCACTTCAATGTATAGCGCCAATGGCTCATAGGTCCGGGCCACGATCCGCTGGGTGACCATAAACATCTCTGTCACCGTGATATTTGCCGCCAGAGACGTATCCTTCACCATGGCGATCAGCGAATTGGCCAGAGATGGGAAAGCGGTTCGCAGCGCCTGGGGCAATACGATGCGCCGGATAGACTGGCCCCAGGAGAGGCCCGCGCACTCCGCCGCCTCCAGCTGTCCGGCGGGTACCGACTCCAGTGCCGCCCGAACAGTTTCCGCGCAGTAGGCTCCCTCATTGATGGAG
>ERZ780162.1758-NODE-1758-length-14486-cov-7.209618_pt1 | contig 14486 bp, 7 predicted proteins | sample MGYA00511474_ERZ780162 | MGnify/ENA primary metagenome ERZ780162 (study PRJEB29588, sample SAMEA2143633) | human gut metagenome | biome: human gut; feature: human-associated habitat; material: faeces | place: Denmark | collected 2008/2010 ...
CAGCCGTCGGAGCGGTGCTTAAGCCGTAAGGCGGGAATTGTGCGGTGTTGCCATAGATATTATACCCCGCTGCACACATTGGCGCAATAGCCCGCCGGGAAAAGGCGCTAATTTTTACACTTGCTGTTTTTTCTTGCTTGACGCTTTGTTGGGCGGCCCGTATAATAGAATTAGAAAATAGTATCCGCGGCCTGGGGGTTGGCCCCGCCGCGGCACGGCGGCCACGAGCGCGCCAAAAAAATGCCGGATTGTTCCGGCTGATTACGCAGCTTTTTGCCTGCGTTACAGGAGGACTTTTTATGGAATGGATGATCGCGTCGGACTCTTCTTGTGAGATCCGTACCCTGCCGGACACTGCACCGGGGGTTCAGTTTGCATTGGTTCCATTCAAGATTCGCGTTGGCGAGCGCGAGTTTGTGGACTTGCCCACCCTGAACACCAAAGCCATGCTGCAGGCCATGACGGATTATAACGGCGCCAGCGCCACCGCCTGCCCCAGCCCGGAAGAATGGGCCGAGCTGTTTTTGATGGCGGACAAAAGCATTGCGCTGACCATCAGCCATAATCTTTCGGGCAGCTACAACGCCGCGCTGGCCGCGCGGGAGATGGTGCTGGAAGAACACCCCGAAAAGCAGATTTTTGTGTTGGATACCCTGAGCTGTTCCGGCGCGCTGGCCGGTGCAGCAGAGCTGGCCAACAAGCTGATCCGGATAGGAACCAACTTTGATACCATCTGCATGGAGCTGGCCAACTGGGCACAGAAAGGGCACATTATGTTTGCCCTGGCCAGCTTTGATAACCTTGCCAAAGCCGGGCGGGTCAGCCGCGTGGTGGGCTTTATTGCCGGGCGGCTGAACATGCGCGTTTTGGGCCGCCGCACCGAAGATGGCACAATCGACTTTTTCTTTAAGACGCGCGGCGAAGCGCGGGTGCTTGCCAAGATTTTGGAACAGATGGACGAGGACGGTTACGATGGTGTGCGCCCGGTTCTGATCAGCGAGTGCAACAACCAGAACGCCGCCAACCTGTTGGAACACGGCATCCACGCCAAATGGCCGGATGCGCGGGTGGATATTGTGCCCTGCAGCGGTCTGTGCAGCTTTTACGCACAGGACCAGGGCGTGATCATCACCTATTAAATTTTGAGCTGAATGGCCTGCAAACGGGGCCGCTATCCTGTTTGCAGGATTTTTTATATTTATTCCATCCGAAAACGATCCATACAGAATGCCCATATAAAAACAAAAAGCACATGCTCTCCTGACTGGCCGGATTTTCCCGGCTGACATGGGGCATATGCTTTTATTTTATCTAATTTGAATTTTGCTGAATTTTGTTTTCGCCCTGATTTTACAGCCAGAACTGCACCAGACGGCTGACATTCTGGTACAGCGCGGGATTCTGGCCCAGAAGGCCCGGCTCCGCAGCAAAGTAGACACAGAAGCTGTAACAGATCCCCACGGCAACAGCTGCCAGCATCGCCCCCTGCAGCATGTGCTGCACGGTATGCAGGGTGCTGCCCGATGCGGCGGCCTGCACACGCGGGGCAAGGGCGCTTTCGGCCCACAGCCAGACCAATGCGGCGGCGAACAGCAGCGGGGTTAAATAGTCGCTGAGATAGCGGTAGAGCACACCGGCCATCTGGCAGTCCAACGCGGCCAGAATAACAGCCAGCAGCACGGGCAGCAGCACCATGGCGCGCAGGTCTTTCTGCCTTGCCATACGGCGGCGCAGCAAAGGCAGGGCCGCAAAGGCCCACAGCAGCGGCAGGCTGACCAGGGCACCGCCGTAAAATACTTCGGTAATGGTCATACCCATAAAGTTTGTCTGCATTTTGGTACCCGCCAGGTAGGGGAACACCGCCTGCACCACCGGCAGGGACAGGAAATAGGTGAACAACGCCGGGGCCAGCCGCCCAATGCGGAAGCCGCGGTGGGTCATATCGTTGCTGGTCAGGTTGTAATTGGCGCCAAAATCAAACGGCGAGCCGAACCGCGCGGCATTGTAGGCCATCAGCCCCAGGGCTACCAGAATAACCGGCAGAACAAAGGCGATGGCTTCGGTTATTCCCTGCTTGCTGCGCAAGCGTTTTTGCCGGACATACTGCGGCCAGAAGATCGGCAGGCAGAGCACGGCAAACAGCTCCATCTGGGGGCGGCATCCCGCCACCAGCGCCATGCACAGGCTGCCAAGCGCCATGTGCAGCATGATTTTGCCATGGTGCTGCACCGGGGTGTTGGCGGCGCACAGCCACTGCCACAGGGCCAGCAGCACAAATGCCGCGCCGCACAGGATGGCGTATTCATACACCGAGGGGCGCAGCAGCAGGTAGTACACCTGGCTACCGCCCGCAATGCCCGCCGCAGCCAGCAGGCAGGCCGCCGCTGAGGCGGACGGGAACCAGCGCTGCGCAGCCTGCCGCACCAAACCAAACACTGCCAAAATCAGCAGCCAGGCCATCACGATCATGGCCAAGCTGGGCGGCAGGTCCGGTACGCCGGTCAGCAGCTCAAACGGCAGCTGGAACAGCAGGCACGGCACAATGCCAAAGTAAACATAGTACCGCCCCTGATAATAAGCAACATCCCACAAAGCATCCGGGGCCGCGCTCTGACGGGCGGCGGTATCGTAAGGGTTCTGCATCTCCGCCATGGCGGCGGGCGGGTCGCGCTGCAGATCCAGGCGGCCATTCAGCAGGCTGTGGGCCAGAGCGCCGTACTGCGCAGCGGAATCATTCTGCCAATCGCTGATATGCTGGGTGAAGGTGATGCGGCTTTCGCCGTCCCAGTTTTCGACATTATAAAACGAGGTCGCCACGCCGGAGTTGCGGGCATCGGCAAAGGGGGCCGCTGCGGCCAGCAGGCAGAGCATGCAGCCCAGCACCAGCCCCGCCGGGCGGTATTTGGCGCGGTGGGTCAGGTAGGCTTCGTGCCACGCGGCAGCGCCGGGGCGCAGCCCCCACAAGGCCAGCAGTGCCAGATACACCACTGCCAGCCGCAGCAGCGAGAAATCCATCGGGCGGGGTACATTGGCAAGAACCGCCTGCACGGTATAGTTCAGGTCATAACTGCGGTACTCTCCGCTATAGCCCTCCGCTTGCAGGGTCAGGGTATCCACCGCGCCGGAAAAATCCAGCGTGCGCACCAGGCTGCGTGCCGCTCGCGGGGCCGCCTGCCACTGCCAGCTCTGGCGCGGGGCGGTGCTGGCTTCGTCGGTACCGGACACCCACAGGATAAACAGCGGGTTCTGATCCTGCGGATAGTTGCCGTCATACTGGTAGACAACGCCATCCAGCGCAACGTTATACAGCGGCTGATGGATGCCGGTAAAGGTAAGGGTACTGTGCGCATCGTTCAAAGCAATCGGCTCCCCATCCGCCGGGGCATCCTGCAAATAGGCGCGCAGGTCAACGGGCTGGTAGCCGTGGGTTGCAAAATAGGGTGCGTTGCCCACGAATACTTCCAGGCCGATGGCAGCAATCAGCAGCGCAGCAACCGTCCAAAGTGTGCGGTACCGCCGCCCGCTGCGCAGGCGGAGTAACAACACAGTGCCGCAGGCCCACAGTGCCGCCCCATTGATGGCCAGCAGGCGGAACAGATCAAACCCCTGCGCCAGCCCCGGCTGGGCAAACACACATGCTGCGATGATCCACACTGCCAGCACAATGCCCGGCCCGGCCAGTACATCCGCATGGGTTGCCCTGCGGTCGCACAGCCGCCCCGGCAGTGCCCAAACCAGCACCCCCAACAGGATGCTGACACAAATTGCTGCTGCAAACATAAAAAGCCCCCATACCAAAGTGTATGGGGGTATTATACTATGAATTGCGGTTTTTGTCGATATTGGGGGTGCAGGCGTCCTCTTCCTGCGGGTCGGACGGCTGTTCGCCTGCCCGCTCCGCTTTGCGGTACTGTGCGGGGGAAAGCCCGGTTTCCTTTTTGAACACACGGCTGAAATACAGCGGGTTATCATACCCGACGATCTCGGAAACTTCACCGATGCTGTATTTGGTGCGTTCCAGCAAGCGCTGTGCATTGACGATACGCAGCGACTGGATATACCGTGCGGGCGACAAGCCCACATACTGTTTGAAGCTGCGGATGAACCATGCCGTGCTCATGTGCAGGGACTCGGCGTATTCATCCACATTGATGCGGGCAGTATAATTCTCGTTAAAATAGGCGGCTGCGGCTTCGATCTGCTCCCGCGTGGTGCCGTTGATCGACCGCCGTTCCTGCCGCTGGCGGCTGACCAGCACCAGCATCATCTGGAACAGCCCGGCCGTATAATCCCGATAGGCGTACTGGCAGAGCTGCAATTCCTGGATCATGCGGCGGAACGTATTTTTGTACTCCGGCATAATGCCGCTGTAAAACACATGGCCATCCAGCGGAATCTCATGCGCCTGCAGCACTGCAGCGGCCTCGCTGCCGGAAAAATAGCCCCAGAACACCTCCGGGTGGTCCTCAAGATAGTAGATATAGCGGCGCTCTTCCTGCGGGCGGTACAGCACCATATGACCCGCTGTTACCACATGCTCGGCATCATCAAACCAGAAGTGCGCCTTGCCCGCAGCGATATAAAACAGCTGATACGCATTTTCATCATACCGCGTAATAGTTGGCAGGCTGGCGTGCTTTTTCAATCGGCATGTTCCGCAGGAATCCACTGTAAGCGGTGCAGTACAGCTGCCGTCCGCAGCCTGGCGGCTGTTGATGGAACCAAAATTGATATACATCTGTGTTGCCCCCTCGTGTTGGCTGGGTAAGACGGGCGCACCCATCTTTTATGTAGATTGTATAATATTATCCACTTATAGTGCAAGTGCAGCTGGCCAAATCATATTGTTTTGTTATCCTTCTGTTATGATTTTCGCAAATAATATTAGAATTCTTATCAAAATGTTTTTTCAGCTTTTCTGTTTTACCGCGGGGCCACAACAAAAAAGTGCCCGCCTGCTGCAAGGCAGCGTGCGGGCGCTTTCATGCTTATTCCTTTGCTTTTGAGCCGGGATTATTCAATGCCGGTCACGGTATAATCTTTGTCCTCAACGGCTTTTTTCAGCACAGTGTCATCCACCGGCTTATCCAGCGTTACAACAGCGGTACCGGCGGTGTGGCTTACTTCGGCGGCGGAAACACCGTCCAGCGCTTCCAGTGCCTTTTTCACGGTTGCTTCGCAATGGCCGCACATCATGCCTTCAATTTTAATGGTCTTATTCATGGTCGTGTTCTCCTTTTTGCTTGTTTTGTGTGCTTTGCGTTTATGGTCATGTTTGGTGCTGCGAATATCGAACAGGTTCAGCCGCAGTGCGTTGGAAACCACGCAGAAGCTGGACAGGCTCATGGCCGCAGCGCCGTACATCGGGTTCAGCTGCCAGTGCAGCAGCGGGATAAAGACACCTGCCGCCAGGGGGATGCCCAACACATTGTAGGCAAAGGCCCAGAACAGGTTTTCGTGGATATTGTGCAGAGTAGCGCGGCTCAGGCGGATGGCGGCGGGCACATCGCTCAGGCGGCTCTTCATCAGCACAACGTCAGCGGCGTCAATCGCAACATCCGTACCGGCGCCAATGGCAATACCGACATCCGCGCGGGTCAGGGCCGGTGCATCGTTGATGCCATCGCCCACCATGGCCACGCGGCCCTTGTTTTTCAGGCTGCGGATCACAGCTTCCTTGCCATCGGGCAGCACACCGGCAATCACTTCGTCCACACCGGCCTGTGCACCAATGGCTTTGGCAGTGCGCTCGTTATCGCCGGTCAGCATCACAACACGGATGCCCATGCCCTGCAGTTCACGCACAGCCTGCGGGCTGTCCTCCTTGATAACGTCCGCCACCGCGATAACGCCCTGCATGGTGCCATCCTTGGCAAAGAACAGCGGGGTCTTGCCCTGGGCGGCCAGTGCTTCGGCGCTGGATGCCATCTTTTGCGGCACCGCCACGCCAAGGGTCTGCATCAGCTTGGCGTTGCCGCCGTACAGGGTACTGCCGTTCAGCACAGCCGTCAGGCCGTTGCCGGGCAGAGCCTGGAAATCTACCACCTCGGCGGGGGTCAGGTTATCCTCCTGTGCCTTTTGCAGCACAGCACGGGCCAGCGGGTGTTCACTCTTCTGCTCCAAGGCAGCGGCAAGGCTCATCAGTACCTGCTCCGTCACACCATCTGCGGGCAGAATATCCGTCACGCGCGGCTCGCCGCTGGTGATGGTGCCAGTTTTATCCAGGGCAACGATCTCGGTTTTACCGGTCTGCTCCAGCGAAACCGCGGTTTTGAAGAGAATGCCGTTTTTAGCGCCCACACCATTGCCAACCATAATGGCAACCGGCGTTGCCAGGCCCAGCGCACAGGGGCAGCTGATGACCAGCACTGAAATACCGCGGGCCAGCGCATAGCCAACGGTCTGCCCTGCCAGCAGCCAGACAATGGTGGTGATGACCGCCAGGGTGATGACGGTCGGCACAAACACACCGGAGACGCGGTCTGCAATTTTGGCAATGGGTGCCTTGGTGGCTGCGGCATCGCTGACCATCTGGATGATTTGAGCCAGTGTGGTATCCTGACCCACGCGGGTGGCACAGCAGCGCAAAAAGCCGGATTGGTTCAGGGTTGCGGCGCTCACGCTGTCGCCTTCGGCCTTATCCACCGGGATGCTCTCACCGGTCAGGGCCGATTCGTTCACCGCGCTGCTGCCTTCCAGCACCACGCCGTCAACGGGGATATTCTCGCCGGGACGCACCACAAACACATCGCCCTGCTGCACCTGTTCGATGGGAACGGTAACTTCCGCCCCATTGCGCAGCAGCGTTGCGGTTTTGGGGGCCAGGTTCATCAGGCCTTTCAGGGCATCGGTGGTCTTGCCCTTGGAGCGGGCTTCCAACGTTTTGCCCACCGTGATCAGGGTCAGGATGGTTGCGGCGGATTCAAAATAAAACTCCTCCATATAGCCCATCACGGCCATGGCATCCCCCTGCACCTGGGCCACCGTCATGGCAAACAGAGCGTAAGTGCTGTAGCCAAAGGCCGCGGTAGCGCCAAGGGATACCAGGGTATCCATATTGGGGGCACGGTTCCACAGCGCCTTAAAGCCGCTGATAAAGAACTTTTGGTTGATGACCATGATGATAATGGTGAGCAGCATCTGTAAAATACCCATTGCCACATGGTTGCCCTGCATAAAGCCCGGCAGCGGCCAGTTCCATAGCATGTGCCCCATGGAGAAGTACATCAGCACCACCCAGAAGATCAGCGAGGCAATCAGGCGGCGTTTGAGGCGCGGGGTCTCGGTATCTTTTAAGGCATCTGCTGACGGCGCGGCGGACTGGGCGGCAGCGTTTTTAGGGCTTGCGCCATAGCCTGCGGCTTCCACTGCGGCCACAATATCTGCCGGAGCGGCGGTGCCCTCCACACCCATTGAGTTGGTCAGCAGGCTGACCGAGCAGGATGTTACGCCCGGCACTTTGCTGACGGCTTTTTCCACCCGGGCACTGCACGCGGCGCAGCTCATCCCGGTTACGTTATATTGTTCCACTTCTTTCCTCCTGTTCCCTCTCTTTTGCGGTAGTGATTCTATAATTCCTGTGTGATGATTGGTGAGTGGCTAGCCTGCAATTCGACGTATTATTGAGGTTACCATTTCTATCCACACTCTCCTTGCGGAGAGCAATACGTTGGGGGCAACCAAGGCCGATGTGGCATTTCTATCCACACCCTCTCACAGGGAATGACTGGCATTTATCCATGGCTTTGGTAATGTTACACAAACTTTTACCGATGTTTGTGAACAGAAAAACAACCGTACTGGGCACTGGCATGGCATTTTTGCTGGCTCAAACACTCGTGCATTTATTTCATGTTCTGCTTCTGCTATTTTGTGCAGGCAATGCTTATTTCATCAGTTTCTGCAGCGTTTTCAGCAGCTCATCCACAACTTCGTCATTCCCGGCACGGATATCATCCGCCACACAGGTGCGGATATGGTTTGCCAGCAGCTCACGGTTGAACGCATTCATCGCCGCCGTTACCGCCGCCGACTGCACCAGAATATCCGGACAATACGCTTCGTTTTCCACCATCCCACGGATGCCCCGAATCTGCCCTTCGATCCGGTTCAGTCTGTGGACCAGGCTTTTATACTCTTCTTCACTGCGATGCTTTGTTTTGTGTGCACAGCAGCAACACGGTTCCTTCTTTTCGTTTTCCTGCATTATGTTACCCTCCCATCACATGCAAGGTACCCCGGTGGGGTATATTCACTATATACCCCGCCGGGGTACCTTGTCAAGTAGATAATATAATATTTTTATATTATTTTATGCGAGAGTTTTTTACTATAGCAATTTTTAAAATTAAAGCGGATATCCGCATGAACAAAACCACCCTGAACAGTCAGAAAGAGAAACATTCCATGCTCTCCTTGCGGAGAGCGACCCCACGCCATCGTCGCTGTACAGCTTTTCGGACGTATTTCTATCCACGCCCTCCTTGCGGAGAGCGACTTACAAATAAGCGGCTGGATGAACGGGAGCGCAATTTCTATCCACGCTCTCCTTGCGGAGAGCGACCAAATCAAACAAACTTGCCGGGCTGGAATTAGTATTTCTATCCACGCTCTCCTTGCGGAGAGCGACAATCTCCGTGTTGTCGATGGCTCGAAATCATCCATTATTTCTATCCACGCTCTCCTTGCGGAGAGCGACTCTTCAACGCAGTGCAGATTGTAGTTGTCGTAGTATTTCTATCCACGCTCTCCTTGCGGAGAGCGACGCTGTTTGCGCTGTTGCGCGATCTCCTGCATCACGATTTCTATCCACGCTCTCCTTGCGGAGAGCGACTGTATTCCTTAGTTGCAATTACCCCCTCGAACTTTTCATTTCTATCCACGCTCTCCTTGCGGAGAGCGACCAATACGCCTATAAAGGCGTATAATATAATCAAAGATTTCTATCCACGCTCTCCTTGCGGAGAGCGACAATCCAGTCTGTATCATGATCGCAATAATAAAATATTTCTATCCACGCTCTCCTTGCGGAGAGCGACACCCATCACTTTACGGCACTGCACAACATATTTATTTCTATCCACGCTCTCCTTGCGGAGAGCGACACATATCAAAAATACGAGAACCAAGAGAACCAATAATTTCTATCCACGCTCTCCTTGCGGAGAGCGACCCAGACCAATGCCGGCAGTAACGAGGGTGGCGAATTTCTATCCACGCTCTCCTTGCGGAGAGCGACGAGAGCCAACAGCCTTCCGCACGCCCCACCACAGATTTCTATCCACGCTCTCCTTGCGGAGAGCGACAAGCTGGTATGGTTTGGGACAATAGACATTTCAAATTTCTATCCACGCTCTCCTTGCGGAGAGCGACCAAAATTACGCTTACTAAGTCGGTTGGTGATTCTATTTCTATCCACGCTCTCCTTGCGGAGAGCGACGTTTCCGCGAATGCTACCCATGTATCTAGTTTTATTTCTATCCACGCTCTCCTTGCGGAGAGCGACTTTAAGGTACTCGGAGCAGTCAGCACCGCCGAAAATTTCTATCCACGCTCTCCTTGCGGAGAGCGACTGGGGCTGCGGCCCCAGCCCCCGGAGCGGGAGAAATTTCTATCCACGCTCTCCTTGCGGAGAGCGACTTATCACATAAATATAAAATAGTCAACCCCTAAAAATTTCTATCCACGCTCTCCTTGCGGAGAGCGACCAGACATGAGACCGCCGAACTTATCATCAATATCAATTTCTATCCACGCTCTCCTTGCGGAGAGCGACCCAGTATCGGAATTGCGAGTAACCTCTAACGTGCATTTCTATCCACGCTCTCCTTGCGGAGAGCGACTAATGTACACCTTGGAACTCGCCGACCTTGTGTTATTTCTATCCACGCTCTCCTTGCGGAGAGCGACTAATCAACTGTACATCAATAGGACGCCCAAAGCGGTTGTATTTCTATCCACGCTCTCCTTGCGGAGAGCGACGCCAGCAACCAGCCGGAACGACAAGCACGACATATTTCTATCCACGCTCTCCTTGCGGAGAGCGACTTAGCTGTGTTTGCTATTGATAATGTGCATTCTTTATTTCTATCCACGCTCTCCTTGCGGAGAGCGACACGGAGATAATAAGAAAATTAAAGTCGTTCGCATATTTCTATCCACGCTCTCCTTGCGGAGAGCGACAAAATTCGGGTTCTGCGATCTTGAGCCGATAAGATTTCTATCCACGCTCTCCTTGCGGAGAGCGACATACTTGGGCGCGGGGAAGTCGTGTGACGTACGTGATTTCTATCCACGCTCTCCTTGCGGAGAGCGACATCAAGGGCAAGCCGGCTTCGCCGGTTATCGGAATTTCTATCCACGCTCTCCTTGCGGAGAGCGACTAATGCGCATCTTTACTATCACAGTAGAGGATTATTTCTATCCACGCTCTCCTTGCGGAGAGCGACAGTGTGGTACTGTGAGAGCTTCTCCGATAACCGGCATTTCTATCCACGCTCTCCTTGCGGAGAGCGACAGTGAACGCCCTGGAACTCGCCGGTCCTGTGCTATTTCTATCCACGCTCTCCTTGCGGAGAGCGACGGCAGTCACCACCGTAGTAGTGGGCCCTTCAAGCGATTTCTATCCACGCTCTCCTTGCGGAGAGCGACCATATACACGCACCCAATCGGCGTCCTTATCGCTATTTCTATCCACGCTCTCCTTGCGGAGAGCGACTTTAAACCTCCCATCCAAACCCATAGACAAAAAGATTTCTATCCACGCTCTCCTTGCGGAGAGCGACCCCCCAGCCCCCCCAAGGCGAGAGTACTAAAAAATTTCTATCCACGCTCTCCTTGCGGAGAGCGACTTCTGTAACATCAATATCCATAGTCATTTCCTCCAATTTCTATCCACGCTCTCCTTGCGGAGAGCGACAGTTCTGGGTTTGCTCGGCTGGCTTCGTACTTTGATTTCTATCCACGCTCTCCTTGCGGAGAGCGACCGCTTTTATCCACTCAAAACACTCGTAATTTTGCCATTTCTATCCACGCTCTCCTTGCGGAGAGCGACGGAACTCGTCGAGCGGCATGTCTCCGAGGTATGCGGAATTTCTATCCACGCTCTCCTTGCGGAGAGCGACCTTGGTTGACTGTCGTTCCATCGTCGCCAACAAGGATTTCTATCCACGCTCTCCTTGCGGAGAGCGACGCCGCGGGGCGGCAAACTGTTACTTTAATAAATTAATTTCTATCCACGCTCTCCTTGCGGAGAGCGACATTCCGCCCACCCCCACAAGTCAAACCAGTTCGCGATTTCTATCCACGCTCTCCTTGCGGAGAGCGACCAAACCCAGAACTTTAAAATCCCGGCGCATGGTATTTCTATCCACGCTCTCCTTGCGGAGAGCGACATTTCAGAAGCTCCATCAAGCGCACCATAGCTAATTTCTATCCACGCTCTCCTTGCGGAGAGCGACTCTTCGACACAGTGCAGATTGTAATTGTCATAGTATTTCTATCCACGCTCTCCTTGCGGAGAGCGACCATAACAGATGGGTCAATTTGTTTGGATTCCAAGATTTCTATCCACGCTCTCCTTGCGGAGAGCGACGGCAGTCACCACCGTAGTAGTGGGCCCTTCAAGCGATTTCTATCCACGCTCTCCTTGCGGAGAGCGACAGGTCTGACACAAACAGACCTTGCAAACCGTGCGATTTCTATCCACGCTCTCCTTGCGGAGAGCGACACGGCCTTGCGGCTCAACAACTGATATGTACTCAGATTTCTATCCACGCTCTCCTTGCGGAGAGCGACCAAAAAGCTTATTAACAAGAGTAGTAAGCTCAACAGATTTCTATCCACGCTCTCCTTGCGGAGAGCGACAACCTACATCCGGGATACTGTGCTTTAATCCACTTATTTCTATCCACGCTCTCCTTGCGGAGAGCGACGCCAACAACCAGACGGCACGACCAATACAACGTATTTCTATCCACGCTCTCCTTGCGGAGAGCGATTCGCGCCGAGCGTCACGCCAACAGCCAGCAGGAATTTCTATCCACGCTCTCCTTGCGGAGAGCGACCGCTAATCTGGGACGTCATAGCCGAAATAACAATTTCTATCCACGCTCTCCTTGCGGAGAGCGACGCAGTAACGAGAGTAGCGAGCACACCAACAACGGTAATTTCTATCCACGCTCTCCTTGCGGAGAGCGACTCAGAATCTTTGACGACATACTTAGAAACCTCCTATTTCTATCCACGCTCTCCTTGCGGAGAGCGACCCGGTATTGGTTTGGTGTTCCTTTGGTGGGGCGTTCGATTTCTATCCACGCTCTCCTTGCGGAGAGCGACACGACCAAAAAAGCACAGTCCACGCGCCTGTATGTATTTCTATCCACGCTCTCCTTGCGGAGAGCGACGCCATCTATCCAAGTTCAACACCCCCCAAAAGTATTTCTATCCACGCTCTCCTTGCGGAGAGCGACCGAAAACGGCGAAGCGAAAACAGAAAACATCACATTATTTCTATCCACGCTCTCCTTGCGGAGAGCGACGTAGTGGACACCCTGAAACTCGCCCGTCCTATGCTATTTCTATCCACGCTCTCCTTGCGGAGAGCGACGCCGTCCGTGTTTCTCATAATCGCCGCAATAAGATTTCTATCCACGCTCTCCTTGCGGAGAGCGACCATCTCATGCCGACAAATATTAGTAACTTTAAGGTACTCATTTCTATCCACGCTCTCCTTGCGGAGAGCGACACAAAATCACCTCTTAAGGACAATACCACGGATAGATTTCTATCCACGCTCTCCTTGCGGAGAGCGACAGCGCGGCGAGATTGACGCCAACAGCCAGCAGGAATTTCTATCCACGCTCTCCTTGCGGAGAGCGACCATGACAGACGGATCAATCTGTTTGGATTCCAAGATTTCTATCCACGCTCTCCTTGCGGAGAGCGACCGGTTATGGACAATATTATATTCGTGCCCGGGAAATTTCTATCCACGCTCTCCTTGCGGAGAGCGACGGCTGCCAACGGCCTTGCGCACGCCCCACCACATATTTCTATCCACGCTCTCCTTGCGGAGAGCGACATACATCAATCGCAGGTCGGATCACATCAAACGATTTCTATCCACGCTCTCCTTGCGGAGAGCGACAAATAGATGATTTAATCAACTGATCCGCCCAACCTATTTCTATCCACGCTCTCCTTGCGGAGAGCGACGCCTAGAGTTTTGCGACACTGCACAACATACTTATTTCTATCCACGCTCTCCTTGCGGAGAGCGACTTCAGGCATAGCCGAAACGGCCAAAACATCAAGATTTCTATCCACGCTCTCCTTGCGGAGAGCGACCGTCAATTTCCATGCCAAAGCCCGGAAAAGTCAGGATTTCTATCCACGCTCTCCTTGCGGAGAGCGACTACGGACAACAACTTTGGAAGAGGTAATACCATATTTCTATCCACGCTCTCCTTGCGGAGAGCGACCATAAGACCGCCGAACTTATCATCAATGTCCGATATTTCTATCCACGCTCTCCTTGCGGAGAGCGACTCAATTTCCATGCCAAAGCCCGGAAAAGTCAGGATTTCTATCCACGCTCTCCTTGCGGAGAGCGACCCGTCTGTATAAAGCACTTCCAGCTCCAAAGTATCATTTCTATCCACGCTCTCCTTGCGGAGAGCGACGGCGGGCAAAGACCCGCAGGACCTGATCGCCAAGATTTCTATCCACGCTCTCCTTGCGGAGAGCGACCATTGGTAAATATGCGCAATACGCTGTCACCGGTATTTCTATCCACGCTCTCCTTGCGGAGAGCGACCCAATAACGTGATGCCTGCATATGCGGCATGTGGTATTTCTATCCACGCTCTCCTTGCGGAGAGCGACAGCTGATAAGCATGTTCAACCGCCCAAACTGCAAATTTCTATCCACGCTCTCCTTGCGGAGAGCGACGCCAGCAACCAGCGGGAACAACAAGAACAATGTATTTCTATCCACGCTCTCCTTGCGGAGAGCGACAAGCAGACCCAGAACCTTAAAATCCCGCCGTTGCGTATTTCTATCCACGCTCTCCTTGCGGAGAGCGACACTTGGGCGCGGGGAAGCCGTGTAACGTATGTCATTTCTATCCACGCTCTCCTTGCGGAGAGCGACCCATACATATACATACTTGTCAATACTTTTTTAATTTCTATCCACGCTCTCCTTGCGGAGAGCGACCAACGGACATGAGACAACGCCTTATATAACCGGGATTTCTATCCACGCTCTCCTTGCGGAGAGCGACAGTAAACCCAAAGACTTAAAATCGCGCCGCATGGTATTTCTATCCACGCTCTCCTTGCGGAGAGCGACCCATTGGCAAGTAGGACAAAAACGATTCTTGCAATTTCTATCCACGCTCTCCTTGCGGAGAGCGACAACGGACATGAGACAACGCCTTATATAACCGGGATTTCTATCCACGCTCTCCTTGCGGAGAGCGACA
>ERZ780162.1759-NODE-1759-length-14474-cov-4.035994_pt1 | contig 14474 bp, 14 predicted proteins | sample MGYA00511474_ERZ780162 | MGnify/ENA primary metagenome ERZ780162 (study PRJEB29588, sample SAMEA2143633) | human gut metagenome | biome: human gut; feature: human-associated habitat; material: faeces | place: Denmark | collected 2008/2010 ...
ACGCATAAAAAGAGGACTGTGAAAAAATGATTTCTCATTTTTTCACAGCCCCTTTCTTTTTTTGAAACCCGGATAAATGAATTATGTATAAAAATGCCTATGAAGCTGAATGGTTTGAATCAGATCCGGCCAGGAAGATCGTTAAAGATATTGACAATTCTGATGTCTTAAGTGGAGAATGTATTAACAGTCCGGTTTTGGGACAGATTCCGCCGGAACGGCTGTCCGGCGGCGTAAAGCCTCTGCTTTTAATGCTGAATGAACCGGAAAAGATATTTAATGCATCCACAGGCGGGGATAACTGTGCAAAGTGGATACTGGAAATAGGAAAACAGAATGCGTCAGCATTAAAAAACGCTTATTCATATATCTGATAAGGAATACGATTATCATCATAAAGATAAAATTTCATATCCGTTATTTTATATTGATCTTCCTCAAAGGAGTATTTCATAATTACATATCCCAGATTGAGAGTAGGAGAAATATGAATAGAAATCTCGGAAAATATAGTCTCATCTTCTAAGTAATATTTTATGATTCCTCCATATCCGGCCTTTTCATAGTAATCTGGACTTATTTCATTTATATCAAAAACGATAGTCTGGTCAGAAAACGAGAGGGTTACAATTCCATCCGCAACGCTGCTGTCCATGTGAGAGCCTAAATATGTCAGAGGGGATTCATAAGGTATTTCTGTCATATTTACAAGATCTATGACATGCATATTCATTAATAATAAACCGGTACCCTCACTTTCAACTAAAAGGATGACAGCCTTTTCATTATTGTCAAGGAGCCAAATAGAGGGAGTAAACATCGTATTGTTGAGAGTGCTTCCTGATATCGGAAGAATCTGGCCATCATATCTCACAAATAATTTATTGTAACTAAAATATGTCACCTCTGAAGAACAAAGTTCAAGATTTGATGTAGAATCAGACAGGATTACAGTTTCAGCGGAGGAAACATCGTTTTGAGACACTATATTGGAAGAAGCAAATAAATCCTGTGGAATAAGGTGGGAGGTTGAAGTATTCGCCTTGGTGTGCTTGGAAAACTTCAGGAGAGAGCAGGCTTCCGGGGATTCACAGGATACTTGAAACAGCAGTGGAAGAATCACCAGAATGACACATATCTTTTTGACCATATTATCCCTCAAAAAATAAAAGAATTCTTTTTGCTCATGATTCACTGTAAATATTATTTTGGATGCTATATTTTCAATATATATATTAGGTTGAATTTGTCAATATTAATTTTATGTAGGTTTGTCAATATCAGTTTTAATTATAGACTCGGATATATATGTATGTTACTATATAGTGACAAATATCAATCGAAATATATGGGAAAATTTGACAAAATGTGGGGAGTTTTTGACAAACAGAAAATGTGGGTGGCCTTTATGATAAATTTAAGTATTATACAAATATTCTGTGGAAAAGAAAAAGAGGAAAAATGATTACTATAAAGGGAATTAATAAAGTTAAGATGTCTGTATGGAACTCTAATTTAATTACTTCACGTGAATGGAAAGGCAGAATATATGAAAAGAAGAGTAATAGTCTTAGGGGTTTGTATAAGTATGTTAATGTGTTCTTGCCAGGAGCTGTCAAAAGTAAGTGAACTTGAAAGGGTTACTGTTGTAGCAGAGTCTCAAGTCGCTGAAAATAATAGCTCTGTATCTCAAGATAATTCTTTAGATGAAGATTTAACGAATAATAGGGAAACAGAAGAAAAGAATAATTATACTGAAAATGATGAGAATATTTCATCAATAGAAACGCCTTTAGAAACACAAACTTTTAAAGGTACAGATAATATAGAAGAGGAATCCGATGTTAATGTAGAGACAGCAATCCCATGCGGTTCAGAAGAGACATTCAGTGGTTTTTACACCATTGATGCAACACCATTTCCAATTACCTATACTATAGGTATTGAAAATGTAGTGCGTGGGTCGGAGGCATATTTGGAAATGCAGAATAATGATCCTGATATTCCTGTACCTTCAGAAGGTAAAGAATACATTATTTTCACTGTCCATTTTTCCTATAATACAGGAGAGCCAGATGAAATTTCATTAATGGAAAATGTTGCATCTTTGCAATCTTTATCCTTTTATTTTGCATTGCCAGGAGAGACTGATAATGCGGAAAATATGACTTCATATTTAGAAGATTCTATTTATAACAGAACGGTAAAGAAAGGTGAAAGTATAAGCGGGAAAATTGCATTTCTTTACGATGAAAATGGTGAGGGGCCATTGGTATTTGTAGGTTATGGTAATTCTGTAAGATTATTGATTGCATAATAGAAAAGTAGAAGTAGTTTACAAATTGATTTTCCCATTCTTTTTATTAACTGTATGTGACGTATGGGATCAATCAGAGCCAGTTCGACGCACTGGTATCCTTTACATTTAATGTGGGAACTGGAAACTTTACTTCCAGTACGCTATTAACGAAACTGAATGCAGGAGATGTAAATGGAGCTGCCAATGAATTTGACAGATGGAATTTATGGAACGAATACCAGAAAGGCTGCTACCAAAGCATATCAGCAGATTCTTGGTGTAACACCTGATGGAATTTTTGGTTCTGATTCGAAGGCCGCAGTAAAAATTCTGAGAGCTGGAGACAGGGGCAATGATGTGCATCTGCTGCAGGGAATGTTGTATTGCAGAGGATTTAATCCAAACGGTGTAGATGGCATTTTAGGAAATGGAACAACTTCAGCGGTGAGAAGTTTTCAGTCCAATCAGGGACTTTCTCCTGATGGTTTGTCTGGCCCGGATACTATGTATGCACTGTATAATTAAAAGTGCCGGGATGAATCAAGAGTAAGTTTTGTAGGGCATATGGCTGAAACAACCATATGCCTTCTTTTGGAGTTATTAATTTGAGTAAATTGTCGTTGCCGATTTATATAAGAGTATACTGTATAAATCTATAATATAGTTGTATTAGTTATCATAAAATGTTACCATACAGTGACATATTGAAATGAGATAAATTCATTTCCAAGTAAATTTGTCTTGAAAATCAGTTTTTTTAAAAGTTATAAGATACGAGTCACAATTTATTTAGATTTTAGAGTAGAAATCTATATAGTGGGGGAGGAGCCTTATCACATTTTCCAAAAATAGTTATACAAACAGAATTGGAATAAGTGCTCATTTATAAAAGCCTGACGGGTACCGGATAGTTGATCTACAGAAAAGAATTTATAGGAGTTAAAAAATGAAGAATAAGAGTCTGGGGTTTCTGGTTGTTATTCTTTTGGGATGTCTATTGTCAGGTTGTTACAGTAATTGTGCTGAAATAATTAGTCCATGGGAGTTTAAGCAGGTATGGATAGAAGAGAATTTCGGATGGGCCCTGACAACAGATAATGAAGTTCTTTACACAAAAAACGGAGTAGAAGAATTTGTTCCGGTTAAAAAAATTGAAAATATTTGCATCTGGACAGATGGATTTGTTAATGCATGTTTTGTAGATAAAGAAACAGCCTACATAACATATTTTTCCGCAGACGGAGAAAGCATTATTGTTGAACATACAGAGAATAAGGGGAATAGCTGGGCGCAGACATATATACAGTATAAAAATTATGCTGAAATTTGTGACGCCGGTTATGCTTATCTCAGTTTTGCAGATAGAGAAAATGGATATTTACTCTATTGTTCCACTCCAGCCGCTGGAAAGATGACAAAATTACTATTCCATTTAGATAATACAGAAGAGAAGATTTCATTTGCAGCTGATCTGACAGATGAATTGACCGGATATCCACAGGGAATATGTTTTTATGATGAAGATAACGGATATATAGCCGTAACATATCATGGGGAAAACAATTATCTATACAAAACAGAAGACGGAGGATTGACATGGAAGGGCGAACACCTGCCGATAGAAGAAGACTATAATTATATAGATGGTTATGCGCCATTTTTCTATGGTGACGATGGGGCAGGAATGTTAGTGCTGAAAGCAGTGGGAAAAAATGTAAGCAACATTTTACTGACAACAACTGATTATGGGAAAAACTGGAAAGAAGAAGAGATACTGCCGCTGGATTCGGTAAATGGGTATTCGGGAAATGAAAATGGGGAATTATTTTTAATAGATAATTCTGGAAAATTGTATCAATATATGGGATGTTCAGGCAGCAATTCTGAAGGGGTACAGGAGACAGAGCCGATAACAGAATTATCCGAATATGCAACAGAAAATGCCGATTCTTCTTCAGAAACAGAAACAATGTCTGATGAGGATCAGCAGATCACCAGTATGCTGATTTGCTGGAATAATGATGTTTTCAGCTTCGAAAATAGTACCCTTGATATTGCCGGACTATATAAAAATATCGAAGCAATATTATGGATTGCTCCAAGAGGAGGAGCAGGGATAGATTCGGAAGGGAATCAAATAAAAGCCGCATCAAATGATTTTATTCAATTAAGTGAAAATCTGACATCCGGTGAGAGGTTAGAAGAAAATGTACTGTTGATACGGATCAACCGTAAGTATTCCGTTGAAAATACACCCATGTTGTACAAGGATGTTGTAATGTATCGAGACAATGAAGATGCTTATCTTGCCTGGCAAATGGCAGATGATCTAAACACATGGTATTTATTTCAATTATCTGGATATGGAGAGTGGCTGGAAAAAGAAGTCGCTATATTTATGAGATGCGCAACCGGATTCTAAAGTAAAATAGTACGAAAGCCATCGCCTTTTTATTAAAATGTAATTCCCAGAACCCCCGGGGATTGACAGAGAACCCTCTGCGTGATATGGTTTTATCAGAGAAAATGAAATAGATTCTTCGGGGCAGGGTGAAATTCCCTACCGGCGGTCAGAGTCCGCGACCCGCGATAAGCGGCTGATCCGGTGAAATTCCGGAACCGACAGTATAGTCTGGATGAGAGAAGAATGACAGCCAGCTGTGAAGGCGTATTTTAAGTCTCATATCCCCTGTGATATGGGATTTTTTTATTGGATGCGAACATTTTTTTACATGGAAACTTCACTTCCGGCAATCTCAGAAGGATTTAAATCATTGGATCGAAAATCTGAAATTGCATGGAGGAAACAAAATGAAAAAATGGACGACACAGAAAATAATTTACACAGGAATGCTGGCGGCAGTGGCGGGCGTGCTGATGTCCCTGGAGATATCGATTCCCTTTATGCCTCCTTTTTATAAGGTGGACTTCAGCGATGTACCTTCCTTTGTCGCGCTGTTTACCATGGGGCCCGCTTCAGCGGTAATGGTGGAGTTGATTAAAATTGCGATCAAGCTGGTTACGGTAGGAACCAGTACCATGTATGTGGGAGAATTCGCCAATCTGATCGGCGTCGCTCTTTTTGTGGCTCCCACCTGGCTGGTATACTGCGCAGGGGGCAAAACAAAAAAGGCGGCAGTTCGCGCGATGGCAGTCAGTGTGCCGGTACGGATAGCCTTTTCCTGCTGTATCAATGCCTTTATCACTCTGCCAATGTATGCGGCGGCAATGGGCCTGTCTCTGGATGAAGTGATCGTCAGCGTATCGTCGGCAAATCCGGTCATTCATAATCTGCCCACTTTCATTATTATGGCAACGATTCCCTTTAACCTGCTTAAAAACGGCCTGAACTGTCTGGCAGCCTATTTCCTGTACAGCCGTCTGGCACGGGTACACATTTTTGAAAAGGCGGTGGTTTGAGATGATACGCAATTACAGAGATCTGACGCGTCTTGAGATGGAACAGGTAGATAAACAGGAAACCATTGTGCTGATTCCGCTGGGAGCTCTGGAGCAGCATGGAAATCAGGCCCCTCTGGGCACTGACGATATCATAGCCGAAGCCATGGTAAAGTATATTCGTGAAGAACTGGAACAGGAGGAGGAAGATTTTCCCATGCTGATCTTTCCGGTTATTCCGGTGGGACTCAGTACGGAGCATCGGAACTTTTGCGGTTCCATTACCTTCCGGCCGGATACCTACTATCATATGCTCTATGACATCAGTGTAAGTCTGGCTCATCATGGTTTTAAGAAGCTGGCTTTTCTTGTCTGCCATGGAGGAAACTCACCCATCGTTCAGGTGCTCAGCCGGGAGCTGCGCAGTGAGCTTGGAATCTCTCCCTTTATTCTGTCATCCGGGGCTTTCAGCCATCCGGATGTGAAGGCTACAGTATCGGAGGGGAATATCTGGGATTTTCATGGCGGTGAGATGGAGACCTCCATGGTGATGGCGGTGGACGAAAGCCTTGTGAAGCTGGATACCGCGGAAGCCGGTATTCCAGCGCCTTTTGTGAACAATAAGACCCTGCTTCCGTATGGGAGCGTTTCCATTGGATGGGTCAGCGAAGACTGGAGAACAGCGGATGGAAAGCCTATTGGTATCGGTGGAGATCCGCGGGGGGCGACTGCAGAGAAGGGCCGCATTATCCTTCGGACCAGCGCCCGGGCGCTGATTCCCGGCCTGAAGGAAATCCGGGACTGGAAGGGCTGAGACAGATTTTCCATAAGCGCCATGTAAGTATTTTCACAAATAAACTTGACCAAAAGGCATGTTTGTTATTAATATAGGAATAGATATAATTCTGTTATGTCTGTCAAAAGAAAGGAGACAAGCATGTTAGTCGAGACAAAAGCAAGAATCGGCGTATTTTCCATCGCCCTTGGCGCTTATCTTCCTCAGTTCCCTTCTCTGGTTCCGGAATTTGAGGCACAGTATGAGGCGTTTAAGAAGACGCTTCCTGACACGGTAGAAATCATTGACGGGGGATTAGTTACGACAAAGGAACAGTCCCAGGCTGCAGGGGACAAGTTCCGTGCGGCGGATGTGGATCTGGTATTTCTGCAGCTTCTGACGTACGCCACCTCCTATAATATGCTCCCCGCAGTGAAGGATCTGGATGTACCGGTGGTTCTGGTAAATATTCAGAAGCTGAAGGCGCTGGATTATGATCATACGGATATTGCGGCGTGGCTTGGAGAGGGCTATGCCTGCGGAGCAGTGGGAGAGATGGTTGCGGATCTGGAGAGATTCGGCAAGCGTCATGCGGTGATTACCGGCGTGGTAGAAGGCGGTGATCCGGGCGTACAGAAGGAAATCGAGCAGTGGTGCCTGGCGGCGCAGACCAGAAGAAGATTCCGCGATACGAACATCGCGCAGATCGGAAGGCCCTATCCCGGCATGATGGATCTGTATATTGATGAATCCAATCTGTACAGAAGAATGCACCTGTACACCAAACAGTTTGACTGGGAGAAAATGTGGGCGATTGCCGATAATATCACGGACGAGGAAGCGATCCGTGCCAAAGCGCAGGATATTCTGGATACCTTTGATATCGAGGGCGGCGGAAGCATCGAAGAAGTATGGGAGATGGCAAAATATGTGGTAGCCTTCGAACAGTGGGTGAAGGACGAAAAGCTGGGTCTGATCGCCTCCCATTATGACGGCTTTGCCACCGGAAAGGCCGGCGTGCTGGACAGCATGCTCATTCCTGCGTTCTCCATGCTGATCAAGCAGGGAACCGCATGCGCAGTGGAAGGCGACATGAAGGTTGCCATGGCGATGAGCATCCTGAAAACCATTTCCGGAACCGGACAGCTGGCAGAAATGTATTCCATCGACTTCAATGAGGATATTGCCATCATCGGCCACAGCGGCTCCGGCGATGCGGATATTTCCGACAGAAAGCCTACCATGAAGATCGTGAAGGTATTCCACGGAAAAACGGGCGGCGGCTATCTGACCCAGTTCTATCCGTATACCGGCCCTGTCACCTATCTGGCCATTACTCAGGATGGAGAGGGACATTTCAAGTTTGTGGTTGCGGAAGGCGTGAATGAAGAGGGTAAAATCCTTTCCTTTGGCGATACCAACATGAGAACCCGTTTCACCTGCGGAGCGAGGGAGTTCGTGACCCGCTGGAGCGAATGCGGCCCCACCCATCATTTTGCGGCGGCAACGGGCAGACATATTGATACTATTCTGAAGGTTGCGAAAATTTTCAACGTGCCGGTTGATATTGTGACCAGATAAAAGGTCGGATAAAAAAGAAGATGAAAATGTCCGGGAAGGCGTCAAAGGCCGGTCCCGGACGTTTTTTATACGATAGGAAATGAAATTTCCTATCGTATAAGGATTGCACTGCGGCGGAAAGGAAGATGTCGCTTACGCGACCCACCGCAGGCGGTGAATCGCGCTTGCGGGATTCTTTTTACAGAAAAAAACAGTCCCGAAGATTTCAGACTTAATTTCCGGAGTATCTTGCCAGAAACTGTCTTGTGCGTTCCTGTCGGGGATTTTCAATCACCTGTCTGGCATCTCCCTGTTCCACAATAAGTCCGCCGTCCATGAAAATTACCTGATCGGCCACGTCTCTGGCAAAAGCCATTTCGTGAGTGACGATGATCATGGTAGTTTTCTGCTCTGCCAGGGAGCGGATAACCTTCAGCACCTCACCGGTGAGCTCCGGATCCAGAGCAGAGGTAGGCTCGTCAAAGCACAGGATATCCGGGTGGAGAGCCAGAGCACGGGCGATTGCAACGCGCTGCTGCTGGCCGCCGGAGAGCTGATGAGGATAATGGCCCGCCCGGTCAGAAAGTCCCATTCGGGAAAGCAGCTCCCTGCCTTCAGCTTCGATGTCCGCAAGAATCTGCTTTTTTCTGCTCTTATAATCTGGCCGTTCCTGCGCCAGAAGCTCTTTGGCGAGGGTGACATTCTTCAGGGCGGTGTACTGGGGAAACAGATTAAAGGACTGGAAAACCAGTCCGAAATGAAGGCGCTTCTTCCGGATCTCGCTTTCCTTCTGGGTGGAAGGATCCGCCGCGTCAAACAACGTTTTTCCCTGGACAATAATCTTTCCCTGATCCGGTGTTTCCAGAAAATTCAGACACCTGAGCAGAGTGGTTTTTCCGCTTCCGGATGAGCCGATGATGGCAAGAGCCTGGCCCTGTTCCAGATCAAAACTGATATCCTCCAGAACCTTCGTGGAACCGAAATGTTTTCCTATGTTTTGTACCTCTAAAATTGCCATGTCAATCTCCAATTCTTCTTTTCAAAACCTGCCGCACCTGTCATGCTCAGTGGAAAAAGCTCAGCTTTTTTTCCAGCCGGTTCAGCAGAATGGTCACAATGCCGCTGAATGCCAGATAATAAACAGCCGTGAAGAACAACGGCCAGATGAGGCCTGCATAGCCACGGTTTCCTTTCATGAAGGATTCGCCCATCCAGATGACCTCCTGCAGAGCGATCACCCGGGCAAGGGAGGTATCCTTGACAAGAGTGATGATTTCATTGGACATGGGAGGAACGATCCGTTTGATCATCTGAAGCAGAGTAACCCGGAAAAAAATCTGGGATTTTGTCATGCCGAGCACATGTCCGGCCTCCTGCTGTCCCTTTGGAACGCCCTGAATTCCTCCCCGGTAGATTTCGGAAAAATAGAAGGCGTAATTGATGATAAACGCCGTGGTAACGGCAGTAAAACGTCCGGTTTCCCCGCCTCCCCAGGTAAACAGCTTCATCAGCGGAGGAACATAGTAAATGATTAAAATCTGAAGGACCAGAGGCGTACCTCTAATAATCCAGACCACGGTGCGGGTCAGCCACCTGAGAGGAGTGAAGCGGCTCATGGAGCCGAATGAGATAACCAGTCCCAGAGGCAGAGCGCCGATCAACGTCAGAAAAAACAGCTGTACCGTTTTGACAAAGCCCTCGTTCAGGGCTGATACCACTGTCTGAAATTCAGCAGACATGAAAAACATGCCGTTATCCTCCTTAACGTGGCTCAAAGGCAGAGAGCATATGCTCCCTGCCTTTGGCAAAACATCAGATTGTTTCCAGATTTCTGTAAAAGTTCCGTCGGGACTCCGGATTAATCCAGAATGACGGCATCCTGCAGACCATAGGTTTCTGCAATCTGTTCTACGGTGCCGTCAGCCACTTTTTCCGTCCAGAAGGAATTAAATTTATCCACCAGATCGGAGCCCTTACGGAAACCCACGCCGTACTGTTCAGATTCCAGGCCCTGTGCTTCGTTCAGATTAACGCTGTAGGCAAGGTCGGCGTAGCTGGTTCCTTCTCCCGTCATGGCAGCTGCCATCAGGACATCGATGACGGCTGCGTCAGAGGTGCCTGCAGCCACTTCCATCAGTGTGTTTGCCTGTGACTGTACAGGAACGGTGGAAGCGCCCAGAGCCTCAGCGGCGTCCTCTCCGGCAGAACCGGATTCCACGGCCACGTTCAGGCCTTCCAGAGAGGTAAGACCTTCAAAGTCGGCAGCGGAAGCTGCAGGATATACAAGAACCTGATAGTTGGTGCAGTAAGGTGTGGATGTAGCCATTGTGGAGGTGACCTCATCGGTGAGAGTCATTCCGTTCCATACGCAGTCGATATTTCCGGCTTCCAGCTCCATTACCTTATAATCCCAGGTGATTTCAGAGAACTCAACCTCAACACCGAGATATTCGGCAAACTGCTTTGCAAGGTCGGCATCAAATCCGATCCAGTCGCCGTTTTCATCCTGATAGTCCATGGGTTCGAAATTAGTGATGCCCACGACCAGAGTACCCTTTTCCTGGATTGCGGCCAGATCACTTTCCCCGGAAGCTGCGGCTGCTTCGGTGCTTTCGGTTTCTTCCTCAGTGCTTTCAGAAGCCGCTTCCTGGCTTTCCACAGCGGCAGTGGAAGCGCTTTCGGTGCTTTCCGCCTCTGCGGCAGAACTTTCAGTGCTGCCCGCCGTGGTGGAAGAGGTGCCGCCGGAGCAGGCGGTCAGGGACAGGCCCAGGATCATGGCAAGCCCCAGGGATAACATTTTTCGAGTAAACAGCTTTTTCATAAACAGAACCTCCCGATATATGGTATGGTGGTGCGATATTCATTGCTTTCACATTTTAGCATGCTAATGTGATATTGTAAAGAAATATTTCCTGTCAGCCTTCCATAACTCTGTATCTCTGTGAGTGATGATCAAAGCGGTTTTATTTTGGATGAGCCGTTCTACCGACTGCATGATGGCGCGTTCAGATTCATAGTCCAGGCCCGATACCGCTTCATCGAAGAGAATGATGGGAGCATCCTTTAAAAAGGCTCTCGCGATGGCAATGCGCTGTCTCTGTCCAAAGGAGAGCGCGCGCCCTCCGTAATCCAGAAGATGTTCATAGCCTCCGGGAAGGGCGGTGATGAAATCATGGGCAGCTGCCGCTTTTGCCGCGGCAGTCACTTCTTCCTCAGAGGCGTCCGGCCTTGCGCAGAGAATGTTTTCCCGTATGGTTCCAGAGAAAAGAAAGGGCTTTTGGGGAATATAGGCAATTCCGGCCCGCAGCGCTTCGGGCCCGTATTCATCCAGATATTTCCCTTCTATTAGAATGGCGCCTCCGTCCACGTTATAAAATCCGAGAAGCAGTTTAAAAAGAGTGGACTTTCCGCAGCCGGAGGGTCCGGCCACAACCAGCGTCTCATTCCGGTTCAGCTTCAGGCTGAAGTGCCTCAGGATTTTTTTCTGTCCCGGATAACCAAAGGTCACATCCTGAAAAACAATATAGGCGGAGCTGTCGCGGCTGTTTTTGGAGGCGGAGGGAATCCGGATTTCTTCTTCCGTTTCTTTCAGAAAGCTGTCGATGCGTTCCCCGCTGGCAATGCTTTCAAACAGCTCCGGAAATCGTTTTCCGGCCTGCAGGGCGGCCCAGATCAGGCTGGATTCCAGGCTCATCAGAGCGACGAGCGTTCCGTAGGTGGTCTGGCCAGAACGAACCATCAGGGAACCTGCCGCAAGAAATACGATGCTGCAGAGAATATCAAAGCCCTTGTTCATGGCTTCCAGTCCTGCGCTGATTTTCTGTCTCTGAAAGGCTTTTTGCGTATAATCCTCATTGACGGTGCGGTAACGCTCTGCCAGGATGTCCGCAAGCTGATACTGCCGGATGGTCAGAAGGCCGGACAGGATGTCTGCGGACCGTTCCGTAAGGGCGTCGTTGGAACGGGCGGCCAGAAGTCCCGCCCGTTTGATTCTGCCGGAAAAGGTGGTGTTCACGAACAGGCAGAGGACGGAGATCACAAGGAGCAGAAGCGTCAGGGGCACATTCAGAAGCAGCATGGGGATGATGCTGGTGATGAGCGCCAGAATCGGATTGACAAATTCCTTCAGTTTCGTCCGGTAAAGCTCCTCGATTTTGTTCATGTCATAGAGCATTCTGGAAAGCAGTTCGCCGCTGTGGGAGGATTCCAGAAAGGAGAGAGGAAGTTTCGTCTTTTTCTCCATAATCCGCATGCGCAGACGGGAGACGGCACGCAGAGCAATACGGCGGTAGGCGTACTGGGAAAGGATGGCAAGGGCGGAAGAAAACAGGAAAAAAATCCCGTAAAGAAGAAGTCCGCTTCCCACGCCATGAAAGCTTCCCGACGCCACGGAATCGATCAGAAGCTGAGGGATCAGAGACACCGCGATGCTCATGCCGGAATAGCCCAGTCCGACGCCCAGCAGGGCAGGGATGTATTTCCATTTCACATCCGCGATATACTGAAGGGCAAAATGGATCTGCTTCAGATAATGCTTCAATGCCGGTCGCCTCCTTTCCTTTCCCGTGAGCCTGTTTCCCGGCTTCCCGTATATAAGCGGTAATACAGGCCTTTGGCTGCCATCAGTTCTCCGTGGGAGCCGCATTCTGCAATGGTTCCCCGGTCGAGCACATAGATGCGGTCATAGTTCCGGATGGTGTTCAGCTTGTGCGCGATGGTGAGGATAGTTTTTCCCTGAAGGACGGTGTCGGCAAGGCGGACGATTTCCGCTTCCGACTCCGCATCCAGAGCGGAAGTTGGCTCATCCATCAGCACAATTTCACTTTTTCTCAGAAGCGCCCTCGCGATGGAAAGACGCTGCTTCTGCCCGCCGGAAAGATTGGTTCCGCCTTCCTCCAGGAGAGTTTCATAACCGTCGGGAAGTCCGCATACATAGTCGTCAAGTCCCACCGCGCGCATGGCGGCCCGGATTTCCTCCATGGAAGCGTCCGGATTTCCGTAACGGAGATTTTCCGCGATGGTATCGGGAAAGAGGAAAGGCTCCTGCGCCACGATGGAAAAGCATTTCCGCGCCTCCTTCAGATCGAGCGCTGAAAAAGAATTGCCGTATAACAGATACGTTCCGTCGCGGACGGGATACAGACCGAGAATAAGCATGATGAGGGTGGATTTTCCGCCACCGGAGCTTCCCACGAAGGCGACCCGTTCTCCCTTTTGTATTTCGAAAGAGATCTGTTTCAGAACGGGAGCGGAATGGGGATAGGAAAAGGAAACCCTGCGAAAGGAGATCACAGGATCATTTTCCGAAAGGAACACCGGACTTCCTTCCCAGGTTTCTTCCGGAGCGGACAGAAGCTCCATAAGCCGCTGTACGCCCACACTGTCCTTTTTCAGATCCGTGAGCACGGAGGTGAAGCCGGTCACAGGCTGGGAAAGAAAACCGAGAAGCACAAGAAAGGAGATCAGATCCTGTACCTGAACATAGCCGAGAAAGGAAAGAAGCGCCGCAAACAGGCAGCAGGACAGAGTGGGAAGGGCCTGCGTGACGAAGGAAAAGGGCGTCAGAAAGGCCTCCTTTTTCTGCTGCATCAGATCCACAGAAAGGATATCGTTTACGGAATCATTCAGCTTTTTCAGGTTCCGTTCCTGCAGAAGAAAGCTTTTCTCCGTTTCCGTGCAGGCAAAAGCCTCCCGGATCAGGCCAGTGAGCCTGTCCTGCTGCTGTTTTCTTTCCCTGGAAAGGGCGGCGATGCTTTTCAGAAAGGAACGGAAAATCAGAGTGACGATGGGAATCCACAGGATGGAAAACAGAAAAAGAATCCGGTTCACGGTACACAGATAGACGGACAGAATCAGAATGACGATCCCGTTGGACAGCACCGTGGAAAGCAATTTTTCCAGGTAGTCGGCCGCATCCCGCACATCGTCATTCAGACGGGTCAGAAAACCGCCGGCCTCCTGTTCCACGAAAAAATCATACCGCAGCCGCATCAGTTTTTCCGTCACATCCTGACGGATTCTCCGGGAAATCTGAAGCCCAAGCCGGCCGGACAGCATTTTTTCCAGATAAATGAAAATAACCCAGATGCAGGCCATGAAAAACAGCGCCGCCAGAGAAAAAAGCAGAGTCCCATCCCCGTCCTGCGCACTGCCGAGCGTCTCTTCCACAATCCTGTTCATGATTCCCGAACAGCCCACCGTCAGGAGAGAGCAGAACAGGGAGCACAGGAGTATCGCGGCAATTTCCTTCCGGAAGTCTGCAATATAGTTGCAAAAAAATGTTTTCATAGTCTTGTGCCCCCTCATTTTCATCCCCGATTTCAAAAATTCAGAATGCCAGATTATTATATAATATATTGGAGAAGAAAAAAATATCTTCCCGGCAGGTCGTATGTGTCAAGTAATCGTTGGCACTTTTTCTCATTTTTTGATGTCAGTTTA
>ERZ780162.1761-NODE-1761-length-14455-cov-3.414028_pt1 | contig 14455 bp, 12 predicted proteins | sample MGYA00511474_ERZ780162 | MGnify/ENA primary metagenome ERZ780162 (study PRJEB29588, sample SAMEA2143633) | human gut metagenome | biome: human gut; feature: human-associated habitat; material: faeces | place: Denmark | collected 2008/2010 ...
GATGAAGAGTATATTTAATTTCTTCATAATGGTCTGCAAAGATTCTTTGTAAGATGTTCATAAGTCTATTATGCAGGAAAAAGCAAAAAAATTTCTGTACTCTGACTGGCACGGCTTCGGTTATCTGCTGGACAGCGCGCTGAATATCGTTGGTCAGGTGTTTACTCTCGCAGGGGTCGCGGCGATTATTGCCACGCTGGACGTGCGGGTTGTTCTGATCTTTTTTGTCCTGACCGGAGTCGGGACGCTCGCGGAAGGGCGTGCAAAGGAGCAGGCGGCAAAGCTGACGGAGCAGATCAGTGCGGATCAGAGGGGCTGGATGTACTATGCCAGGCTGTTTGAGAACTTTGACTATGGGAAGGAAATCCGGCTGAACGCCATGGGAGACTGGCTGCTGAAACGGGAGCGGGCGTTTTTTACCCGCGTAAACGATAACCAGAAACAGCAGAATGACGGTTACATCCGTTCCGGTCTGATTGGATCCGGCTGTACGTTTCTGCAGCAGTGCGTAGCTTACGCCTGGCTTATTCTGCGGACCATGCAGGGAAGAATTTCTGTGGGTTCGTTTACCATGTATGTCAGTGCCGTAACGACTTTTGCCTCCGCACTGCGCACCGTTCTGGATAATCTGACGGAGATCCGGGTTTACGACCGGTTTTATGACCGGCTGGATGAGTATCTGTCCGTGCCTGCCAGACTCCGCGGAGATGGCGATGGCCGGAATGAGGATGCTTCTGCCGGGGAAGAGAGAAAGAAAAGAATTCTTCCGAAGGGGGAGCACGTGATCGAATTCAGAAACGTGGGATTCCGCTATTCCGGAAGCGATACCTGGGCACTGCGGGATGTGAGCCTGACATTAATCCCCGGGATGAAGCTGGCTGTTGTGGGGGAAAACGGGGCAGGCAAAACCACCTTCGTAAAGCTCCTCACGAGGCTGTATGATCCCACGGAGGGAGAAATCCGGATGGACGGCATTCCGATACAGGAATACGATTATGACAGCTATATGTCGGCTTTTTCGGCAGTCTTTCAGGATTACCGGCTCTTCTCCTTTTCACTGGAGGAAAATGTGACACTCGCCCGTCCGGCGGATGAAGGAAAGGTAGAAGATGTCCTGCGCCGCGCGGGCTTTGGGGAAAAACTGGACAGTCTGCCCCGAGGAATCCATACGGCAGTATATAAAAATTTTGATGAAACCGGATTTGAGCCATCCGGCGGAGAAGGACAGCGGATTGCGCTGGCACGCGCTCTGTATAAGGACGCTCCCATCGTGGTGCTGGACGAACCGACGGCGGCGCTGGATCCCCGGGCCGAGTTTGAACTGTATCGGCATTTCAATGAGCTGACGGAAGGAAAGACCGCCGTTTATATTTCCCACAGGCTTTCCAGCACCCGGTTCTGCGATGAGATCGCAGTGTTCGCCGGCGGACGGATCGTGGAGCGGGGCACCCATGAGGAGCTGATGAGGAAGAAAGGCGCTTATGCGGAGTTGTTTGAGATGCAGGCGCAGTTTTATACGTGAGAACACTTAACCGTTCGGGCAGGTCTGCGCATTTACTGCGCAGACCTTACCGTAAGGAACGGGAACAACAGACGATATAAGCGGTGGTTAAGCCGCTGTTTTTTATAATAAAATAATTTTATGTTGACTATACTGTGTATCGCACACTATAATAAATCCAGGAGGTACATCTGACGTGGGTGAAGAAAAAGATCTGCTGGAAAATCTCAGACAGGAACTGCGAAGGGGAACGCTGATTCTCAGCGTGCTGAGCCAGATGAAGGAGCCGAAGTATGGATATGCACTGGTGCAGAGCCTGGAAGAGAAGGGCGTGGAAATCGAGGCAAACACCCTGTATCCGCTTCTGCGGAGGCTGGAGAAGCAGGGGCTGCTGAAGAGCGAGTGGGATACGCAGGAGGCGAAGCCGAGAAAATACTATCGCCGTACGGTACTTGGAGATTTTATGTATGAAGAAATGAAAAAGCAGTGGTCTGCGGTTTCCGAAACCATGAACAGGCTGCTGCGGGAGGAGTGAGGATATGACGGAAGCGGACAGAGAGCTGATGCAGCGATATATTTACCAGGTGGTAAGGAGGCTTGCGAAGGATCAGCGGGAAGAGACCGCAAGGGAGCTGGAGGAGCTGATTACGGACATGGCGGAGCAGAAGGGCATGGAGGAAGCGCTGAAGGAGCTTGGGGATCCGGCGGTTTTTGCAGGAAAGTACCGGGAGGAGCCGGCCTGGGTGATCGGGCCGGAATATTCTGAGGATTACAGATGGCTTTTGAAAATCGTGCTGGCTGCAGTGGCGCTTTCTGTGGTCATCTCCGGAGTGGTGCAGGGCCTGCTTCAGGGGGAGGGAATGCGGATCCTGACGGATGTCGTTTCCAGTGCGGTGATGGGGGCTGTCAGCGCGGTGGGGGCGGTGACGATCCTGTTCATGATTCTGGAAAGAAGAAAAATCCGGGTAGATTTCAGGAAGGAATTCGGGACGTCGGAAAAATACGGCATGGAACGAAGAAACTGGATTCCTGCGCTGCTTCCGCCGATACCGGATTCCAAAGCGGTGATAAAACGATCGGATGAAGCGGTGAATCTGGTTTTTGAGGCACTGCTTGCGGGACTGATGATTTTTGCACCGTGGCTGTTTGGAGCCTATGTTTTTGAGAACGGCACATTCATCCGCACCATTCCCATTGTTAATCTGGAGCGGTGGAACATCATTCTGCCGGTCCTTCTGATCGCTCTTGCGGCGGGATTTGCGGATGATGTGGTGCGGCTGGTCTGCGGGCGTTACTGCCAGACGGTTCTGATCGTCTGTCTGGTCAGCGGGGCGGTTCAGGCGGTATTTGCCTGGATTATGCTGAAGGCGCTTCCTTTTTTCAACCCTTCTTTTGTAGAGGATCTGAGGCAGGAGTTCGGCTGGCAGGGTACAAAGGGGGATCTGCTGATCCTGTATGGAACCGGCAGGCTGGAAACCATTGTGCTAATGGTGATCTGGGCCTGTATTCTGATTGAGATGGGGGTGACCGTTTATAAGACGGTAAAGTATGGAAAGGAGCGGTAAGGGCTGTTTCCCTATCGTTCTGCCCTCTTCCGAAATTCCCGGGGCGGCATGCCGTAGGCATTTTTAAAAATCCGGGTCATATGTGATGTGGAGGAAAAACCGCAACGGGAGGCAATCTCACTCAGGCCCAGATCACTGCCAAGAAGAAGCTGATGAACCTTTGCCAGACGGACATTGTAAAGATATTCCAAAAAAGTGGCCCCGGTATAATTATGAAACATACGGCAGAAATGATACCGGCTCATATGAACGCGTTCTGCAGCCTGTTCCAGGGCGACGGGCTCGCTGTAATGTCCGTTTATGTAACGAATGGCAGAAACAATTTCATCCGGAATATGTTCCGCTGTCAGGGCTTCAGACGGACCGGCCTGAGAAAGCAGATCCGAGATGAACACGAGCATCTGAAGGATGATGGAACAGAGAAGCTTTTTGGAAAGGAATCCTTTCCTGTGGCTGTATTGCTCTGCCTTTCGAAAGGCGTCCAGAGTGGAAGCCGCCTGTTTCTCATCCAGATGAAGTACGCAGGAATCCAGTGTCCCGAACAGAACGGAGGTCTCTGCATCTGTCAGTATGGGAGACAGAAGAGAGATGGGAATGTTCATGAGATACCGTTCATAATAGGAGGATTCATAGCTTCTGGTACAATGAAGCTCGAAGGGCTTCAGAAAATACAGGTCACCGTAACGCAGAGTATAGCGCAGATCATTCAGCAGGAGCGTGCGTTCTCCGGCGGTCTGCAGATACAGCTCATAGGAATCATGATAATGCTGAGTTTTCATATCGCTTTTCCGGGGCCTGCAGATGTAATCTACGTCGAAGCCGGCATAGGGAACATATTCTGTATGCTTCATATTGAGGGAATCCCTTCTTCCTTTTCAGGTTGAAAAATGTGATGGGCTTTTCTGAGGTGAGTATAACAGAGAATGGAAAAGAGAGCAATATTTAAACGTTTTCGAGGGAAAAGAGCAGGATTTTGTCTGTTAAATCGCTGCCTGCCATGGTAGGATAAGACTGAAGCCTGAAGAAGATTTATATGGATGAAAAATGGATGGAATCAGATTTGGAAAACTGATTCGGGATAGTTTCTCAGAAGGGAAATGCCGCCTGAGGCGGCGGAAAGGAAGAGGAAATGAGATACGTGGGAAATCGGGTGGAGGATGTGAAAATTGCCTATATCGGCGGAGGTTCCAGAGGCTGGGCCTGGGGGCTGATGAGCGATCTGGCGGCAGTGGATGACATGAATGGCACCGTTGCGCTGTATGACATTGACAGAGAGGCGGCCGAAAAGAACGAGGTGATCGGAAACCGGATGAAGGAGCTGCCGGACTGCCGTTCCGCCTGGGATTATAAGGCGGTGGATACTCTGCAGCAAGCGCTGACGGGAGCGGACTTCGTAGTGATCTCCATTCTGCCGGGGACCTTTGACGAGATGGAGAGCGACGTACACGCGCCGGAAAAATACGGCATTTATCAGTCGGTAGGAGATACGGCAGGCCCCGGCGGCCTGATCCGCGCGCTGCGCACCATCCCCATGTTTGAGGAGATTGCAGCGGCAATCCGGGATTTCTGTCCGAAAGCCTGGGTCATTAATTACACCAACCCCATGACGGTCTGCGTCCGGACGCTGTACCGGGTTTTCCCGAAGATCAGGGCCTTCGGCTGCTGTCATGAGGTATTTGGCACACAGAAGCTGCTGGCGCTGGTATTAAAGGACATGCTGGGAATCGAGGACGCCGGACGGGAGGAAATACGCGTGAATGTGGTGGGCGTAAACCACTTCACCTGGCTCACCGAGGCAAAATACAGGAATATCGATCTGTTCCCGCTTTATGCGAAGTTCTGTGAAAAATATGCAGAGACAGGTTTTTCTGAGAAGGCGGACGATAACTGGATGAACAACTCCTTTTCCAGCAGGGAGCGGGTGAAAATGGACCTGTTCCGTCGCTTCGGCGCAATTGCGGCAGCGGGAGACCGGCATCTGGCAGAGTTCTGTCCGGGAAGCTGGTACCTGAAGGATCCGGAGACCGTGAAAAGCTGGTGCTTCGGCCTGACTACCGTAGCCTGGAGAAAAGAGGATCTGAAGAAGCGGCTCGCCAGAAGCGAGCGTCTCTATACCGGTGAGGAAGCGCCAGTCATCAACCAGACGGGAGAGGAAGGCGTGCAGCAGATGCGGGCGATTCTCGGACTCCGCGATCTGGTGACGAATGTGAATGTTCCCAACCTGGGGCAGATTCCGAATCTCCCTCTCGGAGCCGTGGTGGAGACCAACGCGCATTTTTCAGCGGACAGCGTGCGCCCCGTTTTTGCGGGCTCTCTGCCGGATTCCATTTATCCTCTCATTTCCCGCGTGAGCGGCATCCAGGAACTGATCGTTCAGGCGGCCCTTGACCGGGATCTGGAGCAGGCGTTCCGTGCTTTCCAGATGGATCCCAACATGAATCTCTCCATGTCCGATGCCAGGAAGCTGTTTGATGAGATGGTTGAGAATACGAAGAAGTATCTGGGGATGTATTTTAAAGCACAAGATTAGGAAATTTATGTAAGAAAGTCCAGATATTGGGTTTCTCCATTCCTTTCCCTGGAGGTTTCCGCCAGAAAAACCAGACGGTGTCCGGTTATGGAGTCCTCCAGGGAGGTGCAGCAGGGAGAGACCGCTTCACCCCTCAGCATGGCGATGAAATCACGGACAAGCGCCTGATCACCTCCACCGTGTGCATTCCCACATTGCTCGCCAGAAACATCAACAGTGCGGACTGTCCGGCCTCCGGGTACCTCCGGCGCGATGTGAGATATGACAAAATGCTGTTCTTCAAAGGTGCCGAGAATTTCTCCCCGTGTTCCCGTAATATGAATATGACGTCCGGATGTGGATGCGCCTCCGTTCATGGAAAAGACACCTGTTGCACCATTTGAAAATCCTGCCAGAAGAGACTGGTGATCTACAATAGAAATATTGCAGCGATAAACACATCGGCTGAACGGATTGTCCGGCTCTGACAGGACACGGAGCTTATCGGCTTCAGAATGGATTTCTCCGCAGTATTCACGCCAGATATTATTTGCCCAGCGCTGAGGATGTTCCAAATACAGTCGTCTGGCAGAATAAATGCATTCCCGTTCGACCGGACAGTCCAACAGACAGTGGGTTCCGGCTTCCGGAGGGGCCATTTGCGGTTTAAACTGGAAAAGTGATCCAATGCTGGATACGCTGACCGGACGGGCAGCGCTCATGAGCCATACCATGATATCCAGATCATGGCTGCATTTGGATAGCAGCATACCGGAACCGCACAGCGTGGGAGAAGCGTATTTTCCCCGGACATAGGAAACTGATTCGTGAAAGAAGCTGACCTGTTCCGCCATTTGGATGTTTAGAATTTCTCCGATTTCTCCACTGGAGACAGTTTCCTTGATTTTACGGTAAAATGGCGAATATCGGAGTACATGACAGACCATAATGCGTCTTCCGGTCTGACGGCAGCAGTTGATTAGCTGATCAGCCTGCTGCTGATTGATGGCAAAGGGTTTTTCCAGCAGAATATCATAACCATGCCTGAGGAGAGGAAGCGAAGTGGAAACATGCTGCTGGTCCATTGTGGCATTGATCACTGCATCCGCAAATTTTGGAATTGAAACCAGCTGTTCTACGGATGAAAAGCAGTGCTCTTTCGGGATGGAAAAGGTTTCCCTGGCAAAATTCACCCGTTCCGGGTTGATATCCACTACTCCAACCACCTGAAACAGTTCTGGATGTACCAGAGATTCACGGGAATATATTTCTGCCCTTTCTCCCATTCCCACAATTATAATTTTTACCGGTTTTGACATTCTGTTTTTCTCCCTTCATATATTATGCAGGATTCTGCTTCTGAAATATAGAGCTTGTCCGATAACCGCTTATTCTGTTTTTATTGTGACATAATTATCTGTGATATTCCAGTACAAAATTGCATCAGAGTGATTCTTATGATAAGGGCAGTTAGTCGAAAATGTGCGTAAGGTCTGAAATCTCAGGAAGAGTCTTCATCAAAAATTCGGCAGGAAATAGGGATTGGCTTCCTGGCGGTTTTGTTATATACTGGAACACGAAAAATGAAACCGCTTGGAGCTGCAGAAAACGGCGCTGAATGAGGGCAGCTTCATATAAGACGGCTGGCACGAACCGTGTCCGGGTCAAAAAGAAGGCCGGCGCGAACCGGAGGTCCGTGCTAAAGAACGGCGTCAGCCGTTCTTTCATAATTTAATTGCCGTCTGTGGCGGCAGAACAGGAGGAAATTCAGAATGAGCGAACAGATCAGAATCGGTATTCTGGGATACGGAAACCTTGGAAAGGGCGTGGAATGCGCCATTAAGCAGAATCCGGACATGAAACTTGCAGCAGTGTTCACGAGACGCGATCCTGCGACGGTTTCCATTTTGACGGAAGGCGTGAAGGTCTGCCGTGTGGAAGAAGCGGCGGGAATGAAGGATGAAATTGACGTGATGATTCTCTGCGGCGGAAGCGCTACGGATCTTCCGGTGCAGACTCCGGAATTTGTTCAGTATTTCAATGTGATCGACAGCTTTGATACCCATGCGAAGATCCCGGAGCATTTCGCGGCGGTGGATGAAGCGGCGAAAAAGAACGGTAAGGTGGGAATCATTTCCTGCGGATGGGATCCCGGCATGTTTTCCCTGAACCGCCTGTATGCCAACGCGATCCTTCCCTGCGGTAAGGACTATACCTTCTGGGGCAAGGGTGTCAGCCAGGGACATTCCGATGCCGTCAGAAGAATTGAGGGCGTTGCAGACGCCAGACAATATACCATTCCTGTGGAAGATGCGCTCAGAAAAGTGCGCGCTGGAGAGAACCCGGAGCTGACCACCAGAGAAAAGCACACCAGAGAGTGCTTTGTAGTGGCCGAGGAAGGCGCGGATCTTGCCAGAATCGAGGAAGAGATCAAGACCATGCCCAACTATTTTGATGAGTATGATACCACGGTGCACTTCATCAGCGCTGAGGAAATGAAGCGCGATCACAGCGGCATCCCGCACGGCGGATTTGTGATCCGCACCGGAAAAACAGGCTGGAATGAAGAGTATGGAAACGTGATTGAATACAGCCTGAAGCTGGATTCCAACCCGGCCTTCACATCCTCCGTTCTCGTCGCGTTCGCCCGCGCCGCGTACCGTCTGGCGAAGGAAGGCCAGTGCGGCTGCAAGACCGTGTTCGATATTGCGCCTGCTTATCTGAGCGCGATGGACGGCGAGACTCTGCGCAGGACGATGCTGTAAGGCACTTCTGTAGGACAATGCTGTAAGGCTGTAAGGCACTTCCCTCTTCCCGCAGGAGAAACTTTGTGATATCTTAAATACAGAAAGCCCGTTCGACAGAGAAACCGGAAAGCAGCGTTGCTGCTGGCAGAACCGGCCCGGCGGCGAGTCGCCGTCGGGAAAGAATATCAGGAGGCGGCAGGCATGCCTGCACCGCAGCCTGCTTCGAGGTACATCTCACAACCCGCTTCGCGGATTGTGTCCTCGCCTTCGGCTGTACCCCTGCGCATTCTGCAGAATCAGAGTATTGTGTCGGACGGGCTTTTTGTTTTTTGTGAATGGGACTGGAGAGAAAAATGAGTGGAGAACTCTGGAAATATTGCGGAAAAGAACAGGAGAAGGCATTCATCCTGTCCCTGAATCTGCTTCCGGCCTCCATGCGGGAGCGCATGAGTGGGGAGGCGCAGCTCGCCCTGCTGTATGTCCTGAGCAACCATGTGGAACAGCATTACCGGGAAACGAGGATTCCGAAGAAAGGCGGCGGAAGCCGCAGGCTCCTGGTTCCGGACGGGATGTTAAAGGGTGTGCAGAGAAATATTCTGCACCACTGCCTGGACGGACGCAGTGTTTCCCGGCATGCCTGCGCATACAGGCGGGGACTGTCTCCCGTTGATAATGCCGCGCCGCATGCGGGAGGGGAAAGGGATAAGATTCTGTTAAAGCTGGATATCCGGAACTTTTTTGACAGCATTCTCTTTCCCGGAGTGTATGGAGCGGCGTTCCCGGAGAGCCTGTTTCCGCCTGCGGCTGCGGGACTTCTGACCCACCTGTGCTGCTGTCATGACCGGCTCCCGCAGGGGGCGCCCACATCTCCGGCCATTTCCAATCTGGTGATGAAGCCCTTTGACGATTATATTGGAAAATGGTGTGAAGAGCGTAAAGTTATCTATACCCGCTACTGTGATGATCTGGCTTTTTCCGGCAGGTTTGACGCAAAGGAGGTTTACCGGAAAGTCAGAGGTTTTCTTTCGGCTATGGGCTTTGAACTGAATGAGGAAAAAACGGTCATTGCCGGACGGGGAAGGAAGCAGACTGTCACCGGGCTGGTGGTGAATGAACGGCCGCGGACGAGCGCACAGTACCGCAGAAAGATCCGTCAGGAAATGTATTATTGCCGGAAATTCGGCGTAGAAGAGCATCTGCGGATGGCCGGGCTTTTGAATGGAAGAGAAGACGCCAGTGAAACGTCGGAGAAGGCAGATACCTTTCTTCAGTCTCTTTCCGGGCGGATTGGTTATGTGCTGCAGATGGAGCCGGAGAACCGGGAGTTTCTGGAATATCAGGAGATTTGCAGGAAAATGATGAACAGCCATTGATTCCCGGGCAGAAACTCAGGCTGCGGATCTTGGGTTTATCAGGCGCGCGGGTTGCGGCAGGGAGGTAAAAATGACGAATGTTCAGGCGGGTTTTTTTATTCTGATGACAGGCATTCTGATGTGTCTGGCTGCCCTTATGATTCTGATCTGGGATAAGACGAGAAAATACAGATATACGGGGAGTGTTATGGGGACGGTGGTGTCACATAAGTGGCGCCGAATGGATTCCGGCAGGGGGCTGGTCACCTATCCCTGCGCTGTTGTGGAGTATGTGGCGGAGGGAAAACGCTGTCAATGTCTGCAAAGATTTACGGCGGTCTGCTATAACAGCGTAAAGCACGCGGATTATGACTGGGTGCTGGATGAAAAATACCGCCTGCACTGCTACGTTACCCGCTATTGCATGAATCATGTTGATCCGGTCAGGGACCTGTTTCCTGTGGGAAGCTCCATGGAGGTATATTATGTTCCGGGAAAACCGGAGAAGGCTTTCTGCGGTTCCCTGCAGAGCCTGAGCCTCGTGTGGGTGATCCTGGGCGCTTTCGGACTTGGAACCGGGCTTTTTGGCGTACTTTTGATGACGGTACTGGCATAACCCGGTATTCCCTTTTTCTGATGCAGATTTGAAATTGATCTTTTTTTAGCCTCAGGCCTGTTCCGGCCTGGGGCTTTTTGTGTGATACGTCCGGAGGCCGGCAATGCTGCGAGCTTTTAACAGCGGGAAATGGAAGGTCACCTTTTCGTAACTACGGCACAATAAAGTGCGTACTTTTTTTCTCCCTTTTTCTGCCCTACAATGAAGCCGCAAACAGGAAAAGCCATTTGAATCAGAAAAGGAGTCCGGTATGAAGCTACGGGCTCACGCTGAAAGGAGGAAATTACTATGGCACTCTCAAATCTTTTTGGATGGAGCAGAAAAATGGAAGCATCTCCGGCAGCTGCGTGCGGAACGGCCTGTGGAGCCGGGGATAAATAAGCGTTGTTTCCTGTCGGCTCCCGGCCGCGCAGTGGTGCATGGCCGGGATATGACATGTAACGAACAAGCTTCCACAAAAATCATGAAAACAGGTCTGCGCAGAAGTTGCGCAGACCGCAGAAAAAAGAACCGGCAGGGGATGCCCGTCGGCTGCACAGGGAGATCAGGGATGATGAAACAGTATTTTTCCTTTCAATGGCATATTACGGACGAATGCGATCAGCGCTGTAAGCACTGTTATATTTTTTCAGAAAATAACTGCAAAAAGCTGGATTCCATGAACTGGGAACAGATGCAGGATACCTTTTATAATTGTCTGGACTTCTGCAGGGTGTATGAGCGTCTGCCCTATTTCTACATCACTGGGGGAGACCCGATCCTGCATCCGGATTTCTGGAAGCTTCTGGGGCTTCTGAAGGAGAATGAGATTCCATTCACCATTCTGGGAAATCCCTTTCATCTCAATGATGAGGTCTGCCGGAGGCTGAAGGAATATGGCTGTCAGAAGTACCAGCTGTCGCTGGACGGCATGCGGGAAACCCACGACTGGTTCCGCAAGCCCGGTTCCTTTGACATTACGCTGGAAAAAATCGGGTGCATCAACCGTGCGGGAATCCGCAGCGTAATCATGACCACCGTTTCCGGAACGAACGTCGATCAGATACCTGAGATTATCGATACGGTGGTGAAGGCCGGGGCGAATGTATTCGCTTTTGCAAGATACTGCCCCACCAGCGAAGAAAAGGATGTGGGAATTGAGCCGATGCGCTACCGGAAGCTGCTGGAGGACTGCGACAGAAAATTTAAGGAATATGAGGCGGCAGGGTGTGAGACCTACTTTAATAAAAAGGATCATCTCTGGACGCTGTATGAATATGAAAACGGAACCTTCAAAATCCCGGAAACCGCGGAGGAGGGCATGATCTACGGCGGCTGCAACTGCGGTAACTGCCATCTCACCATCATTCCCACCGGAGATGTGTTCGCCTGCAGGCGGGTGCAGAACAGCCGGGTGGGAAACGTGTTTACGGACCGCCTTGCGGATATCTGGGTCTGCCGGATGGAGCAGTACCGGGATTATCAGAAATTTGAAAAATGCTCAAAATGCGAGCTCCTGGCCTGGTGCCGGGGATGCCCGGCGGTTGCGAGCGGCAGGGACGGGAACTTCTATGCTGCAGACCCGCAGTGCTGGAAAGAGGTATGAGAGACCGGCACGAACAGAGTTAGAGCCAAAGAGCGGCTGACTCCGTTCTCTCATGAAGCCATGCCGCCAGGGGCGGCGGAAAGCGAGGCGCTATGTCTGTTATGTTTCCGGAAAATATGAAAGCGGTGGTCCTGACAGAACCGACAAAGGCGGAAGAGGTGAGGCTGACGGACTGTCCGGTGCCGCAGGGGCGGCCGGGGTGGGTGCTGGTGAAGGTCCGGGCCTTTGGAATGAACCATTCGGAACAGATTCTGCGGCGGAATGAAATTCTTGCGGATTATATTCAGAAGCCGCTGATTCCCGGAATCGAGTGCGTGGGGGAGATCGCGGATCCTTCTGACAGCTCTTTTCAGAAAGGGCAGAGGGTTGCGGCTCTCATGGGCGGCATGGGGAGAAGCTTCAACGGAAGCTATGCGGAATATGCCCTGCTTCCTGCCCATCATGTGTTCGCGGTTTCCTCAGACCTTCCCTGGGAGAAGCTTGCGGCGGTGCCGGAAACTTATTTTACCGCATGGGGATCTCTGTTTGAGGGGCTGCGGCTGCAGCCGGAGGACACCCTGCTGGTACGGGGCGCCACCTGTGCTTTGGGATATGCGGCCATCCAGCTGGCAAAGGCGCTGGGATGCCGGGTAATCGCCACCACTCATAAGGAAAGCCGGCTTCCTCTCCTTGCAGAAGCGGACGAGGCGGTACTGGATACGGGCAGACTGGTGGAAACCCTTTCGGGAAAGGATATTTCCAGCGCAGTCCGATCCGGCACCATCCGTTCCGGTATCACAAAGGCGCTGGAGCTGGTGGGGCCGAAAACCCTTCCCGACACCCTGCGCTGTGTGAAAAAGGGAGGAGTCGTCTGCAACACGGGAATTCTGGGAGGGATGTATACCCTGAACGACTTTGATCCCATCAAAGGTATTCCGAACGGTGTGTATCTGACCGGATTTTACAGCAACGGGCCGACGCAGGAGATTATGGACGAAATTTTTACGTTTCTGACGGCGTACCACCTGCAGCCCTGCGTGGGAAAATGCTTTGATTTTTCAGAAATCAGGGAAGCCTGTCTGGCACAGGACAGGGGAGCGGTGAATGGAAAAATCGTGGTGCGCGTAACGGACCACGGGTGATTTTCGTGGAACGGGCGGACGCTGCGAAGACAGTCTGAAGGAACGTGTGAAAAGATTCGGAATGGAGGATAAAAATGGATGCAAAAATCTGCTTACAGAAATTACAGTATGTGGGCGTTCTGGCATTCGCAACCACGGATGAGCAGGGCGGCCCGCAGGTGCGGAACATCAGCGCCATTCATTATGAGCCGGATGCCGTTTATTTTTTCACGGCAAGGGGCAAGGACTTCTGCGGGGAGCTTCTGGCGGACGGCCGGGTGCAGATCCTGGGATATACTCGGTATAAGGAGATGATCCGCCTGTCGGCAAGGGCGGTTCCCGTCCCACAGGAGGAGCAGAAGCATTGGATGGATGTGATTTTTGACGAGCAGCCCTATCTTTCCAACGTATATCCGGGGAACACGCGGGAAATCGGCATCGTGTTTGTGATCCGGGATGCGCAGATCGAATATTTTAACCTTGGCGTCCGGCCGATTTTCCGGGAAAGCTATACCATCGGACAGGGAACGGTTACGTCCAAAGGATATGTGATCAGCGATTTCTGCATCGGCTGCGGAACCTGCAAACGGAACTGCCCGCAGGGCTGCATTGTGCCGGGACAGCCGTTTCAGATTCAGCAGGAGCACTGCCTGCACTGCGGAAACTGTTACGAACACTGCCCGGTGTCGGCGGTACGAAATTGGTAAATTTTTAACGAGGGTGTCCCAAAAGTCACGAAGTGACTGAAAGGACACCGACTATAAAAAAGGAGAACGGTTACCACGCCGTTCTCCTTTTTCCCTTATTATGTGATATAATAAGGTATGCTCACATTTAAAGATTATACTATGGATCAGTTACAATTACCACTGTCTTTTGAAGATTTTATACCGGAAAATCATCTGGTGCGGGTCGTAAATACAATCGTGGACAGTCTGGACCTGTCTCCACTCTACGACAGATACAAACAGGGCGGCTGCCCTGCTTATCACCCACGGATGATGCTGAAGGTTATGATCTATTCTTATTCTCAGAAAACATACTCTTCTCGCATGATCGCAAAAGCTCTTCGTGAAAATATCAACTTCATGTGGATCGCGGGTGGAAACAAACCGGACTTCCGTACGATCAACCGTTTCCGCCTGCAAATGAAAGACATCATAGAAGATATTTTTTACGAAGTTGTCAAACTCCTGATCGATAAAAAATATATCAAGCTGCAGAATTACTTTTTGGATGGGACAAAGATTGAAGCCAATGCCAATAAGTATTCTTTTGTATGGAATAAATCTGTCCGGAATTATGACCGGAAACTGGACGAAAAGATCAAAGCCCATCTCCGGGAGATCGATCAGATCGTAGCGGAAGAAAACCAGATCTACCTGGAAGAGGATCTGGAAGAAAAGGGGGAACATACCCGGATCACAGCAGAGCAGGTGGCTGCCGTTGTGGAAAGTATAGACAAAAAACTGGAACGGGA
>ERZ780162.1762-NODE-1762-length-14453-cov-5.712877_pt1 | contig 14453 bp, 17 predicted proteins | sample MGYA00511474_ERZ780162 | MGnify/ENA primary metagenome ERZ780162 (study PRJEB29588, sample SAMEA2143633) | human gut metagenome | biome: human gut; feature: human-associated habitat; material: faeces | place: Denmark | collected 2008/2010 ...
TCCGGCAGCGTGGGTAGTCCACCACCTGTTTAATTTGTAATTGATAGGTTGGCATTTGAATTCTCCATTCTGTATGCTATAATGTACTTGGCGGAATCGAGTGTTTTATCCAATTCACTTGATTCGCGCTAAGGAAGCTAAGGAAAAATACGAAAAACCCCAGTCACTCCCGGAATACCGAGGGACACATGACACTACATGCACCATTCGATAAATCCAGTAATGACGGGGGTTTTCGGCTATTACAGACGCTTTGGGATTCCTGCGGATAATAGGGGTCGTACTCCTCCTAAGCGGTAGACCGGAGGTTCGAGTCCTCTCCAGGGTGCCAAAAGGAGCCAAAACCGTCGGTTTTGGCTCCTTTTTTACACTTTACTTGAGAATCCATTCCCTGCAATTATATCAAGTTAGCTCGCATATTTTGCCTACACGCTTCTCTTGATTTGAGCTCGAAAAGCCGGAGTTTGCCTACACTTGCCAACATTTAAGTGTTCTCTACGCCTGTTTCCTGGTCTTTTTCTGCCCCTCTTAGTAGTTCGGATAACAGCTCCGGGCGGCTTTGGATTAGTGCTTTCAACTTACATAGCATATCAGCGTCTACACCCTCATCCGGTGATGTAGTGCCAATCTTGGAAAAGAACCCGGTGTCCATTTCATGTGCAATTAGCTTACGATCCGCATCGAACCCGCGGGCGTATGTATCCGTCACCATACGAGCCTCGGCATGGCCTGTGTCACCCTGGACAGCCTTGATATTGCCTCGGCTCAACTTGAGCTTCAGAGATGTACTGCTGTGACGTAGGCTATGGAATACGACCGGTCGGAAATTGTTTTCCGTGATGAGTTTGTTAAATGCCTTATCGATGATACGGATTTCATAGGGCCGGCCATTGAGCTGCGATACCACCAGGTCATAGTCGTGGTATTCGTCGCCCATCAGCCGCTTGTATTCTGCCTGCTGTGCCTTGACTTGTCGCAGTTCCTCTATGACAGCATTTGGAAGGTATATCGTCCGGTTACTGCTTTCAGTTTTCGGCGCTTTCAGTACAAGTGTAGTCGTAGCCTTCTTAGGCATAACAAGGGGGAATTTGAAAATAATCGTGCTGCGGTTGACCCGTTCCAATGCCTCGATGCTCTCATTATTGCAACGATGTAACTCACGATCCACCTTAAGGAACGCAGCACCTTCCGCCACCAATTCATCCTCGATATGTACATTGGTCCACTGTAATCCTAGAATTTCTCCCAGGCGCATGCTGCAGCCTAACGCAAGGTATAAGCAGATACGCAGGGGTTGCTCCTTGCAGGCAGAAAGAGCGGCGATTGCCTCATCATCCGACCACACTTCCCTTTTCTCCGCCTTGGCTGTCGGAAGAGTTGCCCCGATGGTTGGATTGACAGCGGTGTACTCCCATACCACCGCTTTCCCGAAAGCGCTTTTGAGTAATTTATGGATACGACCGATAGTGTGGGCCGTAATCTTGGCTCCTGTGTCCAAGTGGCCAGATACTACCGCCGCCGGTTTATCAAGAAGCATCGTGTAGTAGGCGTCTACATCACGCACCGTAAACGAGCGTACATACCGATTTCCGATATAGGGCTTGATGTAGTTTTTGATGAGGCCCGTACACATGGAGTAATAGGAATTGCCCCATTTTTTTAGGCCGTAAACCTCCACATATTCATCCAGGAAATCGCCGATAGTAACCTCCTGCTTGATTCGGACAGCACCCTTGGCAACCTTCACAGGCGGTTCAAAGGTGCCGTTCTTTTTTGCCAGTTTGATTTGCATGTCCCGGAGTAGAGCCTCGTCTTTGGACTTGAAAGTCTCAGTGCGGGGAGAGGCCTCACCAGGACAGCGATAAATCACCTGAAAAGAGTTACCTCTGATGCGAACAGACATTGACTTTCCCTTCTCTCTTATATATTATGGAAATATAAGCACTGCTCGCCAATGGACAGCGGGCAGTGCTATACAAAAGGAACTAGGCGATAGTCATTACACCGTCTTTGAGAAAAGAGATAAAGTTTTCTCTTGGAATGCGGTAGTGATTGCCGAGCTTTAAAGCCTTTATCTTTCCGGTATTGATTAGATGATAGGCTTTATTTCGTCCGATTGACAAGGTATCTGCAATATCCTCTACAGTGAGGACAAATGGCATGGATTCAAAATTTTTATACACCATAAAATGGCTCCTCCTTTTAACATAGTCTCCGGTCAATAATACACGAGTATATACACCGTGTTTTACAGCGCCTCTCCATCACGCAGGCCGATTCCTTGGTATCCTCTACGCCCGGTATCTTTGCTGCGCTTAATCGGCTTTACATCATTTTTTGCCCTTAGATGTTCTGAGAGTCTTCTAGAGAATTCGATTTCAGAAATCATAGGGAATGAATTCTCAGCGGCAACATCTTGGTATACAAGATAGAGCGACTGCGTATCTATTTCGCAGTTTGGAGAGAATTGGCAGTATTCCGCGACAAATTGAATCACCGCTTGATAGTTGTCTCTGCTGTCTTGGGGGGCGTATTGCGCGGGAAGAGGAACGCGCGTGACCACAAAATTTCGCCGAATTAATGCCTGATATGCTTGAATCGCTTGCGCCACAATATAAGGAGCCTCATCCAGCAACTGCTTATAAAGTTGTGGCTGCATTTCCTGTGGCGATACTGGATTGGAAAACGGAATAACCACCATACGGTTTAGAAGCGCCGTTTCCCGTTCAATACCAGGTATCCGAACAGGATGATTTCCCGCAAACAGGAGCAACGGTTTGTGATAAATTGTCCGGCTGTTCTTGTATTTGGCCTCTATTTTAATAGGGTCGTCCCCCACAACTTGCTTGATTGTCCCAACAGCAACAGATGGGAGAGGCTCGTCTGGGAGATCCAAACAAGTTGCCAGTAGCTTGTCTTCCAATGCGGATGTTGCAAACCGGTTGGCGAAATCATGAACGCCAGCAAAACTTGCCACATTTTCTCGCCCCAATAGTTCTTCGAGAAACCGCCCGAACTGGGTTTTCCCGGTATTAGACTCCCCCAGCAGGACATAGAAGACTTTTGCTTCATATCTTGCGATAGCAAGTGCAATCAGCTCCAGAAGCTGCTGCCGAATCTCGCTATTATGGTTTCCAACTTTTGATACAAACGCCTCAAAAGTTGGCCCGGCATCCATCGCTGTGATCTCTCTGAAACTTAAATTTAGGAAGGTAAAAAATCCATCTTCCGGATCGTGGGGATAAAATATCATAGACTGTAAATCCAGAGTTCCGTCCCGGAGATTCAAGCGATGTAAGGGAGGATCAATGTCAGCTTCGTGCTGAATGGTTGGATCACTTAGTAGAAGCTGATATATGGTTCGATACTCACTCGTGGTCAGCACATCGGACAAGTTATCCTTGTCCAAAAGACGGCGGAAGCGGATAGTGGCTTTGAGAAGGTCCAGGCGCTGCCAACACGGAGCGTCAAATAACCATAGCTCACCTTTATAGGCCATTAGAGGCAGCTGCTTGCAAATGTACTTTTCAAGGTCCACGATATCTCGCTTTTCTCTGCTTCTGCCGAGGCCCCCGGATATATCCGGGGGCGGCAGATACTTGAAAGAAGAATTTGGAAGTACGGCTAGTACATCTGAATCAGCACCTATTCCCACGTCGTTGCTCTGTAGCTCACGGGGCAGATCTCTCACAAAGGAATTATCTTTTGTCCTTGTGAGCAATAAGAGTACCTGAGATGATGAATAGACTTCATCATCGTTTTTGGAAACTGTTGGCACTAACGATAGTTCCTCGGATGGAGATGTAATCAGGGAGAGAGAAGACAAAATATCGATTTGCCTATCTCCATCATCTGTTTCACCGAGCCCTTGAGGAATTTTGAAAGAATGCTCATCGTTCGGTGACATCTCATCAAATTGATCCCAAAAACTTGAATTCATTAGATGGACCCCCTTCTTCCTTCTGCCCATGGATGTCTGGTTGAGCATGCTGGCTCAGAATGGCCTTCATTTCTGCTTGCCACATTAAGGCAAAATTCCGATCTTGGACGAGCGTAACAGCCGAACCAAAAGAGGAAAAGATTGCCTTGAGACAGATGGGGATATTTTGCGCAGATTCCTCATCTTGGTGGTCCGAGTCAGACTTGTTCGGCTGCATTAGGGCATAGATCACAAAGTCAGACTGAAGATCATCAAACGAGGAACCCGTACAGTTCAGATCTCTATCAACAATCATATACCACGCTGGTTTTACACGGCTATCCTGTTTAAGAAAGATGTATCCGGGAAACGACGATTCGTCCCAGCATTGTCCTTTATAGAGGATAAGCGCAGTGAGAATCCGAAATTGGTGGCCTGTCCACAATAGCACTGGCCCTTTGGGTGAATCGGGGAAAACTCCAAGTCTGTGCTGTTTGCCGCGAGCCAGGTCGCTAAATACTTGATCAATAGTTAACATAGTACAACTCCTTCATTCTGATGAGTGTTAAAATTTCAAGGTGCACTTTGACTCCACCGGTAGAATCAACTGAAATCAAAAGGAGACGGGTTAATTTGAAAATATAGAAGATAAGGGCCAACATTCTCTAATTTCTTTTAACTCGATGCAACTGTTTGATTTCGGGTCTAGTGTAACGAAAAAATTGAGAGTTGTCTTCAAATTATTTTTTCAGAAAAGAGAGGATGGTGGAAAATGGATTTCAGTAAGCCGAGGGAACTTGAGGTGGTGCTGGAAGACGCAGAAAAGGAGATTTTTAAACATTGGAACGAGTTGGCAAATAATAATATAGAAAATAAAGAATTTTTGGACGAACGTTTTATATGGCTTAAGGATTACTCCAAAATGGTTCGAAGTAGATGGGGAATACATCTTGGTTGGCTGGAAGAAGGGAAATATCAGAGTGAGAAAGAAGACAAGTATGTAAATTTCCGTTTTAATTCACTTATCAACGTTGATAGTGCAATTAATGAATTGAAAGTCTTGCTACCTAACACAACAGCCGTAAATAAAATTCTGCCTGTGCTGATTAGTGGATATATGGTAAGAAATAGTCCAAAACCGGTAGAAGAGAATCCAGATGCACGGGGTCTCTACGCATTCTTACTCTATGAGTATGGCGGAAAGCTTCCAAAGAGCAAATGCAAAACATATATCAAGAAATTCCATCCGGTTATAGTTGGATATCACGGATTAAAATCCCAGAAAGTTGATAAGTTATTGAAATCACAAGCATTATTTAGAGTTGCACTTTATTTGGATATTTTTCTAAATGCCTTGACTCAAGGAGACAAAAATACATATGATATTCATGCTTCGGTGTACCAGTTTGAAAAAGCCTCCAGCCTATTGAAACTCTATTTCAATTTTGATTTAGATGAGCTAATGTCACTGTCTGAGTCTGAACTTTTTGATAAATTAGAAAATGCGCTAAATAATATGCTATGCAATTCCATGAATTATATCAAATTTGGAATGCGGGTACTGTGCTATTTGTGTATTAATGAAACAGGTTCTCCCAATAGCTTGGCAGAGCGTTATATAGCAGAGTCATATGAACAAACGATGTGGCCCTTTTCTCCGGAGGAAGTATTTTTGGGGCTTAGCTTTTTCCCATCCGAGGACGATGATGATTATGACGACGACTCTGAAGACTGGGATAGTATAGATGATGCTGATGACGAGGACGGCAACTGGAGTATAACAACAGTGCTCAATAGTCAAATAGCTTTTGTGAACCAAATTATTGAGAGCTTAAATGTCGATAAAATTCAGCACCATGATCCTATTTTCATCAGCGACAGCAAGGACCCTCAGGTAGGCACTAAAATTCAGTTATTAATTGACAGATTACAAGATTTGAAGAAATTACTAGGGGCGGATGGGCAGATGGGCAAATCAAACTTAAAAAATCAGGAATCTAATATCCCCGATTCAATAAAATAAGTTTGTTTCCGCCCATCTGCCCATCTGTCCACATCAGTTAAAGAGCGCCTCAAGATCACTTCGCTTTACCCGCCACAATTTTCCGATCCGAGACGCCGGAAGTTTTCCAGAATTCACCAATTCATAAAACTTATTGCGCCCAATGCTTAGGTTCAGCATTACCTCTTTGGGTGTCAAATAGTCAAACCTCATCTCTGGCAGTTCACAATCTTGATCATAATCTGTATCGTGTGATTTCAAAAAAGATACCCTCCCCTGTATGGTTGTTACCAAAAGAGTTGTCTGTATATCAATTTCTTCCCTTATAGGTTTGTTTCCCGTTATTTTATCCTGCTAAAATCATGTATTATTAAGTGGATAGACCATAATTTCCGTATTTGAAGCACTTGACGGAAATTATGGTCTATTTTTATTTTGAGAAAAATCTGGAGGTTTTCAGGATTTTTCTACACAATGCGATACAAATTCAACAATGAGGAGGGGAAAGAAATGCTGCGTACCATTTTAACCGCAATTCGAAGCATCTTATGGGAGTTTGCACGGAGACTTTTGGGCGCTGCCTGCGCTGCGTAGGCAAATGATTTGGAAAGGGGGATGAGTCCAATGAGAAACTGAATTTGCCGTCCAGAGACATCTGGGCGATCCTGATTGCCGGTGCAGCAGCGGCTCTGTGCGCCGCTATTGACTTGATTTTGAAGGAGGGAGAACGCGATGACAATCCTCAAACTCGAACCCGGTAAAAAGCCGGAGGAGGCGGACATACCGGACACCCTGTGCGCCATGCAGGAAATTGTAGGCGGCAGCATCCAGGCGCTCTATCCCTTTGGTGATCTAGTGGCTTTGATCTGCAACGAAGAGGGAAAGCTGCTGGGTCTGCCGCTGAATCGGCCCCTGCGCCACCCCGAAACGGGAGCGGTCTATGATATCGTGTGCGGGACCTGCTTTCTCTGCGGTGCGCCGCCGGGCAGCGACCGCTTTGCCAGCCTGACACCAGAGCAACGATCCTACTACAGTAATTATTATCGTGAGCCGGAGCTGTTTGTGAAAACAGGCTCCGGCTTTCTTTATTTTGAAGGGGGATTAAGTGATGACCGAAAACACCTTTGTCTGCTCCCGCTGCGGCGAGATCAGCTCCACCGATACACGCTGTCTGGTGGATGAAGAAGAAGTCTGCGAACTCTGCGCGGAAGAAGAGACCGTACTGTGTGCCCACTGTGGTACGCGCATCTGGCGGGATGACAATGCCGGGGACGAGGATACGCCGCTCTGCCAGAGCTGCTATGACCGCTACTACACATCCTGTGACCGGTGCGGCCGCATCTTGCATGTGGATGACGTCTACTATGAGGATGACGACGAGGACGCCCCCCTCTGCTATGACTGCCATGAAAATCACACCCATGGGCGGATCATTCAGGACTACTACTATAAGCCCACTCCGATTTTCTACGGGGAGGGAGAGCGCTTCATGGGTGTGGAATTGGAGATTGACGAGGGCGGGGAATGTGACCACAATGCCCGCTCGATTTTGGAGACGGCAAACGGAAGCGGCGCGGAGTATTTTTACTGCAAGCACGACGGCTCTCTGAACGATGGGTTTGAGTTGGTGACCCATCCGATGACGCTGGCCTATCACCAGAGCGAAGTACCATGGGCAGAGCTTCTCCGCAAAGCGGCGGAGCTGGGCTACAAGAGCCATCAGGCAGGGACGTGCGGCCTGCATATCCATGTAAGCCGCCGCGCATTTGGAGAAACAGAGGGCCAGCAGGACGCCTGCATTGCCAGAATCTTGTACTTCGTTGAAAAACACTGGGAGGAACTGCTCAAGTTCAGCCGGAGGACCCCGCGCCAGTTAGAGCAGTGGGCCGCTCGATATGGGTACAAGGAACAGCCCCGTGAGATCCTGAATCACGCCAAAAAGGGGTATCACGGCGGACGATATACTTGCGTCAACCTCCAGAATTACAGCACCATTGAGTTCCGGATGTTCCGCGGGACATTGAAATATAATACGGTGATGGCCACATTGCAGCTCGTTGACCGAATCTGCGATGTGGCCCTTTTTCTGTCTGATGAGGAGGTAAAAGCTTTGTCCTGGACCACATTCGTTGCCGGATGTACGGCCCCGGAGCTGGTCCAGTATCTGAAAGAGAGACGTCTGTATGTCAATGAAGCGGTAGAGAGCGAGGTGGAGCTATAATGTGCTGCTTATTTGGCCTGATGGACTACGGACGCCGGATGAGTGGACGGCACAAATCTCTGGCGCTGTACAACCTCGCGTCGGCCTGTGAGGTTCGGGGCACAGACGCCACGGGAGTCGCCTACAACAACGGAGGAAGGCTCCGTATCTACAAGCGGCCCGTGGTCGCGCACAGGATGCGCTTCCACATTCCGGGGGACGCCGCCGTCATCATGGGCCATACCCGTATGACGACGCAGGGGAGTGCGCGGAGAAACTATAACAACCACCCCTTCCCCGGCAGGACCGGTGCGGTGGATTTCGCTCTGGCTCACAACGGGGTTTTGTACAATGATGTGGCGCTGCGCGATTCCCTCCATCTTCCAAAGACTAAAATCCAGACGGACAGCTATATTGCGGTGCAGTTGCTCCAGCGGCAAAACCGGCTTGACTTCTCCAGCCTGCGTAACATGGCCGAGCAAGTATCCGGCTCTTTCACCTTCACCGTACTAGACGGTGCGGACAACCTCTACTTTGTCAAGGGGGACAACCCCCTATGTATCTACCACTATACAGATGCAAAGCTTTTGGTCTATGCCTCCACAGAGGCAATTCTGCGCGGTAGTGTCCGGATGCTGAATCTGCCTGCGAATTTACGCCCGGAGAAAGTGATGCTCCGAGCGGGCGACATCCTGAAAGTGTCCTCTGACGGCTGCTTCTCCCAGGCGGCATTCGATGCCAGCCGTCTGTTTCCCCAGTGGCGCGTTCCATACGGCGTTTCCTGGTCTCCTTCCTCCCGCTACGCGACGCCGGCTCTTGATCCTGCGGAGTCGGAGTACATTCAGGAACTGAAATCGGTGGCGGGCGCCTTCGGCTGCTCCCCGGACGAGATCGACTTTCTGCTGTCGGAGGGATTTTCCCCGGAAGAATTGGAGGAGTACCTCTACTGCGGCGAGCTGTAAATCAGAGGAATCTCTGTGCCATTGGGGTGTACCCGATTGGCAGGGCATAAAAGTATCCCATTGGGGTTGGTTTTAAAGATTTGACACATGCCAAATCCAAAACCGGCCCCAATGGGAATCATCATAGCTGTTTTGGATAGTCCTGTCCCCCGTAGAAAAAGCGAAGCACATAGACCATCTGCTCCTGCTCCACGGGGCGAAAAACCAGGATATAATTTCCAATCACGGTTTTCCGGTAGCCCATCTCTTTCAAGCGCGTATCCTGGCAGCACTCATATAGAAATGGAAACCGGCGCAGCTGGCCGTAGCACTTTTCCACCTGATCCAACAGATTAGCGGCGGCTTTCGGGTTTGCCAGCTTCCGGGCAATGTACCCCAGAGCATCGTCCAGATCCTGGTGCGCCTTCTGGGTGACAATGAGCTTATAGGCCATACTTCTCTCTCAGCCCTTTCAGAGAGTCTTCGGCGGAGAGAACCTGTCCGGATGCCACCTGCTGTTCGGCGGAGGCCAGTTTCGCGTACACGTCCAGCATTCGCATGCGCTCCTCGTACGCTTCCATACTCATCACCACCATATCGCCGTATCCGTTCTTTGTGACGAAAATCGGCTCGCCCACCGCATGGCAGCACTCGGAAATGGCGGTGGTATTTTTCAAATCACGAATGGGAATGATCTTTGGCATACGCCCACCTCCTGTGGCCATATTATACCACGGCCATTCTCCATTCACAAGAGGAAAGGAGTCGAATCATTGAAAATTGGATACATCCGAATTAGTACGTTGGACCAGAACACCGCCCGGCAGGAGGTTCTGATGGAGGCGCTCGGAGTCGATGAGGTCTATATTGACCGCATGAGCGGGAAGAGCGCCGACAGGCCGGAGATGCGCCGGATGCTGGAGTATGTGCGCAGAGGAGATACCGTGGTTGTGGAGTCCATCAGCCGGTTTGCACGCAATACCCGCGACCTGCTGGAGCTGGTGGAGCGGCTCACCGAGAAAGGGGTGGAATTTGTCTCCCAGAAGGAGGCCATCGACACCACCACGCCCACCGGCAAGTTTATGCTCACTGTATTCGGCGCGGTGGCGGAGCTGGAGCGGGAGTACATCCTCCAGCGGCAGCGGGAGGGTATTGCCATTGCCCGGGCACAGGGGAAATACACGGGTCGAAAGCCCATCTCGCCCCCGGATTTTGATGCGGTGGTCGCCCGCTGGAGGAAAGGAGACTTCACAGCAGTAGAGGCCATGAAGCGGCTGAACATGACTTCCAGCACCTTTTACCGGCATGTCCGGAGCCAGGGGGCTAACCACTGAGAAGGGGAACAGCCAGGGGAAAACATTCCTCTGACTGTTCTTTTTTTGCTTTCCCGGCTGGAATACTTTCCCCTCCGTGTCCGTTGTGATACACTGAGCTTAGAAATCATACGCAGGAGGTGATTTCCCTGCTCCAAGAAATTCAGGTGCTGCACCGCTCCGGCAAGAGCACGGTAACGCTCATGCTGGACCCCGATCAAAACCGGCGAGTCGTGGTCAAAAAACTGGCGGGCGTCCACCCGGTATATGAGAAACTACAAGCGCTGCACCACCCCTATTTGCCGGAGATCCTGTCTGTGAAACAGGGCGAGGGAGAGACCTGTATGACGGAGGAGTATGTAGAAGGCCCCTGTCTGGCGGCAGTCTCTCTTTCCGAGAGGGCGCTGACCCGCGCCTTTCTGGAGCTGTGTCAGGTGCTGGAGTTCCTCCACGGCCATGGCATTCTCCACCGGGATATCAAGCCGGACAACATTCTGCTAGCGCCGGACGGACATATCCGGCTGATTGATTTTGATGCCGCCCGAGAACCGAAGGCGAATGAGGCGCAGGATACCCGCCTGCTTGGGACCCGGGGCTATGCGCCGCCTGAGCAATTCGGATTCGCTCAGACGGATGCCAGAGCAGATCTCTATGCCCTGGGGGCCACCTTCCGTCAACTGCTGGGGCCGGTGGCCAGGAAGGGCCGGTGGCGGCACATTCTGCGCCGCTGTACCGCACTGGACCCTAAGGACCGCTACGCCTCCGCCGGTCAGATCCGCCGCGCGGTCTATCGTGGGCGCGCGTTCCGCTGGGCTGTCCGCCCGGTATGTGCGGTGCTGTTAGCGCTGCTCCTGTTTGTGTCTGGAGCAGTCCTCGCCAACACCTCCTCCCGGCTGGCTCTGTTCTCCGTCCTGGGTCTGGCAGATACCCAGGTGTGGGCGGAGGAGCAAATTGACCTGGCCGCGCTGCGCCAGGCGGTGGAAAACGGAACCGCTCCGCTGATGTACGAGTACTCCGGCCCCGATACCCTCATCGCCTATGACCGGCTGCGGGAACAGTATCCCGATCTGCTGATCCTCTACTCTGGATATATGGATCAGGAGGGAGCGATGGTCTTTGGCTGTGTAGAGAGCACCTTTCTGATCCGATACGGCGCCTATACCTTTGAGGGCCTGCACAGCGTGGTAAAAGTCTATCCAAACGGCAGGATAGAGCCTGTCACAACGGCGGACTATGATGGCTGCGCTCCCGCCGTCATCGCGCTTTATGAAACCATTGACGCAATGCCGCGCAGCTCCTGAAAAACCGCTGGCCTATCACCGGCCAGCGGTTTTTCCTATTCCAGCACCTCTACCTCGTGGTCATAGAGCAATTCATTGGCAGCGAGGATGGACATCCCTTTTCCCAGGGCAAACAGCAGCAGCGCATCTCTGGGGTCTCTGGGGTACAACTCTCGATAACCCGCCTGTTTGAGCAGGGTTTGCGCCTCCTCTGCGGATAGCCCCAGGCCGAAGGACAGTGCGATCACTTTGTCCCGGGAGGGATACTTCTTTCCGGAGAAAATCTGATAGACGTAGGCTTTATTCAAGTTGGAACGCCGGACTACCTCCGCACGTGTCAGATGCTTCTGCGTGAGGCACTGCTCCAGATACTCCGGGAAACTGCCTGTCTGCATCTCGCTGCGGTTTGTTTCAAAATAACGGAGTATATCGCCGGCCTCCTGGATCTCATGGACCAGCTCGTCGGTGGTTTTCATAGGCTACACACCTCCCGCACCATCATAGCATGATCATAACACAAAAAGGTCAGCCGCTGGCTAACCTTTTTTGCAAAAACCCTGCTATGATAGGGTCAGAGGCCCTCTGGCTGTTTCATCAGGAAAAGCTTCAAAACCTCTTCCGCCAGTTTCAGCTCCCGGGGGGTGCAGCGGCGGAGCAGATCCAGGACTGCGGAGGCATCCCCCGGTCCATCCCCCTCGCCAAAGAGAATGTACTCCATAGGCAGGTGCATGGAGCGGGAGAGCTTCACCAGGGTGTCAATGGACATCTGCGAGGTGCCCACCTCCAACTGGCCATAGTAGCCGCTCCCGATATCCGCCAGTTCCGACATCTTCTCCCGGGTCAAGCCAAGCTCCTGCCTGCGCTGGCGAAGGCGCTGGCCGATCTCAATACGCTGCTGTTTGTCCATTACGCTGTACCGCCTCTTTTTTGTTACGTATCTATTGTAATATGAGGATGTCAGTGTTAAAATATGACAAAAGATAATTAAGAACGGTACTTGTTATGTGAGCTGAGTAAGGAGGATACGTTGTGGAAAACAAAGAGAGGCAATTGGTCATCCAGCAATTGGAGCAGGCGAAAAGCGCAGTATATCGAATTAACAACATTCAAAATCAATTCATAGAGGTTTCCACTGAATCAGCAGAAAAGATATTCTCGCTAGAGGAGGAAAAAGCAAAAGCTTGTAATTCTCATAGTGAATCCATTCGTATCATTCGAAATGTTCTTTCTGTTCCGCTTTTCATTCTCATTATGGCCGCGGGATTCATGCTAAGTCAATTGATATCTGATATATTTACAGGATTCCTCTCTGACGCAATTAATTTCCTTGGAATGATTTTGTCAATTGCGGCGGCTGTAGAAGGCGTTAGATTTTTTAGTCAGTTGATACAAAAATTGCCTCCAAGCAAAACATCTGCAGCAGCGTGTAAGGAGCGGGAAAACAAACTGGAAAAGCAAATAATTGCGTTGGAAGTAGAATATAACAGCAAGAAAGCAGAGCTTCAAAATCAATTAGAGATAGAAAGTGAAACGGAGGGGGCGTCTTATCTCGGAACGTTGATTGCAGAGCCATATTGCACGACAGACGCGTTGGAAAATATTATCAACTATTTTAAGAGTAGGCGTGTGGATACACTAAAAGAAGCATACAATTTATATGAAGATGAACGTCACAAGCAAAAGATGCTAGATATGCAGCAGGGTCAATTGGATAAGCTAGATCTATCCCTCGATCGCCTAGGAGAACAAATCCGGCTTCAGGAAAAATCGCTTTCCACGCAGGAGAAAGCTCTTGCACGTCAACAGCGACTGAGTCGTCAAATTCGCTTTGGTAATGCGCTGACCGTAATCAACACTGTAAAGCACTGGAAGAAAAAATGATGATATAGATAGTAGTTTATTTTAGATACATATTTAGTCAAGGACCGGAATTAAGGATGAAGCAACTAAATACGACTTTCAGAACCTTTTACCGGCATGTCCGCAGTTAGGGGAACAAACACTGCAAAGCGGAACAGGCAGGGAAAATCCATCCCCTGCCTGTTCTTTTGCTCTTTAGTATAGTGCGTCACCCTCGTCTCCGGAAAATATTTGGCTGCGAAGAGGTCAAAAACGTCGAAAAATTAGGGAAGGGAGACAACTGCTGTCCACTCAATATGGTATAATGGTCTCATCAAAAATCATCGAAGTAGAGAAATTTGTAGGGAGGCACATCCAATGCCGCGGCAATATCAAATAATGTGTCCAGTGACAGGGCTTTTGAAATATTGGGGGCTTCTAAACGGCCAATAAAGGCCGGCGTTACACCCACCTGCTCTGCAAGCTCCTCCTGGGTCAAGCCCCGGAGCTTACGGTAGTAAGCGATTTTCAGGCCGATTTGGCGGTATTGTTCTTTATAGATGTCTTTCATGTGCAATTCCTCCAAGTCCCTTTTATGGTAGCGAATTGCGACAAAAATTGACATGAGCCTATAAATATATTATTATAACTTCAAGATAGTTTTATATGTTCCATAGCGCATAACTTTCTGTAGGAGGATCGTTTATGGACGGCACGGCGTTAAAGACTGACCGCATCTTAAAAATCTACTCCCAGTTAGTCAATGGGGATATTTTGCGCAAAAAAGAACTGGCGCAGCGCTTCCATGTCACGGAGCGGAGCATCCAACGTGACATGGAAGCGCTGCGCTGTTTTTTTGCAGAGGAAGGGCTACAACAGGATATCATCTACGACCGAGCGGCAAGAGGCTACCGGCTGGAGAGTCCCTCTCGCGCGTTGCTGAATAACAGCGAGATCTT
>ERZ780162.1770-NODE-1770-length-14382-cov-3.353179_pt1 | contig 14382 bp, 15 predicted proteins | sample MGYA00511474_ERZ780162 | MGnify/ENA primary metagenome ERZ780162 (study PRJEB29588, sample SAMEA2143633) | human gut metagenome | biome: human gut; feature: human-associated habitat; material: faeces | place: Denmark | collected 2008/2010 ...
TGACATGGGCGGTGATATTAAGACCGTCCGGACCAGCCGGGGAGACCTGAACTGCTTCGGCGTGCTGCTGGCTGCAGGCGCTCATCCGCGGAAAGTCGGATTTAAAGGGGAAGAACAGTGGCGCGGGCGGGGCGTTGCCTACTGTGCGACCTGCGACGGAGAATTCTTTACCGGAAAGGATGTGTTCGTGGTTGGCGGAGGATTTGCCGCGGCGGAAGAGAGCGTCTTTCTGACCAAATACGCCAGCCATGTGACCGTTCTGATCCGGGGTGACGGATTTTCCTGCGCGCCTTCTGCGGCAGAACCCGCATTGACCCATGAGAAGATCACAGTCCTTCCCCATACCCGGATCGAGGAGGTTTCCGGGGAGACTTATCCTGACCGTCTGCGGTACCGGAACACACAGACCGGGGAGGTTACAGAGTACCGCCCGGCGGAAGGGGATACTTTCGGCATCTTTGTATTCGCAGGTTACGAACCGGCTACAGAGCTGGTGAAAGGACTGGCAGAACTTGACGACCGGGGCTATATCGTCACAGACCGGAGCCAGAAGACAAGCTGCGAAGGACTGTATGCCGCCGGGGATGTGTGCATCAAACCGCTTCGGCAGGTAGTCACCGCCGTAGGGGACGGAGCGCTGGCTGCCACAGAGCTGGAGCGTTATGCCGCTGCCATGCAGAAAAAGACCGGGCTGCGTCCGGTACAGCCGGCAATAGGATATCCGAAGCTATTGACGGCAAGTGAACCCGGACAAGAGCGTGATCGGGAAGCAAACGGAAGAGAAGACAGCCCCTCCGGACTGTTTACCCGGGATATGCTCACCCAGCTGGATACGGTCTTTCAGAGGATGGCTGCGCCTCTGATGCTGAAACTGTATCTGGATGACACGGCCTTGTCAGCCGAGTTGGAAACCTATATGACGCAGCTTTGCGCTCTGACGGAAAAACTCACTCTGGTAAAAGAAGAAAGCATGGATACGGAAGCGGCGGATATTCAGGAGCGCCCCTGCGTGCGGATATGTAGAGAGGACGGCTCCTGGACAGGGCTTGCCTTTCACGGTGTCCCGGGCGGACATGAGTTCACGTCCTTTGTGCTGGGACTCTATAATGCGGCGGGGCCGGGGCAGACCTTGGATGAAGAGACTCTCCGGCGGGTACGGTCGCTTCCGGCGGTGAAGATGCAGATCCTGGTCTCCCTGTCCTGTACTATGTGTCCGGAGCTGGTGACGGCAGCCCAGCGGATCGCAGCAGAGAATCCGCTTGTTACGGCGGAGGTCTATGATCTGAACCATTTTCCGCGGCTTCGGGAAAGATATCATGTCATGAGCGTTCCCTGCCTTGCGGTCAATGATGGAGAGAAAGTCGCTTTCGGGAAAAAGGATATCCGGCAGCTTGCGGAACTGCTGGAACAGCAGGGAAAATAGTAATAAATCCGGTCAGCCGTCAGAGAGGAGGGGGTCCTATGTTTACGATACGGCCATACAGAGAGGGAGATGCGGAAGGCTGCGGCCAATGTTTTTACGAAGGCTTTTTCACCTGTCCCATCAATGAAAATGACAGGATCCTTTTGCGGGATTATGCCCAGGTCCTGATAGAAAAATGCAGTTTTGCTTATGTGGCGGAAACTCCGGACCGTCAGATCGTGGGCTTTATCAGCGGCAATTACGGAAAAAGATTCCGTCCGATGAAGAAAGACTCTGACCGGTACAAAAGGCATTATGTGACCTGGTGCCGGATGTTTCTGAAGTTCTATCTGAAAGGGTACCGCTTGTCCGAGACATTTCAGAAACAGCTGGACGGTTTTATTTTACAGGCACGTGAGCGGGAGGAGAAGTTTTTTGACGGATGTGATCTGGAGCTGGTGGCTCTTACTTCCAGAAAGGATTACCGGAAAGGGCTGGGGACGGCGCTGGTATCCAGGTTTATGGACAGAGCCGTGGCTGATGGAGCCCGGAACGTGCGGCTTCTGACAAACACTCTGGCTTCCTGGGAATTTTATGAAAAGAAAGGCTTTACGAAAATCCTGGAAAAGCCATTCACGGACGGTTCCGGACAGAAAACCCTCATTTATGAATGTTGCCCCGGCAGAGAGAAAAATGAAAGGATCAATCAGCAAATCTGATCCTTTTTTGACAATCATTCTCAACGGGTATATAATACAGTTAGAAACAACTAATCAAAAAAGAAAGAAGGCCTGTAAAGTGGGAAGGTATTACAGATTGTCCCAATCTATCACAGTAGAGATGGCGTCAGAAATCCTACGGGAAACAAAAGAGGTTGAGAATGTGCAGGAGGCAGAGTTCCTGGAAGACCGTTCCAAAATCCTGGTAGTGACAGAGAAGGAGAACTATCCGGAAGTAATGACAAAGCTTGTCAATATTTTCAGCCGGGTCGGCCATGGGTGCGAGATTTCTTTCGCAGGCTTTGCATACGCAGTGGATCCGTCTGTAATTCCTTGTGGAACCCAGGTTATCATCAATGGACATGTGTTCACGGCAGAAGACTGCGGCGGTGCGGTCAGGGGGAATCATATTGATATCTATGTGAATGACTACCAGACAGCGCTGGAGCTTGGGAGAGGCCAGGCGGAAGTGTATCTGGCAAAATGAGCAGACAGTGTCCCGGAAATAGCATATTTGTTCTTCCGGGGCATCGTTTATAATGAGCACACCCCTGTGCAAGGAGGCGGAAAAATATGGAACTCGGACAGTCATTGGAGGACTATCTGGAAGCTGTCTATCGGCTTTCCCAAAAACAAGATGTGAGGAATATTGATATCGCCCTGCTTCTGGGAAGGTCAAAGCCCAGCGTATCTGTGGCTGTGAAAGAACTGATTGAAAAGGGTTATGCAAAAAAGGATAGCCGGGGCACTATCATCCTGACTGAAAAAGGAAGAAAAATGGCAGAAAATGTTTACAGCCGATATCTGTATTATACGAAACTATTGATCGCCGCCGGGGTGGACCGGAAGAGGGTGGAGTATGAAGGATGCCGGAAGGAGCATATCCTGTCTGATGACAGCCATGAAAAACTGAAGAAATTTATTGGATCAATATAAAAAATAAAATGAAGCGGGAAAGGATCGGATGAAAAAGTTCCGGTCCTTTTCTTTTTGTGCGATAAGCCCGGCAAGCGGCTGCCGTGCTTGCACGAGCAGGCATTTGCCGGGCAACGGACAGCGAACGGCTTTGCCGTGAGCTGCCCGTGGTATCGCGGGGATAGGGGGAAGATTCTCTTCCTCTATCCGATTCAAAAACAAAAAATAACTTCCGTATAGAAGAAAACATTGGATCCCGTATTCTTATTATCTGGAGATGCGGAAAATTACGATTCGAAGTATCCGGGCGCTAAGGACCGCCATGTCACTATGGTATTTGGTGCGAGGCAATCACCAGAGAAGCATTGTTCGGCATCCTTTGGGAAAATTCTGCTGAACCGGATATTATGGAATCTGTAAATTGCGATAACAGTCTTATATTCTACCTGTGGTGTAGAGAAAATCTACATGGTGCGTAATGGTGGAAAGTGTCGGATACATTTATAATTCAAATGTACCGAAAGCTTCCTGTATACTTTAAATAGGTCAAGAGCTTGACACAAAAAAATACCTCAGGTAGATTTAGATTATTACTGACCCGACCGTTAGTAAAATCTAAAAGTACAAGAGGTATCTAAGATGAATGTTAAAGGCACAAAGAAGAAAAATCAAGAGGTAACATCAAATATTTTTGAGCAGCAGGAGCTTTTGAAAAAAGCGGAGGTGATCAGGAAAAGTCTTACAGCTTCAACCTGGCGTGAGTTAGAGACCAACGGAAATTCGATAAAAATAAAAAGCTCTCCTTCATCAGTGATGACATGCTTATCTTAGGATGCGATATAGGCAGTGAAACACACTACATGAGAGCAATCGATACCAGAGGAAGAGAACTCAGTAAGTCCGCATTTTCGTTCAACAATGATCCGGAGGGATTCCGGAATGCACTGGAGTGGGCAGTCCAACTAGCTGCAAAACACAATAAGAGTCAGATAGTGCTTGGCCTTGAGCCAACAGGCCACTACTGGTTCTGCCTTGCAGCCTGGATGATTTCTAAAGGGATCAGCGTTGTTCAGGTAAATCCGTATGCTGTAAAACAGACAAAGGAGATTGAAGACAACAGCCAGCTGAAGGATGAACGGAAAGATCCGAAATTAATTGCAAATTTAGTCAAGGATGGCAACTACGGTATGCCATACCTTCCGGAAAAAGTCTATGCGGAGCTTCGCAGGTTATCCATGTTCAGGGATCAGCTGATGGAAGACAGGATCCGGTTTATCAACCGGCTGCACCGGGAACTGAAGATTTACTTCCCGGAATATAAGGACGCATTGGGAAAAGTTGACGGCGTATTCAGCCTGGAACTGCTGAAAGAAGCTCCATTCCCGGCCGATCTGCTGGCACTTGAAGAAGACGGGATCAGACAGATCTGGAGGAACGCTAAGCTCAAGGGGCGCGGTTACAGCAGGGCCAAAGAGATCATACAGTATGCAGAAACAAGTGTTGGGATCAAAGACGGTGCTGATGCGGGAAGCCAGGCTGTGAAATGGTTTGTTGAGAGGATCCTGGAGCTGAGCAAAAAGCTTGCTGATATAGAGAATCAGATCAGCCGGAAGTGCCGGGAGCTCCCCCATGCGGAGAACATACTGGAGATATCCGGGGTTGGAGAAACGATCCTTTCCGGGATCCTTGCAGAGATGGGGGACATATCCAGGTTTGACGATGCCAGGGAGATCCAGACACTAAGCGGATTAAGCCTTGTAGCATGCAATTCAGGGAAACACAAGGGAGAGACAAAGATCAGCCACAGGGGACGCAAACGACTCCGTTATTGGCTGTTCCAGGCGGCAAAATCAGCGGTGGCGCACGGGGAGGAGTTCAAAGGACTTCATGTGTACTATACGACAAGGGCAGAGAACCCTCTGAAAAAGATGCAGTCATTGATCGTGATCGCCTGCAAGCTTCTGAGGATCATCTATACGATCCTGAAGAAGGGAGTGGCCTATGATCCGCAGAAGATGCTGAAGGATATCAAACGGATGAGCCCACAGGAAACCTGGACTCTGTGACCGGAACTGAAGTGGTGGGGTTTCTCAGATCCAGCGCCGCAGCCTTTCAGCAGACTATCGTGGTGGTGACTCACAACGAGGAGATCGCCCAGATGGCGGACCGCATGATCCGGATCGAGGACGGAAAGGTAAGGTGAGGGCATGAGGAATAACAACAGAGAAGTCATCCGCATGCTGGCGAGGGAGAGTTACCGGGCAAATAAGAGCAGGAACAGGATCCTGACGGCTGCCGTGGCCTTTACGGTGATGATGCTGTTCGGTGTGTTCAGTCTTGCTGTGGGAAAGATCGATACGGACTGTCTGCTGTTTACAAGAAATGCAGGAACAGCGGCCTATACAATGCTGGAGCGGGCAACAGAGGAGCAGAAAGAAGAGATCGACGCCCTCCCATACATTAAAGGAACTGGTTTAGACATTGTATTCGGACGTGCGGAGGAGTATAGCTGCGAAGTGCTGGACAAGACGGCATGGGAGCGATGAAAAAGCCTGCCTTTTCGGATATCCACGGGACATATCCGGAGAAGAAAGACGAGATCATGCTGCCCATACGTGCGCTGAACGGGATGGGGATCACAGAACCGGAATTGGGAATGGAGATCAGTGACAGGATCCTGTTTACAGATGGAAGCGAGATGGAGGGAACCTTACGGCTGTCAGGATATTACACAGAATATATGGATCCTACATTTACAGTCCCGTCCGGATATTTTTCGAAAGAATTCTATGATTCGCTGGATCTGGATACGGATGCGGCATCGACTCTGCTGATCAGGCAGGACGACAGGATCACGGATGAGGATATCATGAAACGTCTGTACGAGGATGTGACGATGCGGGACGACAGCCAGCAGTTCCTGGGAGAAAATTCGTATACATGGCAGGCTGTATACAGCATGACAGGAGGATTCGGCATGGCAGCGTTCCTTGCGGTGGTCATTCTGGCGGGTGCGGGAATGCTGCTCTACAATGTGATGCATATCTCCGTCAGCCGGGATATCCGGCAGTACGGACTTTTAAAAACGATGGGCGCTACGAAGGCACAGCTTGAGCGGATCGTATTCCGGCAGACTTTGCGCACGGTATTGTGGGGCTGTCTGACAGGCGCCGGTGCGGGGCGAAGGAAAAGGATAAAGAGGAGACAGGACGAAGAGATAACAGATGACGGAGGCGGGATTGCCCTCATGGCATGGAGAAACCTGTTCCGGTTCAGAAAGCGTTTCTTTATCACGGCAGTTTCCCTGCTTCTGGGAGTTACAGTCTCTCTGGGAGCGGCGATCCTGGCCCGCGGAACGGATGAGACGAACCGGATCGATCATGAGCGGGCAGATTTCAGTGTTGAGGTAATGATGAATGCAATGTCCGTGGACAGTTATCCTGCTGACCGTATCTTCTTCCCTCAGGAGATCCAGGATCAGATCATGAATCTGCGAGGCGTTGTGAAAAGCGAGACCTCCTGGGGCGGGTATGGACGGATTTCCATGAAGGAAGAAGCAATCCGTGTCTTCGCAGGAGACAGCCGCGATGAGAAGGAGACAAGCCCTTTTGTAGTGCAGGTGATGAGCGATGAGTGGCTGGAGCAGCTTGCCGAATTTTCGGAGAAGGAAGGTCTGGGGCTGGACGTGGAGAGCGTGCGCAAAGGGAAAGGCCTGATCTTCCTGCACTATCGGGTGCTGTCTCAGATAGAAGAGGAAAAAGGAAAGGAAGATATCGGAAAAGACCTGACGCTTACAGACCTGGACGGAAATGGTGCGCAGACTATGAAATTTGCCGGGTATCTTGATTATCTGAAAAGAGGAATCCCGGAGTTTAAAAATACGGGAGTCGGACCGGGAATCATTTACTTTCTGACGGGAGAGAAAGGATTTCAGAAGCTGGGACTGACAGAGCAGACATTCAGGATCAATCTGGAAGCAGATCCGGAGTTTGAGCCCACCCTGAAGGCGACGCTGGCGGGGATCACAGCGGATTATAATCGGTCAAACGGATTTGTCAGTGAGAACAGCAATGAAATAAAGCTGGAAAGTCTGACCTTGTCATCAAAATCAGATGAGCTGAAAGCCAGAAAGGATTATATTGCGTCCAGCCGGATCGTCATGAGCTCGCTCTGTGTTCTGCTGATCCTAATGGGGCTGGTAAATTATGTGAATGTGACGCTGACCGGACTTGCCATGAGGAGAAAAGAGTCTGCTGTGCTGGAGAGTATCGGACTGACCAGACGGCAGTTTAAGCGGATGCTCCTCCTGGAAGGGGTGTTTTACAGCATGATCGTCACCGTGCTCCTGCTGACCATTGGGACCGGGGCACTGTATGTGTTCGGTGCAGTCATGGATAAAAAGATTGTCTATTTCGTGTTTCGGTATCCGATGGCGGAGATGGCGCTGTGCATATTCCTTCTGTTTGTGATCTGCACGGCAGTGCCGCTGATCCTGCTCAGCCGGACAGAACGGGCGAGCGTAGTCGAGAGACTGAAGGCCTGTTCAATATAGAAAAAAAGAAAAACTGCAGGTTTCCGAAATAACTGCGGCGTCGTCTTTGCGGCATTCGGAAACCTGCAGTTTTTTTACCAAATAACAGCGTGTATGACATGGACTGCGATGAGTACACAGAGAAGGACAGCAAAGATCCTGTGTATTTTCAGCCATGTCCTGGTCTGCAACCGTTTTTTTGACAGAGAAAGAACGAGAAGGATGCTCCTGTGCCGCAGCGCTTTTTCTCAGGGGCGCGAGCATACACAGCAGAAGCAGCGCGAAGGATATGAGGATCATAAGATGGTTAACAATAGTCATATAGGTTCTCCTTTGTATATAACATGGTTAGAAACAACTAACAATAATACATGAAAATCATTCTCAAGTAAAGCTTTTTTTGTTTCTAAAAAATTTACTGCTTTTACTGACCTTTTTTTATTCTCACGCGTTGTATATTATAGAAGTTGACTTCACAAGCAGATGCGAAAGGAGGATAAGATGGATTCGGATTTCTTTCTGATACAGAAAATGAAAAACGGAGACGACGGGGCGATTGAGAGTTTTGTACGAAAATATTACCCGAAGATTTTCCAGTACTGTCTTCTTCATATCCGGGACCGGGGAGACGCCGAGGACCTGACTCAGGAAACCTTCCTGAAGTTTTTTCAGTCCTTTGAGCGGTATCAGCACCGGGGAAAGTGTTCCGCTTTCCTGTATGCCATCGCCTCCAACGCCTGCAGAGATTACTATAGAAAGGCAAAAGAGCAGTATGTGGAAGAGATTCCAGAAAGGGCAGAGGAAGATCGGGAGATGGGAACGGCAGAAATCCGTATGGATGTGGAAAATGCCGTGGCCCGGCTGCCGGAGGAATTAAAAGAGACGGCAATCCTCTTCTTCTTCCAGGGGATGAAGCAGAGGGAAATCGCGAAGCTGATGGATATTAAACTGTCTCTGGTGAAATACCGTGTGACCCGGGCAAAGAAACTGCTGGGAGAGTATCTTGGCCGCGGAGATGAATCCGTGATGCAGGACGATGCTCTGCAAGCCGGCGGAATACCGAGGAACAAAGCAGTATCCGAAGGAAATCCGCATCGAAAGGAGGAATCATAATGGAACCTTTTGAGAAGAAAATACAGAAGTATACGGAGACCGTGCAGGAGAAGTTCGTCAGAGAGTCTGCGGTCCTGGAGACGATCAGGGGATCGGAGAATGCATTTATAAAGCAGGAGGACCGTCTGCTCACCTATGCGGAATTCCTCTATCAGCAGGCAAGATATATCGGGAAGCGGTGGTGGATCCTGCAGGGGCTTGTGCTGGCGTCCCTTCTTTTCCTGCTCAACGACGCAGGCGGGATCTATGCCCAGAGAACACTGGGAGCAGGTGCTTCTCTTTTTGCAGTCCTGGTCATTCCGGAACTGTGGAAGAACCGCAGGACTTCTGCGATGGAGATCGAGGGGACGTCCTTCTATTCCCTGCGACAGATCTATTCTGCACGGATTCTGCTGCTTGGCATGGCAGATCTGCTGCTGCTGACCCTGTTCTATGCGGCGGCGGCATGGACGGCGCAGCTTTCCCTGGGGACGTTTATCATCAACTTTGTAGTTCCGTTCAATATTTCCTGCTGCATCTGCTTCCGGGTACTATGCAGCCGAAGAGCGGAGATGGAATACGTGGCGGGGATCATCTGTCTGGCGTGGGCGGCGGTCTGGATGATGGTCCTGGGGCAGGACCGGGTCTATGAGAAGATCGCGGTGCCGGTCTGGGCAGCGCTTCTGGTATGCTCTCTTGTCTATCTGGTCTGGTGCGTCAGAAAGGCGCAGAAAGACTGTGAATCAATCTGGGAGGTAAATCGTTCATGGAATTAAAGATAGAAGGACTGACAAAAGATTTTAAAGATTTCCGTGCTGTGGATCACGTCTCCTGTTCGATGGAACAGGGCGTCTACGGGCTTCTGGGAGTAAACGGAGCGGGAAAGACCACGCTGATGAGGATGATCTGCACTCTGCTGAGACCCACGGAGGGATCTGTCACATGGAACGGAAAGGATATTTTCAAGATGGATGCGTCATACCGGAGGGTGCTCGGATATCTGCCCCAGGACTTTGGGTTTTATCCGGATTTTACGGTACAGGACTATATGATGTATATTTCATCCATCAAAGGACTGCGTTCGATGACGGCGAAGAAGCGGACGGAACTGCTTCTGGATCAGGTGGGACTTCGGAAGATGAAAAAGCGGAAGATGAGGAATCTCTCAGGAGGTATGCAGCGCAGAGTGGGGATCGCCCAGGCGATGCTGAACGATCCGAAGATCCTGATCCTGGACGAACCAACTGCGGGGCTTGATCCCAGTGAGCGGATCCGGTTCCGCAACCTGATCAGTGAACTTGCGGAGGACCGGCTGGTGCTCCTGTCTACCCATATTGTATCTGACGTGGAATTTATTGCCAATGATATCCTGCTTATGAGGGATGGAAAGTTCTTTATGAACGGAACCGCGGAGGAGATCATCTCATCTATGAATCAGTCAGTGTGGAGCTGCACGGTCCCGAGAAAAGAAGCGGACCGCTATCTCAGCCGATATCTTGTCTCCAATGTGAAGACCGTTCCCGGCGGGGCGGAACTGCGTATCCTTGCAAAGCAATCTCCTACGGAAGGCGCCGTCAGGGAGGAGGCAACGCTGGAAGATGCATTTTTACTCTATTTTGGTGAGAAAGCAGGTGAAGAACATGATGGTGAAGTATGAGTTGAAAAGGATATTTACGAAACGGATGAACCGGCTTCTGCTTGCCGTGGCAGTGATCATCGGCGTTGTGATGAGTGTGTTTGCGGTGACGAGCAGCCGGTATGTGGACAGCAGCGGAGCAGGCCACGAGACTCCGGATGCGGTGCGGAGACTTGTAGAGGATAAAAATCAGTGGAAAGGAAAGCTGACGGGGGATGTGATCGCTCAGATCGTGGCTGACAGACAGAAAATTGCAGGTGAATACCAGGATGATAATGTGCCGGATACTGTATGGGGAGAGCGCATCCAGTCATATACGGATATTGCGGATATGGTGGACAGTATACTTGGAGGAGATGAGGAATATATGCCGGGTGCGCTCCTCGGCATTACGCTCGATCAGGCGAAAGATATCTATTCCATCCGGGAACAGTATATAGAACAGTTAATCCAGAAGTACGGAGATACCCCGGAAAAACAGGAGTTCTTAAGGAAACAGTATGAGAAGGCGGATACGCCATTTTACTATGAGGCGTCAGATTCATGGAATACCATGCTCTTATATGCCACTACTTATGGAATAATCCTTGTGGTTCTGATTGGATTCCTGGCGGCGGGAATATTCTCTGACGAATTCTCCCTGCGGGCGGACTCGGTGTTCTTTTCCTGCCGATACGGCAGATCCCGGGCTGTGCGAAGTAAGATCCTCACAGGACTGCTCATGGCGACAGTGATCTACTGGGCAGGGATGGCACTGCTCTCGGGAATCTCATTTGCCGTAATGGGGGTGAGCGGGTTTGGGACAACGTACCAGATTCAATATCCTTACAGCATTTATAATATCAGCGTCGGACAGGAATACTTGATCCTCCTGCTGTGCGGATATATCGCGAGCCTGCTCTCCGCGTCCGTTGCCATGCTGGTATCGGCGAAGACCCATTCGGCGAACATTGCGGTCTGTATCCCGTTCATTCTGTTCTGCGTCTCGCCATTTATCGGAAGAGCTCTGCCATTTGGCACCTTTTTTCAGCTGACGCCGGATCAACTCCTGAATATATTGAACAGTGCAAAATACCCGTATATCTATCAGATCGGGAGTGTGGTGTTCCGCCAGATTCCGTTTATCATGCTTTTTTATACTCTCGTGGCTGCCGTGTTCCTGCCGGTGATCTATCAGTGCTTCCGAAGGTATGGGATGAAGCGCAGCGCACCAGTCTTACATCCCAAACAGGATAGGAAAGGTAACTTACTTATGAAGGGAAATCGAATGAAGATCTGAGCTTTGAGCGGAAGACATCGCCTATATTTTTCAGCCTTCCGGCTGCAGATGAGGTTCAATTTAATGCACATAGGCTAAAACTATAAATAATCATAAAATATAAATATTTGCTATTTTGATATGTGCCTGCTAAATTGAACGTGTAAAAAGTATGCAGGAGGTTTTGTTGAAATGAAAAAAGGCTTGATTTTGATTTTAACAATTGGTGTTTTCAGCATTATTAATACAGAGATGGGCGTGGTCGGCATCCTTCCTCTGGTCTCCGAGAATTATGGAGTGACGGTCGCAGCGGCAGGCCTGCTTGTCAGTATGTTCGCACTGGTCGTGGCAGTATCCGGACCTACGATGCCGCTTTTTTTCTCGGGAGTAAATAGAAAAAAGGCAATGATACTTGTTCTGAGTGTATTTACGGTGTGTAATGTGATCTCAGCATTTGCCACGAACTTTCCGGTGGTTCTGATCACCCGTGTGATCCCGGCATTTTTCCAGCCGGTGTACGTATCGATGGCAATGTCGGTTGCAGGTTCTTCTGTGCCGGAGAAGGACGCGCCGAAGGCTGTGTCTAAAGTCATGATGGGAGTGTCCGCAGGCATGGTCCTCGGAGTGCCGATCGTAAGTTATATCGCAAACATGACGTCGCTGAGAGTCGGTATGCTTTTCTTCGCGGCTGTCAATGCAGCGGCCCTAATCGCTACGATCATTGCAGTGCCGGATCTTCCGGTAAAAGAAAAGCTGTCCTACGGGTCTCAGCTGAGTGTACTCAAAGAAAGCAGGACATGGCTGTCCATTTTCGGAGTTATGTTCCTAAACGGGTCCGTATTCGGTGTATACAGTTATCTTTCCGAATACATGGAGACAGTGACGCAGCTTTCGGCAGGGCTGATCAGTATTCTTCTTCTTGTATATGGTCTTTCCAATATGCTGGGAAACCTGATCGCGGGCCGGATGCTGAGCAGCCGTCCGCTGGGATTTGTTGTCACATTCCCGTTCCTTCTTGGGGCGGTGTATGCGGTGCTTTTCTTCCTCGGCTGCTTCACAGTTCCGATGGCGGTGCTCACTTTTGTCTGGGGCGTGCTTGCCGGAGCAGCGGCCAATATCAATCAGTACTGGCTTGCCACAGCAGCGCCGAAGGCGCCTGATTTTGCCAATGGTCTGTTCCTTGCATCTACGAATCTGGGAACGACAGTGGGAACTTCCGTATGCGGTTTCTTCTTGTCAAGAATGGGTACTCAGTACATTGTACTGGGAGGAATCCTCTTCATCGCCTGCGCTTTTGTGCTGATCACCATGAGGGTGCGCAGTGAAAAAAGAGGGCGGAGCGCAGGAAAGAAACTGAAGACGGCATAAAATACAGACAGAGGCGGAATTTTAGAAGAAATACGAGGATGCGATGATTCGGAGAAAATACTTCTAAAGGGCTCTGTCTGATGGAATCAGACTCAGTTTCCATTCTATGAGTCTATAGAAAGGTTGTCGCAGGGCGAATACAAAATCAGTAGCCTGTGCGCGGCTCCTATTTTGAATATCATTAGCAGAAGATTATCCGGAAAGCAGAGAGAATATTAGACAAATTATCTTCTTCTGACGGAATCCCGGATGATCAGCTTTGTGGGCAATAACACTTCCTGCCCTGAATTGTATCTGTCTTCCAGTACGGCTGTCAGGATCCTGACAGCCGTACTGCCCTTGAGAGACACATCTTGATGTACGGTGGTCAGCCTGGGACGACATAATTCTGCTATATAGTTGTCATCAAATCCGACGACAGATACATCATTAGGAACGCGAATACCGTGATCATGAAATGTGCCGATCAGTTTCACGGCATAATAATCTGACGCACAGAATACAGCGGTATAGGAAGATATTTTTTTACAAAGAAAGTCCATGCTTTTCTGAAGCTTATCTGGCTGCGGCTCCAGAAGGAAAAAATTATCTTCTTTATCTGTATTCAGTCCAAAATCTTTCAATGCACTGCGGAAAGCCCTGTATCTTACTGCATCTACACTTGTAAGATTATCAGCCGCGAACAGGATTCTTCTATGACCTTGTTCTAAAAGATATCGGGTCATATCATGGGCTCCGCCTCTGTCGTCAAGACCCACGTTATAATGATCTTGTTCATCAGGAGAAAGAAAGCTGTCAATAAAGACTACAGGCTTATGAAATCGCTCTTGAAGCTCTTTACGGGAAACAGGATTACTTCCAAGAACGATTAATCCTTCCATATTCCACCCGGTTAGCCAATACATGATTTCTGAGATGCTGTCGGAGATATATAGCATCATATAATATCCGGCCTGCCGGATTGTTTCTTCTATGCTGCCAATGAGCTCCGCCGCAAAAGGGTCTTGAAGACCGTTTTCTGTATTTACCATCTGAAAAAAAATAACGCCTATAATTTTGGAACGCTTTCGGGCCAGGTTGACGGCTCCGATATTAGGAGTGTAGTTGAATTCTTTTAAAGCAGCCTGTACCTTTTTTTTCATGGCAGGAGATACCTGTTTGTCTTTTCCTCTTATAACATTGGAAACAGTAGTTGAGCTGACACCCAATTTATCAGCAATCTCTTTAATTGTCATATCAGTAAGTAACCCTTTCTATTTATAAAATTATGCGCATAAGTAATAATTATATTTGCTATTGTAATTTTAACAAAAAATTACAAAAAATTCTATAGAAATTAAAAAAAAGAAAAACATGCACAAAAATATAAAGATTAATTTATAAAAAATAACGGTTTTACGCAAAAGTATTGAAAAATTAAAAAATGATGTTATACTGATAGACGTACTAACTTATGCGCAT
>ERZ780162.1784-NODE-1784-length-14324-cov-6.122083_pt1 | contig 14324 bp, 10 predicted proteins | sample MGYA00511474_ERZ780162 | MGnify/ENA primary metagenome ERZ780162 (study PRJEB29588, sample SAMEA2143633) | human gut metagenome | biome: human gut; feature: human-associated habitat; material: faeces | place: Denmark | collected 2008/2010 ...
GTTCAACCTGCGCGCGTGTTTCCGTTCCTTCCGCGATCACGCCGCATCCAATTTTGTGGAACAGTTCCAGCATGCTTTCCACCACGATCCGGGAGTTCCTTTCATCCGGGAAACCGTTGATCAGGCTCTTATCCAGCTTGATATAGGAAAACGGAAGCTCCAGAACTCTTGCCAGATTGGATTCCCCTTTTCCAAAATCATCCAGGTAGAACCGGATACCGTCAGCGGAAAGCTCCTTCATCCTTCTGCGGACGCGGTCTATCCCCTCTCCCAATGCTCCTTCCGTAATCTCTATGCACAGCCTTGAGGCCGGGATTCCGGATATTTTCATAGAATCCTGCATGCACCGGCAGATCCGTTCCGACAACAGCTGCTGCGCGGATAAGTTGACGGAAACCGCCTCCAGTTCCTCCATTCTGTCTGTTCCAAGAAACCGGCATACCTTTTTGATCAGAATCAGCCCGATTTCATCCAGCATTCCTGCGCTCTCCGCCACCGGAAGGAACTCATCCGGCATCAACAGCTCTCCATTTTCTCCCCGCAGACGAATCAGCGCTTCCGCCTGTGTAAACCTTCCATTCCTGCAGTCATATATGGGCTGATACCAGATTTCAAAGAAATCGTTCTCCAGCGCCTGATTCAGCCGGTGCAGGATCATTCCCCTTCGTTCCACCTGCGCGCTGATTTTTTCATCCAGCCTTACCAGCCGGTTTTCGCTGAAAGCCGCCCTTCCAAGGCTGAAACGCAGAAGATCCATCACATCCTGCGCGTTCCAGTCCTGCTGCAGATGAATTACCTCCGCCACCCTTGCGCGCAGATGAATTCCAGCACCGTCCATCTCCCAGGGGCTGTCAAAGCGTTCCCGTATTTTCCTCAGGTTCCGGTCCGCTTCGTCTTCTCCGCAAAAAGGGAGAAGGACCACAAAGGAAACGTTGCTTATCCGGTATACCCTGCCCTGAGGATGGAAATCCCGCAGCCAGCAGGCGCAGCGGATCAGCAGCTCATCACCTTTTTTATAACCATAGTTCCGGTTCACGGCAATATACTGATCCAGGCCTATCGCAATGGCCTGAAAGCTCTGCTTACCCGCAAGCCGCAGCTCCAGTTCCTGATACAGGCTGTCCCTGTTGTTAATGGAGGTCAGTCTGTCAGTATCCTCCCATCTTCCCTGGAAATGAAACAGAAGAATCAGGTCAGTCACTACAATGATACATCCGTTCAAAAGATATTCCGGAAATGCCAGCTGGTACACAACGAGGAAAAGGACTGTCGCCGGAAGAATGCGGATCACATGCCACATCCGGCTGCTGATGCTCTTCCTGTTTTTCCAGACGTACAGAAAAAAATAGAACACCTCCACTCCCAGGATCAGATACCCCAGCCAGAACCATTTTCCCAGCTGGTATCCTTTCTGTCTGTCAAAAGAAAAAAAGGCACCGCTTCCCATTCCTGCCGCACAGATCAGAAAATATGATGCATACATTGCCAAGAGCATAATTCCCGCTCTTTTCAGGCGGCGTTTCTCATAAATATGATCCAGCATCAGCTGAAAGGTATGATATACAAGAAGAGTTCCGAGTCCCGGCGCAGCCAGATAATATATTCCGATCAGGCTTATGCTCACGGCCGCCGGCATATCTCCTCCATACAGGACACAGAAGGCGCACATCAGACTCAAAGTCACAATTCCTGCAGACAAATACAGGCAGAACAGGTAAATTCTCCCATATGGCAGTCTGGTTCCGCTCTTACTCTTCACGTATAATATTAAAATCAGAATCAATATCAGGCTGAACAGTTCCGTTGAAGCCGACCTGCTGTCCATCGCATATCCTCCCGGCATACCTGCACCTTTTCCGTCTTTCCTTCATGTCCGCGCTTCCGGCTCTTTTCATCATACCACACCTTTGTTCCATCAACAATCTTTTCGCCGAACTCTTTTTTCTCTCCGGGAACCTGTTTTTTCCATCCACATACAATAATATTAAAAATACAGGAGAATTATGTGAAACAGCTTATGCAGGATACAAACCATAAAAAAGAATTTCCTGACCAGTTCCCTCTGGCAATGGCCTATGTCCCCTGGCAGCGGCTGACCGGAATCTACGAAAATCTGGAAGAAGCCTTCTGCTGCGGCACTATTTTCCCTGAGCTGAACAAACCGTTTACAGGAAGGAGATATGTCAAATGAATGGAAACTGCACCTGTCAGAATCAAAACCATATGGATGAGCAGCAGGAGCGCAGTCTCCGCAATATCAGCATTATCAGCTTTGTCGTGGTAGAGCTGACAGAATATCTGGACACCCATCCGGACGACCGGGACGCTCTGAGCTATTTCTGCTACTATAACCGCATGCTGAATCAGATGATGGCGGAATACGCCGCAAAATATGATCCGCTTACCATTGCTGTTGCAGAATCTTGCGGCAGGGAATGGAAATGGGGACTTACCCCTCTCCCCTGGGAACGGAGGTGCGACTGAATGTGGAATTATGAAAAAAGACTGCAGTTTCCTATCAACATAAAGGAGCCAAACGCCAAACTGGCCCAGTTCATCATCTCCCAGTACGGCGGCCCTGACGGCGAGCTCGGCGCTTCCATGCGTTATCTGTCCCAAAGATATACCATGCCTTACCGCGAGGTGGCGGGATTATTGACAGATATCGGTACAGAAGAGCTTGCGCACTTCGAGATGATCGGCGCCATCGTCTATCAGCTCACCAAGGATCTGTCCATGGAGGAAATCGAAAGCTCCGGCTTTGGCCCCTACTATATCGACCACACCACAGCGCTCTGGCCGCAGGCCGCAGGCGGTATTCCGTTTAACGCCTGTGAATTCCAGTCCAAAGGTGATATCATCACGGATCTGACGGAAGATATGGCAGCAGAGCAGAAAGCCCGGACCACTTATGACAACATTCTCAGAACCGTCAGGGATTCTGATGTGGCGGAACCGATCCGCTTCCTCCGTGCCAGGGAAATCGTCCATTTCCAGCGTTTCGGTGAAGCGCTCCGGCTCGTTCAGGAACGCCTGGATTCCAAAAACTTCTATGCGTTTAACCCTGAGTTTGACCGGTGCAGAGAATAACCCCATGAAACCTCTTCAATGAAGAAACGGCCTGCAAAAGGGCCGTTTCTTCGTTCTACCGCTCCAGCAGCTTCCGGTAAATGGACAGATCCCTGTCCGTAAAAACATTGAAAACTACCTGCCGTATGGAATCGTCCTTCTCAAGGAAGTGCAGAACCGTCTCCACCGCTATTTCTGCGGCCCTCTCCTGCGGAAAATGAAATACTCCGGTTGAAATGCAGCAGAAGGCGACGGATTGAAGCCCGTTCTCTGCGGCCAGCTCCAGACAGGACCGGTAACAGGAAGCCAGTGTTTCACAGTCCTGGCTGCGGAGCGGCCCCGTAATGATGGGGCCCACCGTGTGCAGAACATATTTGCAGGGCAGATTGTAAGCCGGGGTGATTTTGGCCGTTCCTGCCGGTTCCTCATGGCCCTGCTCCTGCATGATTTCATTGCACCGGATTCGGAGCTGAACACCGGAAAGCGTGTGAATGATGTTGTCAATGCAGGAATGGCATGGCTGCCAGCACCCCAGAAGCGCGCTGTTTGCCGCATTCACGATCGCGTCGCAGCGAAGCATTGTGATATCCCCCCGCCAGAGAGAAATCCTGGGACTGATACTGACGGGCGGAAGCTCTTCGGTATTCACGACACCCCGCTTTCTGACTTCCTCGCCAAGATAGGCATCCTGCACCGAAAGAAAAGCTTCCGATGCCGGATAAGGCGGGCGCAGGTTAAACAGGGAGCGCAGAAGCCGGCGCTGTTCCTCCTCTTCCTTCGGGATTGGGATACCGGCATACTGCGGCATTTCCCTCTGCATTTCACGGATCAGATAAATTCTTCGTTCCTCCTGATTCATATTTTCCTTCATGTTCTTCACTCCTGATGTGAAAAATAGGTTATATCCTTCACAAAGGATCATAATTCTTCAGGATTTTTTTGTAAAGCACGCACTTTTTTGTAACCGGCCGGCTGTGCGGCATTCCTCTGTCCCGCAGCACTTCTTTGCAGCTCCGGCCCCGGTCATTCTGCCGGAAGGAACCAGAAGCTGTCAAAATCGTCCTTCATCACGCGATAGGTCTGAAGCTCACACTCATAGGAGAACTGCCGGATCAGGCCGCCCTCTATGTCATACTCTCCGAACACATTGGCCGTTCCGCTGTTTACCACCAGATTCTCCCCTGAGGGAGTCACGTTGGAAACGATGCTGGAATAGGGCACGTCAAAGGAATGCACCAGGCTGAAGGTACGTTCTCCTTCGTCCACCAGATATACATAAACCTGTGAATTCAGAGAATCGCTTGCAAGAACCGTTCCGACGCTGTCCGGCAGATCTTCGATCTCATAATCATCCCTGGTGCCGTTCACCCAGTAGTTGTTATTAAACATCATCAGATAATACTGATCTTCTTCCAGGCCTTCTCCGTCATAATGCTCCACCGTATGCTGGCCGTACTGAGGCACAAAATCTCCCTTCTGCGCATAGGAGTATTCCTCATAGGGCGTTCCCTTCCAGAAATCCTCATCTCCGATCAGGTAATCAATCTCCGGTTCGGAATGAACATCTTTGACCTTGATGATGGTGGAGGTTTCACGGGAACTGACGATCACGCTGTCATCCTCCGGAAGATACTGCACCGTATTCAGATGAATCCAGTCCTTCTTTCCCGCAAGCCAGAAAAATTCATCTGTTGCCGTCAGTTCAGAGGCGTCGTTCTCATAATAATCGGAAAAAATCTCCTTGAAATCCAGAAGCTGCGTCACCTCTCCGGTTTCCAGATTCACTTCAATCGCCATATCCTCCAGGTTCACCTCATCCGATGTATCGCTCGCCAGGGCGACAATCTTTCCTTCCTCTCCCTGCAGGACCATATCATGATGCAGTTCAAAGCCTTCCGTATCATATACGGCTACAGCCTGTCCGAGCCGGTTGATTTGAGCGATCTTATAAGCCGACGCACAGACCGTCATGTTTCCCTTATACCAGAGAATCCGGTCAAGTCCATAGCCCTCCAGCACCATCTCATAACGCATGACACCGGCATTATCGTAAAAAAAGGCATAGCCGGTATGACCGCCCACACGGATCATTGCGTACAGACCGTCGGAAAGCTCTGAACCGCTCTCTCCGTCCACGCTGTCCAGAAGAACAGGGTAGCCTGACATGGTTTCCGGCATGGTGATTGTGAAGGAGGAGGAGCTGAGAACCTTTCCTCTTTTTCCAATCAGCTCCATGGTCACCATGTTTTCCTCACCAGGAACCAGACCGATCATCTGGAATTCATGACGGGTTCTGATCCCGCCCTCACCTTCATAAGCCGTGGCTGTATAGTCCGGGATGTCTTCGTTATCCACATGGATGGTATATTGAATAGTTCCGGCCCTGCGCGTATTAAAGTACAGATACAGGCCGTTGCTGCCAGTTCCAAAGGGATTCAAAACCGCCAGCGGCTCCTCCATGGAAAAAGCCTCCACATCGGCAAGCTTGACGATTGCCGCCGCGAGCCTTCTCTGCACATCCTCATCGTAATAGGTAAAGCCTTCCTCCTCATTCTCCTCAGGAATCACCCTCGAAATGCCGATGGAGGAAGGCACATCCGCATCAAATACCGATACGTTCAGCTCCTCGTCCGACGCAAGAAGATCTCCCGTATCGATCGACCAGTCCTCACGGATGGCGGTTTCTGCGGACAAAAAGCTCTTCGCATACAGGAAAACCCCGATTACAACCGCCGCGATCAACACCAGGATTACAAGTCCTATAATCCATTTTTTCTTCTTTTTCATGCTTTTTCTCCCCTTGATAACTCAATCGCCCTGTTCCGGCTTCCGTCCTTAAAGGATCTGCTCAAAAATCATGGCAATTCCCAGGACCACCAGTACCACGCCGGTCGCCCGGTTTGTATTCTCCGGCTTCATCCGGTTCGACATGGCGGAGGTGACAACGGAGCCGAGCAGCGTAAACAGAGCACAGAGAAACAGCGCGTGCACCATTCCTCCGGCAATATCTCCGAAATAGAAATGAGAGGCTGCTCCCGTAAACGCCGTAAATGTCATGACAAATACGCTCGTTCCCACCGCGGTTTTCAAATCGTATCCCAGCACAAAGGTCAGGATAAACAGCATCATCATTCCTCCGCCCAGCCCCATGAATCCGCAGTAGAAACCGATGCACAGGCCGCAGATCACAGAAATTACCGTTTTTCTTTTTCCCGTACTTCTGGAAAAAAAGGATTTCCGGCCGGTAACGGGTTTAATGATGAATCTCAGTCCCATGCAGAAGCTCATGATGATGGAAAGATATCCCATCTCCATGTCCGGCATATACTGGGAGAAATAGCTTCCGGCCACGGTCATTGCCAGCACGCTCACCAGCATGAAGCTTCCGTTTTTCAGATCAATGTTTCCGTGCTTTTTATAGATCCAGGCGGCCAGCGCCGACGCGAGAACGTCCGAGGCCAGACCGATTCCCACGGATTCATACCAGGGAAAGCCCAGAAACGCGATGAGCATCGGGGCGATCACCGTAGCGGCCGAGAGGCCGGCAAATCCCGTTCCGATTCCGGCAGCAAGCCCGGCCGTCAGACACACCAAAAAAAACTGCAGCATATGTATTTCACTCCTCCTGTCCTTTCCGGAACCCGGTCGTCCGGGCTTTTCTCATCTCGCGTCTCCCATGAAAAAGAGCGCAACGGTCCCCGGGCCGGAATGGGCGCCGATGGTCGGTCCGATTTCATTGATCAGAAAATCCTTTACTCCAAAACGTTCCTGGACCAGCTGCTTTACATAATCTGCATCCTCAGCACAGTCACCATGACTGATAAAAATGCAGTCGTTCTGGTCACGCCAGCTTCCCACCTGCTTCTCCATCATATCAACCAGAGCCTGAAGGGATTTCTTTCTCCCTCTCACCTTGCCCACCGCGGTCAGATGCCCTTCCTCATCCACATGCAGAAGGGGCTTGATTCCCGCAAGGGTTCCCACGATTGCTGTTGCCTTGCTCACCCTTCCGCCTCTGTGCAGATGGAACAGGTCGTCCACCGTAAAGACATGCACCAGATTCTCCTTATGCGCTTCCACCCACTGTGCCGTTTCTTCCAGACTTTTTCCCTGCTTCTTCAACTGCACCGCCTTATGTACCAGCAGCCCCTCTCCCAGAGACGCGCAGAGGGTATCCACCACCACAATTCTGCAGTCCGGGCGCTCCTCCATAATCTCCCTGGCCGCGAGATTTACATTGCTGCAGGTGCCGCTTAATCCCGAAGAAAAGGAAAGCACCAGAAGCTGTCTGCTCTCCTCCAGAAAGCTGTTCAGGTACGCCTTCGCCGTTTCCGGATTTACCTGGGAGGTTGTCGGCATCATGCCGTTTCTCATCCGGTCATAAAACTCCCTGACCTCCATTTTCTGCTCCCCTCCGTAGGAAACGCCGTCCACGATATAAGGGAGCACCATGATGCCGAGTCCGTTTTCCTGTATGTAGCTTTCCGGAAGATCCGCGGTTGTGTCCGTTATGATTTTAAAGTCTTCCATTCCTTTTTCCTTTCTTTTTCGACAAATCCGTTCTATATTTTACATGGGCGCCTGAAAAAATTCAATACTCAGGCCCGTTTTTTCACATTGTCGTAACCGTGTCTCTCTTCCGGCGGGATGAAACCTGCCCGTCAGGCCCGCTGCTCCCCGCCGCCGGCCTCCTTTAAGAGCCTGTCAAACCTGTCCTTAAGCTCAGCCGGATATCCGTATACACGGACATTCCGGCCATATGAGTTTTACCGCCGGGTCCGTCCCCGGCAGGATATCAGGGATTTTTTTCTCCTTTTTCTCCTTTTTCTCCGGTTCCGGCAGGGCTGAAAGAGCCGGGAAGGCGGGTACGGAAAAAGCGGTTTTTCAGCTGCTTTGCGTCGAATGGAATGAGGGGATACAAATAGCTCTGCCCGGATATGGTTCTGTTTCCGATCAGACAGAGGGCACACAGGAGCAGGCCGCCCGCATAACCCCAGATACCGAAGGCGGCGGTGAGAATCAGATTTGCGATACGCATGAATTTCAGTGCGTAGCCCAGCTCATAGCTGGACTGGGTGTAACCTGCCAGCGCCACAAACGCCATATAGAGCATAACCTCGGAGTTGAACCATCCGCTGTTTACCGCAAATTCTCCCAGCACCAGGGCAGCCATGACGCTCAGAGGAGTGCTCAGCATGCTGGGCGTATTCACCGCCGCAAGCCGGAGGCCGTCGATGGCAAGCTCCAGAATCAGGAACTGCCAGATGAGAGGAACATGGATTTCATCCCGGATCAGGATAAAGGAAAAGCTCTCCGGCACCCACTGAGGATATCGCATCAGAAGCAGGAAGGTGGGCGTCAGAAAATAGGTCAAAAGTGCGATCAGGAGCCGGGAAAGCCGCAGATAGGTTCCGGTAATGGGCGGGAAATAGAAGTCATCCGCCTCCTCTGCCACATCGAAAACCGAGGTGGGCAGAATGAGAACGGAAGGGGAATTGTCCACCAGGATCACGATGTTTCCCTCCAGTACCTGGGCGGCGGCAGTATCCGGCCGTTCCGTAAATTTGAACTTCGGGAAAGGATTGTACCATTTTCTGGCATAAAGACATTCCGCCAGGCTCTCCTGGTTCATGGTCAGGGCATCCACACGGATATTTTTGATCCTGTCCCGGATTTTCTCCAGAAAGGCCCGGTCCACCCGGCTGTCCATGTAGCAGATGACGATGTCGGTTTTGGAGCTCTTTCCCGCGTGCATCATCTCCATCACCAGATCGGTGGAACGGATGCGGCGGCGGATCAGGCGCTCGATATCGCGGAGCTGGCCCATCTCCCGGGAAATGACGAAGGTCGTCGCCATGCCCGTGCGCCCCGCCCGGCCCGTGCGGCCCACGCGGTGCACATAGCTCTCCGGGTCCTGGGGCATGTCGAAATTATACACATGCGTCACGCCGCTGATATCGAGACCTCTCGCCGCCACGTCTGTCGCGACGAGGATGTCGATGGTATTTTCCTTGAACTGGCGAATGACGGAATCGCGCTTCGCCTGGGACAGATCGCCGTGAATGCCTTCCGCCGCGTAGCCCCGCTTCTTGAGGGCTTCCGTCACCTCGTCGGCGCGGCGCTTCGTGCGGACGAAGACGATCGCCAGATCGGGCTCCTGCATGTCCAGCAGGCGGCAGAGGGCGTCGAATTTCTGCAGGTCCGGCAGCTCGATATATTCCTGCTCGATCAGATCGATGGTGACCGTCGCCGCCTTGACCTTCACGTGCTCCGGCTCCTTCAGGAACGTGTCGGCGAGCTCCCGGATCGGGTCGGGCATGGTCGCCGAGAAGAGCATGGTCTGCCGCTCCTCCGGCATGGACGAAAGGATGGTGCGGATGTCGTCGATGAATCCCATGTCCATCATCTCATCCGCCTCGTCCAGCACGAGCACCTGCACGTGAGACAGATCGATGGAGCCCCGCTTCATGTGATCCATGAGACGGCCCGGCGTGGCCACGATGATCTGCGGATGCATGCGCAGCGCCCGGAACTGGCGGTTGATGTCCTGCCCGCCGTAGATCGGCACGGCGTGAATGGGCAGAAATTCCGCCAGATGATTGATCTCCTCGGCGGACTGTACGGCGAGCTCTCTCGTCGGCGAGAGGATCACCGCCTGCGGCGCGGGACGGGACAGATCGATGCGCTGGAGAACGGGAATGCCGAAAGCCGCCGTCTTTCCCGTGCCGGTCTGCGCCTGCCCGATGAGATCCTTCCCGGCGAGCGCGGCGGGGATCGCCGCCTTCTGGATCGGCGTGGGCTCCTCGAAGCCCATATCTTCGACAGCCTTCAAAATCTGCGGGACCACTCCCAGTTCTTCAAACGTTTCGTACATGTACTCCTCCTGTGTCTGATCTTCTATCCAAGAAATGCCGAAAGAAAAACGCGTCTCCCCTCCGGAAGTCCGCGCCTCTTCGGATATAGCGAAATCATTATAACACAGGCCAAACCGCGGTGAAAAGAAAAAATCTCCGCTCCCGCCGGGCAGGGAGCACTTCTGAACGGGAAGCGCCCCGGCGGGAAACGCCGGGCAATGAGCGGTTCTCAATGAAAAGTACTCCGGCAGCCAGCACTGGAAAATGAGCGGCTCTCAATGAAAAACGCCGCGGCATTGAGCGCTTCCCGCTGAAAAATGCTCCGCCGGAAAGCGCCGGAAAATTTCCGGGCACGGAAAAAGGAGCGGTCTCCCGCTCCCTTCTCTTTTTTCATTGATCAGAACGCCATGTTCAGACCGATGTTCACCTGATAGGTGTCTTCGTTGTCGTTGCCGAAGAGTTTTTCCACGTCCAGGAACATGTACTTGTCTTTGCTCATCCTGTGGGAGAAGCCGAAACCCACGTCGTACCACGTGCCTTCGTTTTCATAGGTCGTGGAGAGCGTCCCCGTGCTGTCCATGGCGCGGATGCTCTGGCCGCCCAGGAATTCGTGAAGGATGTCCGCTTTGAAGTACACCGTGTTCGCTTCGTCCGTGTCCCGTCCCAGGCGGAAGCCCGCCCGTCCGATGAGGCTGTCGATGCTGTCCAGGCTGACTTTCGTCCCCTGGCTCGTCGTATAGGAGGCGTCGGTCACGTAGGCGTACTGGAGCTGTGCCTGCGGCTCGATGTACCAGTCGTTCCCCAGGTCTTTCTTCCGCCCGTATTCGGCACTCACGCTCCATACGTCGTTGTCGTAGTCGCCTTTGATCTTCTCTCCCAGTTCGCTGTAGATGTCGAAATTCGCTGTAGATGTCGAAATCATTGGAGAGACGGCCGTATTTCACGACGTAGTCCGTGTAGTGGCCCTTATCGCCCATCCAGGTGTCGTGGTACCACAGCCCGGCCCGGCGCACGTCGCCTTCGCCGAGAACATTCGTGTAGTCTGCCGTGCCCCGCATATAGTCGAAGGCAAAGCCCCGGTAATGGGTGCCGTCTTTCTGGGCATCATCTTTCCAGTCGTAGCCGATCTCGAACATCGTATTTTGACTGCGGAAGGCGTCGGATTTTCCGATGCGGTCGTGGCGGAGGCGCACCCAGAGGCCGTCGTCGCCTTCGATGAACCGTGCCTCGCCCATGCGCTTATTGAGACGGTCCATGTAGACGGCGTTGGAGTAGTTCACTTTCGACATGGCGATGACGGTCTTCCCCGTATCGTTGACGGTTTTTTCTGCGCCGTAAATGTAATAATTCGTCGCGCCGATGTCACCGGCATCCTCCGGTTCTTCTTCTGCCGCAAGGACAGATGCGCCGGACGCTCCGCCGGTCTCCGCTTCCGGCGGCGTTCCCGCTTGTGTGAAGAAATCTTCCACCATGCCGGTGCCGGGCTTCACTTCGCCAAGTTCTGTGCCGTTATAGACATCGTTCTTTTTCTTGTCTTTCTCGCTGGCATAGCCTTCGTTTCCGACCTGGTAGTCAATATCATAAATGCCGCCGCCCACGTATTTGACAGAAAAGTCCGCCTTGCTTCCGCTTCCGATCGTGGCGAAGCGGAGATTGTCAAAGTCCAGTTCGTTGTGGCTGCCGTTGATGTCCGATTCGTCGACAGCTTCGTCCAAGTAGATGGTATAGCTGCCGTCAGCGGACTTCATGTAGAGCATATCGCTGCCCTTGCGGTCGCCGTCGAGATGCATCAGGAAGGTGGCGTCTCCGTCCATTTTGTAAATGGTGAGCGCGTCCGCCCCTTCGTTCCGTTCCTGCCCGGCTCCGGTCAGGTCGATCACCGCATTTCCATCGGTGGTCACGTTCGTAATCCAGCTCTGCCCAGTGACGTTCCATCGGGAACCTTCGCCCATGGTCAGATCGACTCGTCCGCCTTTGTAGATGGTGCTGCTGAAAGCGGGGTCAAAGAATTCCGCTCCCGCATGGCCTTCGTCAATGGTTTCGCCTTCCGTTTTAAGTCCCGCGTCGCCGTAATCGTCCGCCCGGCCCGTGAGCACGCCGCCGTTTCCAAGGTCAAGGCTCAGCACGCCGTTGTTCCCGGCGAGAATATTGCCCTTCACGTTAATGCCCGTGCCGGAATTTTCCTGCGCACTGATATTTACCGTGCCCGCATACGCCGCAAGGATATCCCCGGTGATCTCACTGTCCGCGCCGTACTTCAAATTCACATGCGCCCGGTCTTTGTCCTCTACCGTTGTCGTGACTTTATCATAGTCCAAGCCGGTCGCCGTGCCCGCCGCGATGGCGATATCGAGGCTGTTGGGGCTTGTTTCATAGCGGTCTGTACTGACGATCGTCTGTCCGTCGATGGTAATATTCGCCTTATTGTATGCCCAGATGGTGCGTTCGATCTGGTTTTCATCGCTATTATCGGCATAGGTACGGATAATGTTCCGGTCGCCCCTGATGCTGATCTGCGCACCGTCTTCGGCATAGAGGGACGAAATGATTTCTCTGCCGTCGTCCAGATCACCCGCGCCGTCAATCTTGGCATTGGAGTAAACGAAATTGCTGACCTTATCGGCTGCTCCGTTAAGGCCGCTCATGACGATCTCCGACCCGCTTCCGTTGGCATAGACCGCACCGGCGAGCGCATTCGCCTCCCCGGCTTTCATGTAGATGTCGCCGCTGTTGACCGCATAGGCCGCGTGAGAACCGCCGAAAGTGACTTTCTGCCCATCGTAGTCGACAGTCTCCACTTCGCCCGCTTCGACCTGATTGACCTTCTCCGCTTCCTCCGTGACTGCGCTGTTCTGCCCGTCTGCTTTCAAGCTGTCCCGTCCTGCTGATACCCGGTTGTTGACCGCAGTCAAGGAAATTTTACCGGCTGTCGAATAGGCTCCGTCTAAGGCAGCTTCAATGATATTATCTTGCTTTGCGATAAGCTCCACGCCTGCGTCCGAATTGGTACGACTGTAAATCCCTGTCGTCTTCTCCCCGCCGGTCAGGGTATTGTTCCCTACAGTGGATTCCACTTTAACCTGTCCCTCGGTGCTGAAAATAACATATCCGGTATAGCTGCTGTTTTCAGTGACAGTCAACTGATTATTCTGCCCTGTGACATTTACATCGCCTGTACCAGCGGCAATGCTGTATAAGCTGTCGGCGTGAATATTGACATTCCCAGATTCTGATTCAAACTGAAAGGCCTTCGTACTGTTATTGGAAATGCCATAGCTCCCATAAACAGCAAGATCGCCAACAGTTTTCATGTTTATACTGCTATCTCCATTTAGGATAATTCCCCATGCACCGGCCTGAACTTCTGCTTCATTCGCTTTAATCGTAATATTGGAATTTGTGTTTTTTCCTGCAAAAATACCGTAATATCCTGCCGTAATGGATAATTTCCCGGCCAGGTCAATATTCATATCTCCCGTTTGATATGCTCCGACATAAATACCGTCTCTTGTTGTATTGTCTTCGCTGATCGTATTGCTGATCGTATTGCTGATCGTATTATTGATTGTCAGGTTATTTGCCCGGATATGCGTGCTGTTATTTTCTGCGGGACCGACAATCAGACCACCGCTGTAAGAACCACCCTGGCTATATGGCGTATCCACATTGATGACCACATTGCCGCCATATCCGCCGTCTTCCCCGGTAATATTTACGTTATATGTATTTAAATTGTGAAGCGTCAGAGTGCTGTCCCGAGACAGTTCAATATCGTAATCTCCGACCCGTTCCTTTGGTTCCAGATACGAAGGTGTCCCCACATATTGACTGCTCACTGTTGTGTCTTCTGTAACGGTAATGGTTCCGCCTTTTTCTGTAGTACCGACAAAATTTTCAAATGTTATTTCTTTCGCCATGCCCGTCGTCCAGACGGCCATGCTCATGGCCATGCCGAGCAGCACGGCTCTTTTCAGTTCTTTCTTTTTCATTTTTATTCCTCCTGTCTTTGTCCTATCGTTTTTTGATCACTCATCTGTTCGGACACGGGAATGCCTGCGTCCTTTTTTTCTGCGCGGCGGTGTTTCCAGTAGAGCCGCTCGCACCGGCCGGAGCAGAATTTGCTCCTCCGGTCTTTCGGATCGGTCACCGCCACGGGCTTCCCGCAGCGGGCGCAGAGAAAGCTGCGCAGGACGGGCGTGCCTTCCGGCCCGGCCCGGTCTTCGCCGGTCTTTTTCCGGTGCGCTTTCTTCCGGCATTTCTCCGCGCAGTACCGCTGGGTGCACCGGTCGGCGAGAAAGCGCTTCCCGCACACCGGGCAGACCGCTTCCCGCTTCACGGCGCGCCCGCCGCCTCAGGGGCACGCAAAAAAGACAGCCCAAAACAAGCTGTCTTTTCTCTATG
>ERZ780162.1788-NODE-1788-length-14306-cov-18.215985_pt1 | contig 14306 bp, 9 predicted proteins | sample MGYA00511474_ERZ780162 | MGnify/ENA primary metagenome ERZ780162 (study PRJEB29588, sample SAMEA2143633) | human gut metagenome | biome: human gut; feature: human-associated habitat; material: faeces | place: Denmark | collected 2008/2010 ...
ACGTGCTGTGCATCCCCACCGCATTCGTCAGCTACACCGGCGAGGCTCTGGATAAGAAGACCCCCCTGCTGCGTTCCATGAACGCACTGTCCAATCAGGCGGTCCGTATCCTGAAGCTGTTCGGCAAGGATGTGGATTACGTCTCCACCACCGTCGGCCCCGAGCAGGAGTACTTCCTCATTAAGAAGGAAGATTACGAGGCCCGTCAGGATCTGATCCTCACCGGCCGCACCCTGTTCGGTGCCCCCTCTGCCAAGGGTCAGGAGCTGGAAGAGCACTACTTCGGTGTCATTCGTCCCGAGGTCTCCGAGTTTATGAAGGAGTTGGACGAAGAGCTGTGGAAGCTGGGCATTCCCGCCAAGACCAAGCACAACGAAGTTGCTCCCTGCCAGCATGAGCTGGCTCCCATCTTCGACACCACCAACGTTGCCATCGACCACAACCTGCTGACGATGGAGATGATGAAGAAGATCGCTCCCAAGTACGGTCTGGTCTGCCTGCAGCATGAGAAGCCTTTTGAGGGCGTGAACGGCAGCGGCAAGCATAACAACTGGTCCATGTCCACCACCCACGAGAACCTGCTCGACCCGGGCGACACCCCCATGGAGAACCTGCAGTTCCTGGTGTTCCTGGCTGCTGTCATCAAGGCTGTTGACGAGTACGCCGATCTGCTGCGCACCTCCGTTGCCACTCCCGGCAACGATCACCGTCTGGGTGCCAACGAGGCACCTCCGGCTATCATTTCCATCTTCGTGGGCGAAGAGCTGGAAGCTGTCATCGATGCTATCGCATCCGATTCCCCCTATGCCGGCCCCGTCAAGATGAAGATGGATCTGGGCGTTGATGTCCTGCCCAAGTTCAGCAAGGATACCACCGACCGCAACCGTACCTCTCCCTTTGCCTTCACCGGCAACAAGTTTGAGTTCCGTATGCCCGGTTCCGCTGAGAACCTGAGTGATGCCAACACCATCCTGAACACCGCCGTTGCAAAGGAACTGAAGGGCTACGCCGACGAGCTGGAGAGCGCTGAGGACTTTACCAGCGCCGTGATTGCTCTGGTCAAGCGCACCATCCGCGACCACCGCCGCGTCATCTTCAACGGCAACGGCTACACTGCCGAGTGGGAAGAGGAAGCCGCAAAGCGCGGTCTGCCCAACAAGAAGAACACCCCCGCTGCTCTGCCTGCCCTGATCGAGCCCAAGAACATTGCCCTGATGGAAGAGTTCGGCGTGCTGACCAAGGTAGAGATGGAGAGCCGCTACGAGGTGGAAATGGAGCACTACTCCAAGATCATCAACATCGAGGCTCTGACCATGCTGGAAATGGCCCGCAAGCAGCTGCTGCCTGCCGTCAACTCCTACATGAGCGAGCTTGCCAATACCGCAGCATCCAAACTGGCTGTGAGCGAGAACATCAGCGTGCGCAGTGAGACCAAGACCCTGACCAAGCTCTCTGCTGATGCCGATGCTATGAGCGACGCTGTCGATACCCTGCAGGATGCAGTGGATGCTTCCAAGGCATTGCCCACCGAGGCAGAAAAGGCCGTTGCTTTCCACGACAACGTGCTGCCTGCAATGGATGCTCTGCGTGCCGCTGCGGACGACGCCGAGACCATCTGCGGTGAGGATTATTGGCCTCTGCCCAGCTACAGCAAGATGCTCTACTACGTCTGATCTTTCATCAGCGTAACAGCAGAATAGCATCCGTAGGCTGCGGAATTTAAAATTGCCATTCTCCTTTTCCTATTTCTTACACCAGCCTAAAGACCTGCTCCCATTCTGAGGGCAGGCCTTTAGGCGTTTTATTTGAAAGGGAAACCATCATGAGCTATTCGACCCAACAGGACATCCTTGATTTTGTGGAAGACAACAACGTCAAATTTGTGCGCTTTGCCTTCTGCGATATCTTTGGCACTCAGAAGAACATTGCCGTGCTGGCAAACGATCTGCCCAAAGCTCTGGAAGACGGTGTCTGCTTCGACGGCAGCTCCATTGCCGGCTTCATGAAGGTGGAGGAAAGCGACCTTGTGCTGCGGCCGGATCTTTCCACCGTGACCATTCTCCCCTGGCGGCCTACCGAGGGCCGGGTGATGCAGTTCTTCTGTGATGTGGAAAAGCCGGACGGCCAGCCCTTTGGCGGCAACTGCCGCGGCTTTCTGCGCAGCGTGAACCGAAAATTCAAAAAGCTGGGCATCACCTGCAATGTGGGCGCAGAGTGTGAGTTCTACCTGTTCGAGAATGATGACCGGGGCCGCCCCACCCGTATCCCCATCGACTTTGGCGGCTACTTTGACGTGGCCCCGCTGGACGCAGGCGAGAACCTCCGCCGGGACATCTGCCTGACCATGGAGCAGATGGGCATGAGCCCTCAGCACAGCCATCACGAAAGCGGCAACGGCCAGAACGAGATCGACTGCCACCACGCAGGCCCCCTCAAGACCGCCGACAACGTGATGATGTTCAAGCAGATCGTGCGCGCCATTGCCACCCGCAGCGGCATCCATGCAAGCTTCCTGCCCAAGCCCCTGCCGGATCAGGCAGGCAGCGGCCTGCACATCAACCTGTCCCTTTACATGGATGGCCGCAACCTGTTTGAGGGCGACATTGCCCCGGACAGCATTGCAGGCAGCTTTATGGCCGGCGTGCTGGCCCACAGCCGGGAGCTGACCGTGTTCACCAACCCTCTGCCCAACAGCTATCAGCGCTTTGGCTGCGATGAAGCGCCCCGCTATGTGAGCTGGAGCCGCCAGAACCGCAGCCAGCTGGTGCGCATCCCGCAGGTAAAGGGCGACAACTGCCGCATGGAGCTGCGCAGCCCGGACCCTGCCTGCAACCCCTATCTGGCCATTGGTCTGGTTCTGGCTGCCGGATTGGACGGCATCGAGAACCGCATGGTGCTCTCTGCCCCTGTGAACAAGAATCTGTTCGACCCCTCTATGGCTGAGGGCCTCAACCTTGAGACTCTGCCCGCCAGTCTGGAAGAGGCCGTGCAGGCTGCGGAGGAGAGCGAATTTTTGCGCAGAGTGCTGCCCGAGCAGCTTGCCAGCCGCTACTTTACGGAAGAACTGAAGCGCTGCGAAGCACTGAAACACGCATCCGACCCTGTTGAGTACGAGCGTACCCATTACTTCAACGCCATCTGACCCCTGCAAAAGAGAGTGTGTAGGAGAAAGGAGCGAAGGAAATGGGACGTGCACTGATCGTAAGTGCCGGTGCAAGCTCCAACGAGTATATCGCTGCACGGCTGACCGAAATGGGCTACAGCCGCCCGGTGATCATTCCCAGCGGGGCCGAAGCCCGGCGGCGCATGACGGAATCGGATTTTGAGCTGATCGTGGTCAACTCTCCCCTGCCCGATGAATTCGGGCATGAAGTGTGCATCAATGCTGTGGAAAAAACAGATGCCGGTGTCGTGTTTCTGGTCAAGGCCGCACAGGCTGAGCAGCTTTTGGGGCCTTTGAGCGAGCAGGGGGTATTGCTGCTGTCAAAGCCCTTCAGCACCGCCTTTTTTGTGCAGGCCATGCACATGGCGGCGGCGGGCAACCACCGCCTGCTGCGTGCCCGGCAGGAGAACGCCCGCTTACAGGAAAAGATCGCACAGGTGCGGCTGGTCAGCCGTGCAAAATGCTGCCTTGTGGAGCACGAGCACATGACCGAAGCCGAAGCACACCGCTACATAGAAAAACAGGCCATGGATACCCGTCGTGACCGCACAGAAATTGCACAGGAAGTCCTTGAAAATTATGAGGACATGGGTGTATAATATTGGATTGGGAAAAGTATCCTTGCTTTCACCGGCTCATTTTGGGAAAGGCTGAGAGCAAGACCGTTCACCTGAAAGAATTCACAAAGGTTTATAAGGGAAAGAATTCAGAAAAACAAAAATAGAGGAGGAAATTCTATGGCAGAGAAACAAACCAAATTCATCTTTGTCACCGGCGGTGTCGTCTCCGGCCTTGGCAAGGGCATCACAGCCGCATCGCTGGGCCGTCTGCTCAAGTGCCGCGGTCTGAAGGTGGCCAGCCAGAAGCTGGACCCCTATGTGAATGTGGATCCCGGCACCATGAGCCCGCTGCAGCACGGTGAGGTGTTCGTAACCGACGATGGCACTGAGACCGATCTGGATCTGGGCCACTACGAGCGCTTTATCGACGAGAATCTGAACAAATACTCCAACCTGACCACCGGCAAGGTGTACTGGAACGTACTGAACAAGGAACGTCAGGGTGCATATCTGGGCCAGACCGTGCAGATCATTCCCCACATCACCAACGAGATCAAGAGCTACATCTACAATCTGGCCTCTTCCACCGAGGCTGACGTGGTCATTACCGAGATCGGCGGCACGACCGGTGATATTGAAAGCCAGCCCTTCCTCGAGGCCATCCGTCAGGTGGGTCTGGAGCAGGGCCGCGACAACTGCTGCTACATCCATGTGGTGCTGGTGCCTTACATTTCCGGCTCGGACGAGTACAAATCCAAGCCTGCACAGCACTCTGTGAAAGAGCTGCAGGGCATGGGCGTGAACCCGGACATCATCATCCTGCGCGCAGACGGCAGTGTGGGCGGCGACATCCGCCGCAAGATCAGCACTTTCTGCAATGTGAAGCCGGAGTGCGTGATCGAGAACCTGACCATGCCCAGCCTGTACCAGTGCCCGCTGATGCTGCACACCGGTGGTCTGGACGAGGTCGTGGTGAAGAAACTCAAGCTGGACGTTCCTCCTGCCGACCTGACCGAGTGGAAGCAGGTGGTCAGCCGCATTGCCACCCGCAGCAAGACCTGCAGCATTGCACTGGTGGGCAAATACGTCAAGCTGCACGACGCTTACCTCTCCGTGATGGAGAGCCTGTACCACGCCGGCTTTGAGAACGACAGTCAGGTGGAGATCCGCTGGGTGGAGAGCGAGGACCTGACCGACCAGGCCGCCTGCAAGGAAGCCTTTGCAGATGTGGACGGCATCATCGTACCCGGCGGCTTTGGCGACCGCGGCATTGAGGGCATGATCCAGGCTGCACAGTATGCCCGCGAGAACCATGTTCCCTACTTTGGCATCTGCCTTGGCATGCAGATCATGGTGATGGAGTTTGCCCGGGGCGTTTTGGGCTACAAGGATGCAAATTCCAGCGAATTCACCCCGGATGGCAAGCATAATGTGATCGCCCTGATGGCCGACCAGCAGGGCAACATTCCCAAGGGCGGCACCATGCGTCTGGGTAAATACCCCTGCAAGGTGATGCCCGGCACCAAGATGGCCGAGTGCTACGGCGAGGCCGAGATCTGGGAGCGCCACCGCCACCGCTACGAGTTCAACAACGAGTTCCGTCAGGAGATGCAGGATGCCGGTCTTGTCATTTCCGGCACCAGCCCCGACGGTCGTCTGGTAGAGACTGTAGAACTGCCCGGCCGTGACTTCCATTTGGGCGCGCAGTTCCACCCGGAGTTCAAGAGCCGTCCGAACCGTGCTCACCCGCTGTTCAAGGCATTCATTGCTGCGGCACTCAAGTTCCGCGCCAGCGAGCAGCGCAGCCTGCTGCACATGTAAACCATAAAAATAAGGTGCTGTCTGTGCGGACAGCACCTTATTTTTTACCCATATAATCCATGATCCTGCAAGGCATTATTCATAGTGGTCATTTTCCAGATCACACACCACAAACCGGTCCACGATGCGGGCCATCCCGTGGAACATCTGTTCCGTAAGTTCCTTGCGGCGCTGCAGCTCCATCCGTTCCGCTTCCGCTTTTTGCAGAGAACTCCCGGTGGCTTTGTTCTATCCTTGATTTCCGATCAGCACCACGGACACATCGTTGACATTCGTGCCGGTCGCGCCGGTGATGATGAGCCCATCCACCGCCTTGAGGGCATGGTAGGCATCGTTGTTCTGCAGCACATCGTACACGTTCAGCTGGTTCTGCGCCAGTGCCGCGGCCGTGCTGCCGTCCACATAGCCGCCCGCAGCATCGGTTGGGCCATCGGTGCCATCGCTGCCCACCGAAAAGACCGCTGCATCCAGCCCGGCGATCACCGGTGCTGCAGCAAGGGCCAGCTCCTGATTGCGCCCGCCCAGACCTGTTCCGGTCAGGTGGACGACCGTCTCACCGCCTGCAAGAAAGGCCAGCTTTTTGCCCTGCCCCGCGTGGGTGCGGGCTATGGAACCAAGGAAGCTGCCAGCCTCCCGCGCTTCACAGCAGAGCCTGTCGGTCAAGATCACCGGCTCATAGCCCAGCTCCCGGCAGGCGTTGGCTGCTGCGCTGCACAGCTCCCGCACGCTGCCGGTGATCTGCGTGGCAACACGGTCCAGCACCTTTGGAGTCTCCTGTGCCAGCAAAGCCTTGGCCTGTGCCGAAAGCTGCAGGTGATATTTTTCCGCAATGGCAAGGGCCTGTGCACAGGTGGAGGTATCCGGCACCGCCGGGCCGCTGGCGATCATATCCAGCGGGTCGCCCAGAATATCGCTGAGCACGATGCTGAACACCTGTGCGGGCGCACAGCTCTGTGCAAACCGCCCGCCCTTGACCCCGGACAGGCGCTTGCGAATGGTGTTCATCTCCACGATATCGGCACCGCTGGCAAGCAGCTGGCCCGTGATCTGCTGCAGCTCTGCGCCGGGGATCAGCGGCTTCTCAAACAGTGCACTGCCGCCGCCGGACAGCAGAAACAGCACCGTATCCTCTGCCGTTAAGCCCTGCACCAGTTCCAGCGCTTTCCGGGTGGCGGCAAAGCCATTCTCATCCGGCACGGGGTGCCCGGCTTCACAGCAGTCCACGCCGGGGATCGTGCCCTTCACGTGGCCGTATTTGGTCACGACCACACCGCCATCCACCCGGCCAAGAAATTTCACCGCCGCATGGGCCATCTGCCATGCTGCCTTACCGGCAGCCACCAGCAGCACCCTGCCGCCCTGCGGCCGGAATTTTTTCAGCGCGCGGCGCACCGCTTCGTCCGGCAGAACAGCGTTCAGGCTGGCACGGATGATGGCATCTGCATCTCTGCGCAGTGTTTCGTTTTTCAGCATGTCGTTCTCCCCTTTTCCATCGCTTCTTGTCCGCGGACAAAAAACACCTGTACAGTCTCTTCCTATGCAGGAAAACGCAGTACAGGTGTTCTGATCTTTTTTGCTTACTTTGCGCTTGCCGGAGCAACCTCAAAGTCGATCTTGCCCAGGTTCACATCCGCACGCACAATGGTGATCATCATGGTGTCGCCCAGGCTCCAGTTCTTGCCGGAGACGGGGTCGGACAGGCGGATGCCCTCGGTGAGCATGGTACCGGAGGGGGTCAGGCTGGAAGCCGGCACAAAGCCCTCCACGCCGTTGTCCAACTCAATGAACAGGCCGCGCTGGGTCACGCCGGAAATGCGGCCCTCGTAGCACTCGCCCAAATGGCGGCGGGCATACTCGGCCTTGTAGCAGTCCTCAGCCTTGCGCTCGATCTGCATTGCAATGATCTCGCGCTCACTGGACTGCTTGCTTGCCTTCTCGGCAAAGTCGCTGTAGCGCAGCACCATGGTATCCTTATCCATGCCCTTGAGCTGGGCGGTCATGATGCGATGGATGGCCAGATCCGGGTAGCGGCGGATGGGGCTGGTGAAGTGAGCGTAGTCCTTCAGCACCAGACCGTAGTGGCCCTTGGGTTTTTCCTCATACACAGCCTTGGACATGCAGCGCAGCATACCGGTATTGATGATCTGCTCATACGGGCCGCCGCGCACACCTTCCAGAATGGCGCTCAGCTCCTTGGGGGTGGGCACATCCTTGGCAAAGTGATCGTTGATGCCGCAGGCCTGCAGCAGAGTGTGCAGACGCTCCAGCTTTTCAGCATTGGGTTCCTCGTGCACACGGTACACGAAGGGGATCTGCTTCACGCGGGCAAAGTGGGCAGCGCACTGGTTGGCCAGCAGCATGAACTCTTCGATCATAGCTTCGCTCTCGCCGGAGGTGCGCTTTTTCACGTCGATGCAGTGGCCGTCCTCGTCGAGGATCAGCTTCACCTCGCCGCTCTCGATATCCATGCAGCCGCGCTCCTTGCGCAGGCGGGCGCGGTGGCCGTACAGCTCCTTCATGGCGGGCAGCTGGCTGAGCACTTCATGGTACTTGCCCTTCAGCTCGTCGTCAGCACTGCCGGCCAGCAAGGCATTGATCTCGGAGTAAACGCCCTTGACACGGCTGCGGATGACCGACTTGACAAAGCGGTAATCGATCAGGTTGCCATCCTTATCCAGATGCATCAGGCAGGAGAAGGCCAGACGCAGCACGCCTTCATTCAGGCTGCAGATGCCGTTGGAAAGCTGCTTGGGCAGCATGGGCACCACCTGATCGGCATAGTAGACGCTGGTTGCGCGGTTAAACGCTTCGTTGTCCAGTTCGCTGCCGGGCTTGACATAGTTGGAAACATCTGCAATGTGGACACCCAGCTCAAAGCCGCCCTCCGGGGTCTTGGTCAGGCTGATGGCATCATCGATATCCTTGGTCTCAGCACTGTCAATGGTGAAGATGGGCAGGGCACGCAGATCCATGCGGCCCTCGGTGTCCTTTTCAGAGACCTCAGCGTTCTCCAGCTTCTTGGCTTCCTCACGAACCTTATCCGGGAAGCGGCTGCGGATATCCTGCGCATAGAGCAGAGCCTTTGCGCAGCGCTTTGCTTCGTCCGAGCTGCCAAATCGCATGGCAACGCCCACGCGGTGATCTTCCTGCCGATTGCCGCGCTGCAGGATCTCCACGGCCACCTTGTCGCCGTCCTTTGCACCGCCCTCGCAGTCACGCATCATCTGCATGGAGATGGCCGGGCAGTCGTCCGGCACGAACTTCAGGCGGCCATCAATGCGGCGGGCAGTGCCCACCAGATCGTTCTTTTCTTCCAGAATGGCCAGGATCTCGCCTTCATCGCTGCCCTCCACACGGGGGTGCTCAAACTTTTCCACAAGCACCATGTCGCCGGGCATGGCACCGCGGGTAAAACGGCCCGGGATAAAGATATCGCTGGTGCCGTCCTCCAGCATGACAAAGGCAAAATTCTTGCCCAGTTTTACCACCTTGCACAGCAGAGCCTTGTCTGCACGGCCGGAGCGCACCGTAAAGAACACGCCCTGACGCTGGCAGATGACCGCCTCGTGCACCAGCTGATCCACAGCCTCCATCACCTTGCGGTCCGAGCCGCGGTCCCCGCCGAATTTGGATTTGAGGTCTTTGACGGTGCACGGCTGATTCTGGATCGCGTGCTCAATTTTATCGCGCATTGCCATAATATTTTTTCTCCTTGCTCTTCCATGGCCGCAGCCTCCAACGTGCCGCAGCGCTGCCAATCGTGGGCCAGCTGCCCCACCCTGCCCGGCGGTCAGACTGCCGCCGACATCCTATCATAACACAGAAAAACAGCCCCGTCCTTTACACGGGGCTGCACGAACCTTGTCAACCTGCCAGACGGCCTGCAAACAGACATGCCAGAATGGCAACCACAAAGAAAACAATACCTGCAATGCGGGTGGTCTTGGCCAGCATCTGATCAGCCGGGGTCAAACGGGCATTGTTTGCGCCGCCCATACTGCCGTTGATAGCACCGGAAAGGCCCTGACCGTGGGTGTGCTGCATGAGAGTGAGGAAAACGATGACGAGCGAAGCGATCAGCAGGATCACACCGCCAACAATTTCGATAACAGACATGGATTGAAACGCTCCTTTATTTTAATTCAACAAAAACTACGCAGAAATACAAATATATAGTAGCATAACAAGCGCAAAAAAGCAAGCAGAAACCGTGCATTTTTATGCCAGAAGGTCCAGCATTGCGCACAGCCGGGCAAAGATGGCGGCGCTGGAATGTTCCGTGCTCACCTGCCCGTCCTGCAGCACCACAATGGTGTAGCGCGGCTGCTGCGCCGGGTAAAACCCTGTGAACCACAAGTTTTTGCGTTCCGTGCCATCCGGTGTGAACTGCCCGGTCTGCGCGGTACCGGTCTTGCCGCCAGCCCCTTCTTCCAGCCAGGCAGCATCCTGTGCGGTGCCCTCTTCCACCACCTGCTGCAGCATTTTACGCAGGAGCGCTGCATTTTCCGCACTCATCACCCGCCTTGACTGCGGATGTGCAAGCGTTTCCAGCGGCGTACCGTCAGTTTCATCCACCGAGCCACACACAAAGAAAGGCGTGCGGTACACCCCGCCGGAAGCAATGGTGTTCATCATGGCGGCGATCTGTACCGGTGATGCCAGCAGACCGCCCTGCCCAAAGCTGAAATTTGCCAGCTGGCCGCTCTGGGCAAGCTCCCCGGCAGACGGCAGCTTTCCGGCATCGGCGTGCAGCGCACCTGCCACCGGCACCTCCTGCCCGAAGCCAAGCTGCCGAGACATCTGCAAAAGCGTCTCTGCCCCCAGCTGCTGCCCCAGCCGGATAAAATAGCCGTTGCAGCTTTTTTCCAGAGCCGCAGTCATGTCTACCGTTCCGTGCGGAACACCGCCTGCGCAGCGGAAGATCTGTCCATCCACCACCACCGCACCGGTGCATTCGTACTCCGGCAGGATGCCCTGCTCCAGCGCTGCCGCAGCCAGCACCGGCTTGAACACTGAACCCACAGCATAGCTTTCCAGTGCGCGGTTCAGGAACGGACTGTCCGGTGCATCCAGACTTGCGGCAAGGTCATCCGGGTCATAGCCCGGTACGCTGACGCTGGCGCGAACCGCAGCAGTGGCCGTGTCCAGAACCAGAATGCAGCCGCTGGTCATGGTGTCTGCGGCCACCGCTTCGGCGGCACGCTGCACCGGGCGGGAGATCGTCAGCTGCACGCCCACCGCACTGCTGTCCTGCCGGGTGAGCTGCGGTGTTTCCCCGGCCCGCAGCCGTCCTTGTGCTGTGACCGCGCACACCAGCGTGTCATGCTCCTTTGTCCCGGCCAGCTGGCTGTCCAGCGCCTTTTCCAGCCCGGCAGTGCCGCGGCCTTCTGCATCCAGATAGCCGATCAGATGCTGGCACAGCGGAACTTCTGCGCAGCGCCGTGCCGTTGCAAAGCAGCGTATGCCGCGCCCGGAAAGGTCGCGGTCCACTTCCAGCAGAAACGGTGCGGAGCGGTTGCGGTTCCGGTACAAAAGTGCCTGCCCGGCACTGTCCGTAAATGCATACAGGCGTGTGTAGTTGTTTTCGCCCGGGAAGCAGAGGGCAAGATACCGCGTTTCCAGCCCGGTGAGAAGCAGGCCGCTGTGATCGTAAAAGCTGCCCCGCCGGGCAGGCAGTGAGAGCCGGACCGTGCTCTGTGCTTCGGCCCGGGCAGCATAGGTATGGTTCTCTGCCAGAAAATACAGGCGGCACAAAACTACCGCAAACCCCAGCAGAACAGCTGCATACAACGCCAATACCCGTTTGCCGGACATCTGCTCACCCCTTTTTGATAGAGTGGGCTGCATCTGTGGTTTCTATACAAAAAGAGACGGGGTCTCCGAAGAGATCCCGTCTCCATAAGGTACTTATTGAGTAAGCAATTCCGCTTCATACGTCGAAAATCACAGGTTGCCGGCGATCTCTGTTCAAAGGCTCTTTCAACCGATTCAAAGCTGCTGTGCGTGTAGACATCCAGCGTCACACTGGCATTGGAGTGCCCCATCAGGTATTGCAGGCTTTTTACATCCAGCCCGGCCTGCTGAACATTGGTGCAGAAGGTGTGTCGCAGCACATGAGGTGTAATGCGCGGAACAGGTTTTCCGTACGCCTTCTCAAACTTTCCCTGCACGCCACGCATAAACAAACAGCGGCCCCGCAGACCTTTTTCAAAGTCTGCGGGGCCTTGTGCTGTGGGGCTATTTTACCTGCACGGTCATGGTTCGGTCACTGCCCGGTAGCCGCGGATGACGCGCCACTTGGCAACGCCCTTGTCCGGCTTAAAGCTGCCGTCGGCGCGGGCTTTCAGGTAGCCCTGCTCGATGGCCCACTGGGCGGCTTGGGCCAGCTCCGGGTCGGCTACGTCCGCAAAGGCGGCCAGAGCGGCCGGGGCCGGGCGGCCTGCGGTGTTCCAGAGGAGCATTGCCAGCTCGGCGCGGGTATGGGGCACGGCCACCCCTGCAGGCAGGAGCTGGTCAAGGATGAGCTCCGTGCCCACCTGATAGGCCACGACGCCCGCCACGCCCACGACTGCGCCGACCGCAAGAAGGGTGCCGAAGCCGTCTCCGCCGTCTGGGCTGCCCTCGCCGCTCTCGGCTGTGCGCCAATGGCCATAGAAGGTCACGTCCCGGTCGAGGTTGCCCACATGGTTCGCGCCCGGGCCCATGTAGTAGGGGCTATCCTCCAAGCGGGTGCCGTCTTCGAGGAACCAGCCCTCAAAGAGGCGGGCTTCCTCCTCGCTGCCGGTGATTGCACCGGGGAACTGCATTCCTCCATTCACCGGTTCGTCCCCCGGGCGGACGACCCAGTAAACCTTAAAGTCCGTGGGGGCCTGCTCCGGCTGGGCGATCTTCGCCTTCTTGCTCTCGTTCATTTTGCCTTCCACCAGATCAAGGCCGTGAGACATGATCAGGCGTCCCAGTTCGAGGGCATAATAATCCTGTTCCTCCGATGCATCCGTTTCCGCCGTGATGACGGTGCCTGCGCCGGAAGCCTCCAACTCGTTTGCCACGACGGCCGAGCCGCCGGCTTTCACATCCAGCGTGCTGTTCGCCACGGTGAGCTTGCCGCACCGAATGCCAAACTGGAAGAAGTTGCCTTCCGCGTTCGTGCCTGCAATGGTCACGGTGCTGTTTTGGATGGTGATGTCCTCGTCAGAGCGGCCTGCCCGGATCGCGTCATCACCAATGTCGTCATCGATATTGCCCGTAATGGTAAGGTCTGTATTGTTCAGCGTCAGCGGGCCAGCCGTCATGATTCCGACGGCATCGGAAAGGGTGGCGGTGCCGGTAATGGTCAGCTCTTCCGCCAATTCGGACTGGATGCAGCAGTAAATGCCCTCCTCTGCATCCCCGCTCAGCGTGAGATCGGCATCGTTCAGGGTCAGGGTGTGGGTATTCGGGTCAAACTTCACGGAGCCGCCGTTGCCCAGCACGTCGTTCTGGTTGGTCTTCGTGACCTGCGTACCTGCCACCCAAAGGTCGTAGGTATCGCTTTCCTGCTGGTACGGGTCCACATCTGTTAGTTCCAGATAGGCGGGGTTCTGTTCTTTGACTGCATAAAAATCATCGATCCCTTGCTGCACATTTGTGTCGATTTTCGTAAACGCGTCATTCTTGCTGGTGCGACACCAGATGTTTCCCACGTTCTCTCCGATGCCCAGCTCCTCCAAGCCGAGGTCTTGGGGATTTCCATATGTCATATTCATGAGCAGGTGGCCGCCGTTGTAGGTCAGATGACCATGTTCCCCGATGTACTGCTGCGCATAGATCACCAGATCGCTGCCCGGGTTCATGGTAGTGAAATTGGCGATGCCGCATTCTACAGGGCTCCCGCTGCGTGTTGTTGTTTTGATGGTCACCTTGCCATCGATCTGGACGTTTCCTCCGTCGATGCCCGTCTGGAAGCCATCCAGTTTCATCGTAGTCCCGGCTGTGATCGTTGTTCCCGTGTCTAGGCCCAAAATTCCAGTAGACGAATAATGCCAATCGAGGTTCATGAGGGAATACTCTCCCCCGGCGATCTCCTTCGGGCGCTCAAAGCCGTTGCCCTTCGTATTGCCTATCACCTTGCCGTTTGCCACCAGCCTCAGCTCGTTGTTTCCATCGGCTGCTTTGACCAGCGGGGGCTTACCCTCGACTCCAGTAACTGTGTACAACTCCACTTCGTTGGAAATAAAGGTCAGAGTGTTATCGAGATAAGACACCTGTCCATCGATCGTTGTCCCGGTTGGGACGCTGTCCACATCACCAGTCAGCTCCACACCTGCCACCGTGCAGCCCCCTGAATCTGCCAGTGCCAGCGGGGTCGCGAGGTTCAGCACGAGGGCTGCGGAAAGCACCCCGGCGAGGAATTTCTTCCATCTTCGTTTCATTGCAAAAGCCTCCTTTTTTCTACCAATTTTGTTGCAGGAAAAAAGCTCCACGGTTCACTTTTAGGATACCATGGAGCTTTGGTTTTTGCTATTAACCCGGGGTTAGTTTTTGGTTAATTCCGGGGGGCGTTTTTCTGGTACCACTCGGCCAAGCGGGCGCGGCGGGTGCGGGGGTCGCCGCCCATATCCAGCTTTGCGTAGAGCTGGTTGATGTACTGCTTCACCGTGCCTTCGGAGAGGTAGAGGGCGGCGGCGATCTCCTTGTTGGTGCACCGCCCGGCCACCAGACGGGCCAGCTCCCGGTCGCGGTCGGTCAGGGGCAGCTCCGGCGCGGGGGCGGGCAGGCCCAGC
>ERZ780162.1791-NODE-1791-length-14286-cov-3.335113_pt1 | contig 14286 bp, 16 predicted proteins | sample MGYA00511474_ERZ780162 | MGnify/ENA primary metagenome ERZ780162 (study PRJEB29588, sample SAMEA2143633) | human gut metagenome | biome: human gut; feature: human-associated habitat; material: faeces | place: Denmark | collected 2008/2010 ...
CCTGCCGGGCGGCTGTCAGTCCCCTTCCGGCGGGCGCGGCTTCCGGCGAAGCGGTAACTGCCTCCTGTCGGGCGGAAGCAGTTACCTGCAAAGCGGCGGGGGAAAGAAAGGTTTATGCGGCCACGGTTCAAACCAGCCTGCATCCTGTTCAGGATGCGGATGTGGCGGCACGGGTGGCGTCTGAGCTTGGCGCCAGTCATCTGGTAGTGGAAATCGACGAGCTGAAAGATGCGGATATCGCGGACAATCCACCCGACCGCTGCTACCGGTGTAAGAAATTTCTTTTTACCAGACTGCTACAGGAAGCGTCATCACTGGGAGTATCGGTGATTCTGGAAGGAAGCAATGCGGATGATACGAAGGCGTACCGTCCCGGACTGCGCGCGGTGCAGGAGCTTGGCATAAAAAGCCCGCTGCTGGAGCTCGGGTTTACCAAGCGGGAAGTCCGTGCGCTGGCGGAAGAGTACGGAATTTCCGTGGCGGACCGGCCGTCCGCTCCCTGCCTTGCCACCCGCTTTCCCTATGGAACGAGACTTTCCCGGGAACGGATGCGGCAGGTGGACGAAGGGGAGCAGTTTCTGAGAGCGCTCGGCTTTTATAATGTGAGAATCCGGGCGCACGGGGACACTGCGCGGATCGAAGTGGACCGGAAGGATATGGGAAAGCTGCTGGAGAGGGCAGAAGAAGTGGCGCAGAAGATCAGGGGACTGGGCTTTTCCTATGTGACCCTGGATCTGGAAGGCTTCCGGTCGGGGAGTATGGATATCAACCTTTCCGGACTCTCGGAATAATCGGGATTTCTTCTCGATAAAAAGAACCATATACGATACATTTATATGTATCATATATGGTTCTTTTGCGTGGAAGGGAAGAAACAGTAAACGAAAAGCCTGTCTGTGAAAGAGAGTTGCATAGCAATGGATGAATTGAAAAACAATAATACGATCCGGTTGTATGAAGATAAGAAAATCCGTACTGCATGGGATGAGGAACAGGAAGAATGGTATTTTGCCATTGTGGATGTGATTGCGGTTTTAACGGATAGTCCTAATCCTCAAACCTATTGGCGTGTAATGAAAAAGAGATTAAAAGACGAAGGCAATGAAACCGTTACAAACTGTAACGCTTTGAAGATGACCGCTGCGGATGGCAAAAAAGATTGACCGACGTTGCCAACACGGCAGTATAAAAGGCTGAAAGGCTTGAAGAAAGAAAACCTCAGGGACAATATGAGTGATTTGGAACTGGTCTTGACGATGCTGGCCGAAGCTTCCACCACTGATATATCCAAAGTATCAAACCCGCAGGGCTTTTCTGAGAATCAGGACGTGGCACGGCGCGGTGGCAAGGTAGCAGGGATTGCGCGGCGGGCTCTTGAAGCTGAAACCGGTAAGCCGGTGATTACATCCCAAAATGTTAATGACTTCCGGCAGCTCATAACAGACATTGTAGAGGATGCTGCTGCCCTGCCAGAATGTCCGAAGGGAAAAGAAGACAATAAGGGCGTATAAAACACACCATATAAGATGCTTTTGCGAAGGGAGGAACCCTGATGAATGATTCGTTATCCGTATATCTAAATCTTGATATGGAAAACAGAAGCAGGAATGAGGAAGTGATCAGAAAGATTGACAGGCTTCTTCTGACAGTGGGAATGAAGTATTCCGGTATCATGAATATATATGTTCCTGTGGACCGGAAGAAACGCGATCAGATCGTTTTTCAGGCGGAGGAATTACTGAGAGCGACGGACTGGCTGAAAGATATTCTGGTATATACCATGGTCGGGACGTTGACGAACGCATGCCCGGTTAAAGAAATTCTGACAGACAGGATGTTGAATCCTTCCCCGGAGAAATTGTGGTATTACGAACAGTATTATCAGAAAACAGGTCAGCTTCCCCATGCGATTGTGGCAGACGAGAACAAGCAGCTCAGAGACGGTTATATATCCTGGCTTCTGGCCAAAAAGTATGATGTGCAGGCAGACGTTTATGAAATGGTATCCGATCAGCCGTTGAGAAAGATTGTCAAGGGAATGCATGTGGAGCTTTCCGATGGAAAATGGAGAAAAAAGAGTGAGAGACGGTATACCTGGATCTATACGTTAAAAGAGCCGGTTGTTCCAGGTGATATTTTGCTGGTGAATACAAAGAGAGGAACGGACTTTATATGCGTACACAAAATAGATTATATTTCCGGATGTCAGTTCTGCTCAAAATATAAAAAAGTCAGAAAACATATGAATAAGCACATGGAAGAAGGAGAAGCCGCAGGTTATGAGAGATAGCATGGACTATATTTATCTGTCGGGCGAAGAGAAAAATCTGATAGAGGTGGAGCAGAAAAACACCAGGCAGTCCGTCATAGAGCAGTATGTGCAGTGCCGGAAAATGCAGGGCATAACACAGGCGGAGCTTGCCAGAAGAGCAGGACTTCCCAGAAGCAATATTACGAGATTTGAAAGCGGCAGCTATAACCCGTCTCTGGAACTGTTGGTACGGATAGCGGCGGCACTGGGGATGGAGATACAGCTGCAGCTTACAGCGAAGGAATAATTTTGAATCAAATAATGAATTACGGGAAAAGCGGTCTGTGAAAACAGGCTGCTTTTCGGCATACATTGAAAAAACGGTAATATGATAAAAAGCGATTATACAAAAAAACGTTGATTAAAAAACAAAATATGATAAAATGAATATGTTTATGGTTATAAAACAGAAGGAGCAGACCGGGTTTGCGAAAGGAAGTGTCTGCATTGAAACAGGAAGCTGAAAAATACGGAATCAGACAGGTGCTGTCAAATAACCTGTTCCTGCTGAAGCATATCGGAAAAGTTTCCCCATGGCGGATCCCGGCAATTATGGTCGATGCGGTGGCGGACTGGTCAAAGGGGCTGATCTTCCGGGTGCTTGTGGTGGGATATGTGCTCAACCAGATACAGTCATCTGCCTCCATACAGAAGATTTTGCCCGTGGTGGGACTTTTGTCTCTCCTTTCTTTTGCGTGTCATCTGGTAAATATTCTGCTGAAGAACTGCTATTTTCCCCGATCCGATCTGAAAATTCAGTCCTATTTTATGAAGCTGACATTCCGCAAGGCACGGGAGGCAGACCTGGAATGCTATGAGAACGCGGAATATTATGATAGAGAAGCTGAAGGAGAGCAGATAGCTTTTCTCGCTGATGTAATAATTACATGGTGCTGGCACCATGCAGGGGGAATAATAGATAGCCGCCCTGCTCCGGATAGAGCAGGCGGTTATCTATTTATAGATGCACTCTGTTTTGCCGGAAAGGATGGCCCGTATTCACTTTGCGGCTTCCCTGTTAATCGGGCAACAGAATAGCAATCACATTTTACAGAACATACAGCTCCGCATTTACCACCTTCGTATTTGCCATCTGTTTGAGCATATCGAGCATTCCGCCGCTGCCTTCGGAACCGGCTTTTTCCTTCAGATCTCCGATGAAGCCCGCGTTCTGACTCATCAGCTCCACGGCGCCTTTCTGTTCCGGCGTGCAGAGGATGCAGCCGCAGTTTCCGGTATGGACAAGATCCAGGATACGCTCGGGAGAGACGTCCTTTTTGATGCGCAGAAGGCCGCAGTTGTGAATGGAGACTCCATCGGGGGAGGCGTCGAGCAAAGCGTTGTCCAGGGTCAGCATGGCCTTACCTGCCAGAGTGGTTCCCTTGACGACCTGAAGCTTTCCGTATTCCGCTCCGGTCTGCAGGAAGGCCTCCATCAGACTTTCCGGCAGAAAAACGGTTCCGGTGATCTGCGGCTTTTCCAGGCGGGAAAGCAGGGAAGCGTTTTTGGATTCGATGGTAAGAGAGCCGTCCATGTAGAACTTTCCGCCGTATTTTTCCAGCAGAGCTTCATCCAGCCCGGCGTCTCCGGGAATGAAAGCATATCCGGAGGGGATCACTGTCAGCTTCACCGTTTCATCAAAGAGAGCGACTGCGTCAGCCACCCGCTCCTCCGGCACCAGGACGGAGGGAGTGATAAAACGGATCTGTTTGGCGGCAAGAGCGGTTACGTCAAGCTTCGGTTCAGTCAGCCGAAGCTGCTCCGACACATAGTAATGAGCCCCCTGTCTGGCCCGGAGGGGAAACCAGGTATCCGGCGTGAAAACGGCATCCAGAACCATGCAGTCATCCGGATAGCATTCAGTGGAGCCGTTGACGGAAAAACTGCTCAGAAAGGGCGCAAGGGAGGCCGGGCAGAGAACGGAACCGTTGACGGAAACGGCGGTGTAGGAGGAGAGTACTTTTTCGGTACCGGGCTTGATTACCACACTGCCGTTGACGGACAGAAACGTATTTTCCGGCACGGCGGTGGAACCGTTGATCTCATAATTTCCATTATGGGAGATGAGGTTGACATCCCCTTCCAGTTCCATCGTGTGCCCCCCGTTGCAGACGATGGGGAGACGGCTCAGAACACTTTTTGCATGTTCGTTGACAAGAATGGTGTCCGTGTTGATGATGATTTTTTCATAGGAGGAAAGATCCTCCTCGTTTACCTTTCTGGCGTCGCAGATATCACAGTTTATCACATACATTTTTTTCCCTGAGAAATTTTCAAACATGGCCGTATCCTTTCTGCCGCTTTCCGGCGGCGCTGAAAATGTAGTTAAAAGTTTGCTTTTAAAGCGTTTTTCAAATGCTTTCTCGCGTCGGACAGCCTGGAACGGACCGTTCCGGGAGGCAGACCGAAAAATTCGCCCAGTTCCGCAGAGGTATAGCCCTCCACGTAGCGCATGAGGAACAGGACGCCCTCATCCCCGGGCAGGCCGTTCAGGAGCTGCTCCCAGTCGATCATGGCATATTCTCCCATATCCTGTCCGGACTGCTGTGGTGTCTGTGCGACCGTTTCATAACGTTCATGGCGCTTCCGGTCCAGAAACAGGTTTTTTACCGTGCGGTAAAACCACGCCCGCTGCTGTTTTTCAGAAAGCGTTTCCAGAAGGGAAAGATGAAAAATGGCACGCAGGAACGCTTCCTGCACCAGATCCTCCGCAAGTTCCGTATCCTCTGCCATACGGCTGCACCAGCGGATCAGCTCCTGATACCAGGCCTGATAAAATTTTTCCAACAAACATTCATCCATCGGGAATTCCTCTTCCTGCCGCCATTAGGCGGCAATGAAATCAGCACAAACATGATTCGTGCCGTCCCCTCTTTTGTTTTGCCGCTTCCATAATACCATGTGCGCACAACCTGTGGGGGAGGAGAAAGCGCCGGCTGCTTTCCTTTTTTTGGTGATCACACTAAGAAAACGTATGGAAAAGGAAAAGTGTTGAAAAAATTTTATCTGTACATAAAAAAGAGTTGTCTGCAGATCGCTTTTATTATATAATTTAGAAAAAGATAAAATAATTTAATAAAATTAAAATACAAATTGTCCGCCGGCGGCAGAAAAAGGAGGCTGGCATGAACAGGGTCCGTGCTGATTTTAATGCCGTCCGTCGGCGGCAGGAAAAGAGGTAGAAATGCAGGCATATCTATTCGTACATTTCAGGGAAAAGACCACCCCGGACGGGGAGCAGGTCTATTTCGGGGTGAGCCGGGACGGCTTTCACTGGGAGGCGCTGAACGGGGGACGGCCGGTGCTCTGGGCCTATTATGGGGACAGGGGCGTGCGGGATTTCACCATTACGAGGAGCAGGACGGACGGGAAGTTTTATATCTTTGCGACGGACCTGAGCCTTTCCTACGGGATGCGCGGTAAATACCATCATTCCTGGGAGGAGATCGGCAGGAACGGGAGCAAATGCCTTTCCGTCTGGGAATCGGAAAACCTGACAGACTGGAGCGAGCAGAGGCTGGTGAAGATCGGAAATGATGACTTCGGCTGTCTGTGGGCGCCCGACATTCTGTATGACAGCAGGAATGAGGATTATCTGCTTCACTGGTCCTCTTCCCACAAAAGCAACAACTATGGGGACAAGGCGATTTACTGCGCGAGGACGAAGGATTTTCAGACGTTTAGCGCTCCGGAGGTCCTTTACCGCAAGGAGGACTGCGGCGTGATCGATTCCGCCGCCTATGAGGAAGACGGACGTTTCTATATGTTCGTAAAGAGTGAAAAAAATCCGGAGAAGATCATCCTGCTGGAAGCGGAGCGGGCGGAGGGGCCTTACGTGCGCAGGGAGGACTTCGACGAGAGCATGAAGGATGTGGAGAGCGGACTGTACGAGGCGCCCACCGCCGTGCGGCTGGAGGACGGAAGATGGTGCCTGTTCCTGGATTATTACGGCGTGCCGGGAGCGGGACAGGGCTATGTGCCATTCGTGGCCGACAGCCTGAAAAGCGGCCGCTTTGTGCGCTCCGATGAGGCGTTTTCCTTCCCCTATGGCTTCAAGCACGGAACCATCCTGACCATCACGATGGAGGAATACGAGCGCATGAAGGCCTTTGACTGGACCCATCAGGGGTACTGGTGATAACGGATGGGAGCGTATGACAGCGGGAAGAATCCGGTCGGGAGCGTTAAAAAATGCGTTTAGACATGCCCCGTTGCAGCAAAGCAAAGCTTTGCTATGTTCCGAAAAGGAGGTAATATGAGCGATATTGAAAAAACAAATGATTACGGAAATCAGCCCTGGATCCTTCAGCGGGCGGATCCGTATGTGTACCGGCATACGGACGGAACCTATTATTTTACGGCGTCGGTGCCCGCCTATGACCGGATCATCCTGCGCCGGTCGCAGACTCTGAAGGGACTTGCGGACGCGGAAGAGGTGACGATCTGGAAAAAGCATGAGACCGGCCACATGGGGAATCACATCTGGGCGCCGGAGCTTCATTTCCTGGAGGGAAAATGGTATATTTACTTCGCGGCGGGAGACGCGGAGGACAAATGGGCCATCCGCCCTTACGTGCTGGAATGTGCGGATGCGGACCCGGTGACGGGAAGCTGGACGGAGAAGGGGAAAATGGGCTGCGCGGATGAGGACGAGTTTTCCTTCCGCTCCTTTTCACTGGACGCCACGGTGTTTGAAAATCACGGGGAGCATTACTATGTCTGGGCGGAAAAGGTGGGTGTCGGGAAAATGATTTCCAACCTGTACATCGCCAGGATGGAATCTCCCTGTAAGCTCGCCACGGTGCAGGTGCTTCTGACCACGCCGGACTATGACTGGGAGCGGGTGGATTTCTGGGTGAATGAAGGCCCTGCCGTCATCAAACGGAACGGCAGAATCTTTCTCACCTATTCCGCCAGCGGGACGGGAGCCTGCTACTGCATGGGCATGCTGACGGCGGATGAGAACGCGGATCTTCTGGATCCCGCTTCCTGGAAAAAGGAGCGTTATCCCGTGCTGAAAAGCGACCCTTCCCTCGGAATCTACGGGCCGGGGCACAATTCCTTCACCGTGGATGAGGAAGGAAACGATATCTGCGTCTATCACGCCAGGCAGGAAGCGGTGATTGAGGGAGATCCTCTTTACAATCCCAACCGCCACGCCATGCTGATGAAGCTGGAATGGGATGAGGACGGCAGACCGGTGTTCCGCTATAAAAAAGAGAATAGATGAAATTACATAAAACAACACAGGCCGCAGAAGGCCGGAAAGGGAGAAGACATGGCAAAGCTCTACATCAACGAAAAGAACAGAAAGGGAAAAATCAATCCTGAAATCTACGGGCATTTCAGCGAGCATCTGGGAAGGTGCATCTATGAAGGCCTCTATGTGGGGGAAAATTCCGACATCCCCAATGAAAACGGCATGAGAAAGGACGTAGTGGAGGCATTGAAGGAAATGCAGATCCCTGTCCTTCGCTGGCCGGGCGGCTGCTTTGCGGACGAATACCACTGGATGGACGGCATCGGGCCGAAGGAAAACAGAAAGAAAATGATCAACACTCACTGGGGCGGCGTGGTGGAGGACAACAGCTTCGGCACCCACGAATTTTTTGAGCTGTGCAGACAGCTGGGCTGCAAGGCCTATGTGAACGGCAATGTGGGGAGCGGCACCGTGCAGGAAATGTCCGAATGGGTGGAGTACATCACCTTTGACGGCGTATCTCCCATGGCGGATATGAGAAAGGAAAATGGCCACGAGGCGCCCTGGAGGCTGGACTATTTCGGCGTGGGGAATGAGAACTGGGGCTGCGGCGGCAACATGAGACCTCAGTATTATGCCGATCTTTACAGAAGGTATCAGACCTATGTGAGACAGTATCACAGCGACGCGCCGGTTTACAAAATCTGCTGCGGCGCGAATGCAGGCGACTATGACTGGACGGAAGAGGTGTTAAAGACCTGCTCCCCGGAGCCTGCCAGATTCATGAACGGCCTTTCCCTGCACTATTACGTGACTCCGGGCGGCTGGGAAAAGAAGGGAAGCGCCACTGTATTTGATGAAAACGACTGGTATATCACGCTTTCCAAGGCGCTTTATATGGAGGAGCTGGTGACCAGACACGGAACGATCATGGATAAATATGATCCGGAGAAGAAGATCGGCATGATCGTGGACGAATGGGGCAACTGGTTCGATGTGGAGCCAGGCACCAATCCCGGCTTCCTCTATCAGCAGAACACCATGCGCGACGCTCTTGTGGCAGGCGTTACCCTGAACATTTTCAACAAACACTGTGACCGGGTGAAAATGGCCTGCATCGCCCAGCTGGTAAATGTGCTCCAGTCCGTGATCCTGACCGAAGGTGCGAAGATGGTGAAGACGCCCACCTACCATGTGTTCCATATGTACAGGTATCATCAGGGCGCACAGCTTCTGGACAGCTTCCTGGATGAAAACAAAGAGGCAGGAGACGGAGAATACCGGGTGCCCGCCCTGCAGGAATCCGTGTCCGTGTCTGAGGACGGTACGGTCAATGTGACGCTGGCAAACCTGTCCGTTTCCGACGCTCAGGAGGTGGAAGTGGAATTCGCTGCCCTTTCCCCGCAGAAGGTGAGCGCCTCCATCGTCACTCAGAGCATGAACGCGTACAACACCTTTGACGAGCCGGAAAAGGTGAAGGAAGAGGCGTTTACCGCCTGTACCATTACGGAAAAGGGCGTGAAGCTCACCGTTCCCGCCTGCAGCGTGGTGCTGCTGCGCATCGCATGACAAAACATGGCATGACGGCGCATGACCGGACCTGCCGCCGCTGTCTTCTGTATGAAATGGCGGAGAGCGCGGAGTATCGGAATCTGTACGCCTACATTGAAGGGCTGGAGGAGGAGATCCGCGCCTCCAAAGATCTTTATGAAAAGCGGCTGGCGCGCTGTAAAGACTGCGACCTGCTGCTCTCCGGCATGTGCCGCGCCTGCGGCTGCTTTGTGGAGCTGCGGGCCGCCATCGCCGCAAACCGCTGTCCCTATGAAAAATGGTAACATGGAAACAGGAGAAGGAAATGATCCATATCAAATCGCCGGAGGAGGGCGCCGCACTGTTCAAGGCGCTGGGCTCGGATATCCGCATCGCAATCGTAAAAATACTCCTGGAAGAGCCGGACATGAGCATGAACGAACTGGCGGGGAGGCTGAACATCACCGCAGGAGCGCTGACCGGCCACGTGAAAAAGCTGGAGGAATGCGGCGTTCTAAAGGTGAGTGCGGAAGGCTCGGGACACGGCAACATGAAAAGATGCTCGGTGGCGCCGGACAGAATCCTCATCGATTTCTGCCCGAAGGACGTGAAAAAGAACACCTGGCAGATTTCCCTGAAGGTGGGACAGTTTTCTGAATGCGAGGTCTGGCCCACCTGCGGCATGGCGTCGAAGGACGGGCTGATCGGAGAGCTGGACGATGTGCGGTATTTTTCCCATCCGGCCCGCTTCGCGGCGGACATTCTCTGGTTTGGAAGAGGCTATGTGGAATATACGGTTCCCTGCTTTATCCCCGCCGCCAGCAGGATCGACTGTCTGACCATATCGGCGGAGATTTCCAGTGAAGCGCCGGGAGTGAACGAGGTGTGGCCTTCGGATATCAGCTTTTCCATCAACGGCGTTCTGCTGGGAAAATGGACCTCTCCCGGAGATTTCGGAAACCAGCGGGGACGTCTGAATCCGGAATGGTGGCATGACGGCCTGAACCAGTATGGATTCCTGAAAATGCTGACGGTAAATCATGAAGGAACCTTCATCGACGGAAGAAAGCTTTCCGATGTGAACCTGGATGCCCTCGCCCTGGACGACAGAAGGGGAATCCGTCTCCGCTTCGCGGTGGACGGAGATTCCGACCATGTGGGAGGAATGACCCTGTTCGGCCGTTCCTTCGGCAACTATGAACGGGATATCGAGGTGCGGATGGACTACAGCCAGACGGCCGAAAACAACTGAAAATGTAAGCGGGAAAACACGAATCAAAGAAGCCGGAGGAAACAGCTCAGACCGTATAAAACGGAAGCTTTCCTCCGGCTTCAGACATCTTCTCCATCAGAAGAGGCTCTGGCCGCCCTGCGGCAGGCTGAGGGGGAAATGCCGAAGCGCTTCCGGAAGCTTTTGCTGAAGGCGAACTGGTCCGCATAGCCCAGCTCCCAGGCGATTTCCCGGATGGGCTTTTCGCCGGAAATCAGCAGATGCCTTGCCATGTCCGTTTTCAGGTTCTGGATGTACTCCACCGTGCGCATCCCGAGAAGCGCCTGAAAAATGTTGAGCAGTGTGTGCTCGCAGATGCCGAGATGCAGGGCGGTGGACTGGACCGTGGCGGTGGCCAGATTGCGGCGGATGTAACGGTCCGCCTCCTGAAAAAGCCCCACTCCGCCGCGCACGTTCGACAGACCGTAATCCTTCTGCCCCAGAAGGCTGAGCAGGGAGATGAGCAGGGAAGAAGCGGCCGCAGAATTTTTCAGCTTCAGGCTGGCGAGGGCTTCACTGCACAGGCGCAGATGGAATTCCTCCAGGGGCAGGGAAAGAACGGTTGCCAGAGGAAGGGAAGGAAAATCCTGCTCCGTCGGGCGGAATTCAAACCACCAGAAATCCCAGCTGGCGCCCGTACACAGATATTCAAAGGGCTTTTGGGAGGCATCAAAGAGGAGAGCAGTGCCGGAATGCAGAAAAAAGCTTTTATCCTCCAGCATCAGCCGTCCCTCTCCGCCCAGCGTCGCGGCAAAAACCATGCTGTCCGGAATCGCATAATGCCGGATGTGGTAGTCTCCGTCCGCAAAAACATGATAGATGGAATCCACTACGGCCGGGGAAAAGGAAGCCCGCTCCTGGCTGATGCAGAAATCCAGCTTTTCCATATACACTCCTTTCCGAAAATGACATATCCTGTTCTGGTATGTACATTCCCTCAAAAATGAAAAAATAGTATAATATAAAGAAAACCAGGCTCCGGTGAAAAAGAAATCCTGAGCCTTTATTATAGCAGAGGCCTTTCGGAAAATGAAGTATGGAGGAAATGAATATGACACCCAGAGAAAACCTTTTGCATCTGCTCAGAAAAGAGGGCTATGAAGAAGTGCCGGTGGATTTTTCCCTGTGCCCTTCCCAGGTAGAGAGCTATCAGAAACATGAGCACAGTTCTGCCGACTACATGGACTATTTCAAAATGCCTTGGAAACGGCTTCCGGAGCTTCAGCCGGATGTGGATTTAAGGCCGCAGTATCAGAAGTATCATCAGGCAGCCGGACTTACAGAAGAAGAAATTGACGAGTGGGGCGTGGGACATCGCGCTACGGCGTCTTCTCTCCATATGACTCAGATGTATCATCCTCTGGAGCATGCGGAAACGGAAGAAGAGATTCTGGCCTATCCGCTTCCTGCCTATTCCTCTGCCGGTAATCCCGGACTTCGTGAAAGCGCTGAGGCGCTGCACAGTCGGGGGCTGGCGTCCATAGGAAACATGCAGTGCACCATCTGGGAAACGGCCTGGTATATCCGGGGAATGGAAAATCTGATGATGGATATGATGTCGGACGAGCCGATGGCGGAGATTCTGCTGGACAGGGTTACGGAGATGTCGATTCAGCGGGCAGTGCTGTATGCGCAGGCCGGTCCTGACATCCTGTTTCTGGGAGATGATATCGGCATGCAGAATTCCCTGATGATGAGTACGGAGCTCTATAACAAATGGCTGAAGCCCCGTCTGAAGCGCGTGATCGACGCCGCCAGGGAGGTGAAGCCGGATCTGATTGTCTTTTATCATTCCTGCGGTTATGTGGAGCCCATGATCCCCTATCTGATTGAAGCGGGAATTGATGTGCTGGATCCCGTACAGCCGGAATGTATGGATTTTGGAGAAATCTATCAAAAGTATGGGGACCGCATTTCATTTCACGGCACGATCGGCACCCAGTCCATCATGCCATTCGGAACGCCGGAAGAGGTGAAGGCACAGGTGAAGAAAAATCTGGATATTGCCGGTAAAGAGGGAGGGCTGTTCGTGGCGCCCACCCATCTCATTGAGCCAGAGGTCCCCTGGGAAAACATTCTGGCCTATGTGGAAGCCTGCCGCGAATACATGAAGCACTGAGAAGCAGATCCGGATTCCGCTGGAGGTGAGCCGACTGCCGGATGTTTATGCTTTTTTAATCAATTTTTCATAAAGCCTTTCCTTGTATTGAAGCGTGCTCTGGGGTATGATACCGGTAGAAAGGACTGAAGGAGCATACCGATGACGAAAGCGGAATTTCTGGAAAGGCTGCGGCGTGCGCTGAACGGAAATATGTCAGCGGCGGCAGTGGAGGATAATATTCAATTTTATGACAGTTATTTTTCGGGCCAGATGGCGCAGGGAAGAAGCGAAGCGGACGTGCTGAATGAGCTTGGAGATCCCCGGATTCTGGCAAGATCGCTGATCGATGCGGCGGAGCGGGCTGGAGACGCCCGCGCGCATGAGGCAAATGAGACGCAGTACAGGACAAACGGATACCGCTCTGCCGGAAACGGCGCTTCAGGCGCTCAGGGCTGGAACGGTTCGGCAGCGGGCAGAAATGCTTCCTCCTACAGCCGAACCTGGCAGGATCAGACCTTTCAGGGGCAGGCTTCCAGAAACACTTATCAGAATGCTTCGAATCAGTCCTGGATGCAGGATGACGAAATGAAGGAGCACAGCGTATTCCGTATTCCGGGCTGGCTGATCGTGCTGGTGGTTCTTCTGATCCTGTTTGTGGTCATCAGCGTGGTGGGCTCCCTGGTCTGGATGATCCTGCCCTATGTGATTCCCGTGATCCTGGTGGTCTATATCGTGAAGCTGATCGGGCGAAAATAGATTACAGTTCACTCGTCCGACAGAGCCGGGCAGATGTCGTGCTCGCACGAACAGATGCCTGGCCCTGATCGGACGAAGGGAGCGCCTGTCTAATGAGCAAGAAATCGCCAGGGGCGATTTCTCGTAGCTGCGAAGCAGCGGAGAGCGCGAAGCGCGGCTTTGCGAATGGCGCGAAGTGAACTGTAATGAAAAGCGTGTATAAAAAAAGAAAAAGCTCACATACTACTCCTGTAACCAAATGACACAGGAGGATTGAATGTATGTCAAAGAATGATTACAGCCAGAACAACAGTCAGAACAGCCAGAATAATGGCCAGAACAGCGAAAAGCAGGGCCAGAAGAACAGATCTGAGAACAGCAGCCAGAACAAGAGCAAAAACAGCTCTTCCGACTGCCACAAGAACAGCTACTAAGCTGCTTTGCAGCTGACAAGGCGGACGCCGCTCCCTATGGGGCGGCGTTCGTTTTGGGCGAAATTTGCGGTAGTTGTTGACGCGGAAGTAAAAACCACGTAAGATATAGGTATGAAAAAATATGAACTGATCGCCCCCTGCCATTTCGGGCTGGAGGCAGTATTAAAAAGAGAAATTACAGACCTGGGCTATGATTGTCTGCAGGTTGAGGACGGGCGGCTTACCTTCTTCGGGGATGAAGCGGCGGTAAGCCGCGCGAATGTGTTTCTGCGCAGCGCCGAGAGGATTTTGATCAAAGTCGGATCTTTTCATGCGGAAACCTTTGAAGAGCTGTTTCAGGGAACCCTTGCGCTTCCCTGGGAGGAATACATACCGAAGGACGGGAAATTCTGGGTGGCGAAGGCTGCCAGCGTGAGAAGTAAGCTGTTCAGCCCCTCCGACATTCAGTCCATCATGAAAAAGGCGATGGTGGAACGCCTGAAGAAAACCTACCACACCGGCTGGTTTGAGGAGAGCGGCGAGAGCTTTCCGCTCCGCGTTTTTCTGAAAAACGACGAAGTGACCGTGGGGCTTGATACCACAGGGGAATCCCTGCATAAAAGAGGCTACCGGAAACTGACGGCCAAAGCGCCCATCGCGGAGAATCTGGCCGCGGCCTTAATCATGCTCACTCCCTGGAAGGGAGACCGGATTCTGGTTGACCCC
>ERZ780162.1795-NODE-1795-length-14266-cov-3.434523_pt1 | contig 14266 bp, 10 predicted proteins | sample MGYA00511474_ERZ780162 | MGnify/ENA primary metagenome ERZ780162 (study PRJEB29588, sample SAMEA2143633) | human gut metagenome | biome: human gut; feature: human-associated habitat; material: faeces | place: Denmark | collected 2008/2010 ...
CAGGCTGATCCTTATGCCAGCATAAATCAGCCTGCCCCTTCTCTTATAGCTGAACTGTTATCTACATTATATTACATTTTTGGCGAAAAGTAGAGATGAAAACACAGGCAAAAATTGATTTTTTCTATACGATGCCATATAATGAAGCGGAAACAGTGCCAGACGCCGGGATCTCCCGGCGCGGAAACTGTAAATATGAAAGAAAGGGGGCATTATATGCTGAAAGGAAAAACGGTCCTTCTCGGTGTTTCGGGGAGTATTGCCGCGTACAAGACTGCGTATCTCGCCAGTTCACTTAAAAAGCTCAATGCAGATGTGCATGTGCTGATGACGGAGAATGCCACGAATTTCATCAATCCGATCACATTTGAGACTCTGACGGGGAATAAGTGCCTTGTAGACACATTTGACAGGAATTTTGAGTTCAGTGTGGAGCATGTATCCCTGGCGAAGAAGGCGGATGTGGTGATGCTTGCGCCGGCGAGCGCCAATGTCATCGGAAAGATCGCCCACGGAATCGCGGACGATATGCTGACCACGACGATCATGGCGTGCAGATGCAGGAAGATCATTGCGCCGGCGATGAACACGAACATGTTTGAGAATCCGATCGTCCAGGACAACCTGAAGACTCTGGAGCGGTACGGATATGAGATCATCACGCCGGCGACAGGTTATCTCGCCTGCGGCGATACAGGCGCCGGGAAGATGCCGGAGCCGGAGCTGCTGCTGGAGTATATTCTCCGGGAGATCGCCTGCGAGAAGGATATGGAAGGACTGAAGGTTCTGGTGACAGCAGGACCGACGCAGGAGCCCGTGGATCCGGTGAGGTTCATCACCAATCATTCCACAGGGAAAATGGGATACGCCATCGCGAAAGTATGCATGCGCAGAGGCGCTGAGGTCACGCTCGTGAGCGGACCTACGGCGGTGCAGAAGCCGGAATTTGTCAATTATATTCCGGTCACGACGGCGAGAGAGATGTTCGAGGAGGTCACTTCGCGTGCCCGGGAACAGGACATCATTATCAAGGCAGCTGCGGTCGCGGATTACAGACCGAAGGGTGTGAGCAGCGAGAAGGTAAAGAAGAAGGATGGAGAACTGTTCCTCGAGATGGAGCGCACGGATGACATCCTGGCATATCTCGGGAGCCACAGGCGCCCGGGGCAGTTCCTGTGCGGATTCTCCATGGAGACGGAGAATGTGCTGGAGAATTCCAGGGAGAAGCTGAAAAAGAAGAACCTGGATATGATCGCGGCGAACAGTCTGAAGGTGCAGGGAGCAGGCTTCGGCGGAGATACCAATGTGATCACGATCATTACAGAAGACGAGGAAGTTTCACTCGAGCTGATGTCAAAGGAGGAGGCAGCCTCAAAGCTTCTTGATCAGATCATGTCCTGCAGAAAAATGCGGGAAGAATAAAATAACATATTTAGAAACTGAATAATATCAATATGCAGCGTTTGCAGCCTTGCAGCGCTGTGCCAACAGTATTGTATCTCGAAGAGAGAATGATAACGAAGGAGGCAGTTATGAATAATTTAAATACAGGCAGGCAGCAGGCCGGAGGAAATGTGCGGCCGCAGGCAGGAAGCAGAATCAGTACTATGAGCATGGTCCAGGTGGCGATCTTTGGTGCAGTCATATGCATCATGGCATTCACCCCCTTTCTCGGATACATCCCACTTGGATTTACCCGGGCGACGATCATCCACGTCCCGGTCATTATCGCTTCACTGCTGATGGGGCCCAAAAAAGGAGCGGCACTGGGATTCCTTTTCGGGCTTACCAGCTTTATCAACAATACGATGAATCCGACTCCTACATCTTTTGTGTTTACGCCGTTTTACAGTATCGGCGATGTGAGCGGTGGGATTGGGAGCGTGATCATCTGTTTTGTTCCAAGGATCCTGGTAGGAGTTGTACCGTTCTTTGTATATAAGCTCGTGAAAAAATTTGCAAAGAAAAGCAGTGTCTCCGCAGTCGGGCTGGTCCTTGCGGGAATTTCCGGAGCGCTTGTGAATACTCTGCTTGTCATGAATCTGATATTTGTTTTCTTCAGGGAAGGATATGCGGCGGCAAATGATGTGGCCGTGTCAGCGGTATACGGATTCATCCTTACTATTATCGGGATCAACGGTGTTCCGGAAGCGATCGTTGCGGGGATCCTTACTCTCTGTATCGGAAAGGTCCTGCTGAAGAAGAATATCAGGGAAAGATTAGGTTTCAAAAATGATTTTGGCTATTGATATCGGAAATACAAATATTGTCGTCGGCTGTATTGACGGTTCAGACTGCGTTTTTGTAGAGCGGATCTCCACGGTTCGAACGAAGACGGAGCTGGAGTATGCGATCGATATTAAGAATGTCCTTGATATCTATCATATAAAGAAGGCGGAGCTTGAAGGCGGGATCATATCGTCCGTTGTGCCTGAGATCACTACTGTGGTCAAGCTGGCGGTTGAGAAGATTCTGAAAAAGGAAGTGCTGGTCGTCGGAGCGGGGATCAAAACAGGACTTAATATCCGCATCGACAATCCGGCGCAGCTCGGAAGCGACCTTGTCGTGGATTCCGTGGCGGGGATCGCAGAATATCCGGCCCCCCTGCTGATCTTTGACCTTGGTACAGCCAATACCGTGTGCGTGATCGACAAGAATAAGAATTATGTGGGCGGGATGATCTATCCGGGGATCGGCGTCTCGCTGTCCTCCCTGACTGCGCACGCATCTCAGCTGGGCGGGATCAGCCTTGAGGCTCCGGAGCACATCGTGGGAAAGAACACGGTAGAATGTATGAAGAGCGGGATAATCTACAGCAGTGCCGCGGCGATCGACGGGATCATTGACCGTCTCGAAGAAGAACTGGGCGACGGAACAACTGTGATCGCCACAGGTGGACTTGCGAAGAAGATCATTCCATACTGCAGGAGGAAGATCCTGCTGGATGAGACGCTGCTGCTCAAAGGACTGGCGATCATATACCGCAAAAACAGGAGATAAATTCGGATCTGCCGGAAATCCTGACTGGGAATGCCATCCGAAAACAGGAAAAGCTGCTGAGTGAATTCCTTCTGCGATAAGAGGCGGACGGTTTCAGGTTCCGTTCCATAATCTGAGAAAGACTAGAGGAAGCGGTATCCCGCTAAAAACAAGGGCTGCAATAAGAAACTCACTCCGTTCGGACAACTCTTATTGCAGCCCTTAACGCGGGACACCGCTTCCTTAAGTCTTTCTGACAGATTATTCTAGTCACCTGAACCGCCCGCCTCTTATCTCCGAATGGAAGTTCTTCGAAGTTTTCCCTGTTTTCTGCTTTATTCTGGACAGGACTTTCCGCACAAACCCGGAATTTATGTCGGAGATGCTGGCAGTTGAATTTTATTGAGGGGGTACGGTGCTGAGTTCAGTCGATAGAGTACAATTTTGATATTCTTTTAAATTTCCGGAATTGCCGGGAGGACATTCGCTTTGAAAAACTTAGAAACCGACGGGACGGGATTCGAAACCTTTCGGAGATAATGGACGGGGATTCTGGTGACTTTGTAGAAGGATTTAGAAAATCTTAAAGCTTCGGAAGATGGCGTTAATCCGAAAAGCAGTACTGTCTGAGCGACAGCGAGTTGTGCTGCTTTTCGGATTGCTTTCAGCCATCTTTCGAAGCTTTTAGTTTTTCTTTATTCTTCGGAACGGAACCTGAATCCCCCGCCCCTTATCGCAGAATAGATTACTGTTGAATCCCATCCCGCTGGTTTCGGATGTGAGTCAGATCAGAAGTCTGCACTGCCAGCCCCGGATTTATCTCCGCTTCAGGAGGCTCAGCTCTTCTTTTTCTTCCCGGCTCACCCGGTAGGATTCACGTATTTTCTGGATGGCTTTATTGTGGGTGAAGTCATCCATGGTGTCTGTCTCCAGAAAGTGCCTTGTCTTTTCCGGAAATTTAACATAACAGACCTGAACGGTCCATGCCACGCCCATCTTTGTGTAATATCCATCATGCCGGATCTCATTGCAGCAGCGGAGGATTTCGTCAATGTGAGCCTCATCCACAAAGTGGGACATCATCGCCACGATCATAAAACGCAGTTCAAACTCTTCTCTGCTGTCCCGGAATTTCAGGAGATAGTTAAACCAGTATTCTGGTTCTTTCTCCATGAATTTGTATGCGGTCACACAGCTGTCGCACACTGCCCAGTTCCCGATCTTCGGAACGAACTCGTCCAAATACACTGCCCGTTCTTCACGCGCCATCTTTGCATATCCGAGCACTAATCCCTGCATCATGATCTCCTCATGAAAAGAATCAGTTCCGACTGCATTCCGTGCCTCGTCCAGATAAGAGCGAAAATCTTCTTTTGCGGCTTCCCTTGCCAGTTTTCTCATAGCTGGAAGGCGTATGCCTATCACATGTTCTACTCCGGGGAGCAGTTTCCGGTTAAACTCTTTGTAGTCCTCTTCCGCGAAACTGAAAAGCCGCTCCCTGATTGCTTCAACTGTCATATATTATTTCTCTTTGCTCTTGAGATATTCATCGATTCCTTTCGCTCCTGCCTTACCTGCACCCATGGCAAGGATAACAGTAGCCGCGCCTGTAACAGCGTCACCGCCGGCAAATACGCCTTCCTTGGAAGTCTGGCCGTTCTCCTCGTCGGCGACGATACATTTTCTCCGGTTCGTCTCAAGTCCTTTTGTCGTGGATGAGATCAGCGGGTTCGGAGAAGTTCCGAGGGACATGATCACCGTGTCCACCTCAATATCATACTCTGATCCCGGGATCTCGATCGGACGTCTTCTGCCGGACGCATCCGGCTCGCCCAGTTCCATTTTAACCACGGTCATGCTTGTGATATTTCCGTTCTCATCAACATTGATCTTCTTCGGATTTGTCAGAAGGTTAAAGACAACGCCCTCTTCCTTGGCGTGATGCACCTCTTCCACTCTGGCCGGGAGTTCTGCCTCACTTCTCCTGTACACGATATGTACGTCGGCTCCGAGACGGAGTGCTGTTCTTGCAGCGTCCATCGCCACATTTCCTCCGCCCACAACAGCGACTTTCTTTCCCGCTGCGATCGGAGTATCGTAGGAATCATCGTAGGCTTTCATCAGATTACTTCTTGTCAGATACTCGTTCGCCGAGAACACCTCATTGGCATTCTCTCCCGGGATTCCCATGAACATCGGAAGTCCGGCTCCGGATCCGATGAATACGGCCTCAAACCCTTCATCCTCCATGAGCTGGTCGATCGTCGTGGATTTGCCGATCACAACGTTTGTCTCGAACTTTACGCCGAGTTCTTTCACCTTCTCGATCTCTTTCGCAACAACCCTCTGCTTCGGGAGACGGAACTCAGGAATTCCGTATACGAGCACACCGCCAAGCTCATGCAGTGCCTCGAATACTGTCACATCGTATCCCATCTTTGCAAGATCGCCTGCGCAGGTCAGACCGGACGGTCCTGAACCGATCACGGCCACCTTATGTCCGTTCTTTGTCTCAGCACCAACCGGTTTAATATCATTTTCAAGAGCATAGTCGGCAACAAATCTCTCCAGCTTTCCGATAGACACCGGCTCGCCTTTGATTCCTCGGATGCATTTTCCCTCACACTGGGACTCCTGAGGGCAGACACGTCCGCAGATCGCCGGAAGAGCGCTGGACTTTCCGATCACCTTGTATGCTTCCTCAATATTACCTTCCTTGACTTCATGGATGAAAGCTGGAATATCGATGGATACCGGACATCCCTGGATACATTTTGCATTCTTGCAGTTCAGGCATCTCGTCGCCTCGTCCATTGCTTCTTCCAGATTATATCCAAGACAAACCTCGTCAAAGTTCGTTGCACGTACTTTCGGATCCTGCTCTCTTACAGGAACTTTCTTTAACATATCTGCCATTATTCGTCACCTCCACAATGTCCGCATCCGCCGTGATGAGTGTCGCCCTCCTGCAGCTTCAGAAGCGCGCGTCCCTCCTGTGTCTTATACATCCTGCTCCTCTTCATCGCCTGATCGAAATCTACAAGGTGTCCGTCAAATTCCGGTCCGTCCACACAGGCAAATTTGATCTCATCGCCGACCTGAAGACGGCATGCACCGCACATTCCGGTTCCGTCTACCATGATCGGGTTCATGCTGACGATTGTCGGGATCTCAAGCTTCTTGGTGAGAAGACAGACAAACTTCATCATGATCATCGGTCCGATGGCAACGCAGACATCGTATTTCTTTCCTTCGTTTACCAGTTCCTCAACCATGGTCGTAACCATTCCGGCATGGCCATATGTACCGTCATCTGTACACGGATAATAATTCCCTGCAACCGACTTCATCTCGTCCTCAAGGATCAGCATATCCTTCGTCTTTGCGCCTACGATCACATCTGCTTCGATTCCTCTCTCATGCAGCCACTTTACCTGCGGATAGACTGGAGCTGCGCCGACACCGCCTGCCACGAACAGCATCTTTTTCTTTTTCAGAGCCTCAATATCCTCATTTACAAATTCGGAAGGGCATCCAAGCGGTCCGGTAAAATCACGGAAATAATCTCCTTCCTTCAGACTTCCCATCTTTGTCGTGGATGCTCCCACTTCCTGAACGACAATGGTGATCGTTCCCGCTTCTCTGTCATAATCACAGATCGTCAGCGGAATCCGTTCGCTGTCCGCAGCCTTTCTGACGATCACAAACTGTCCCGGCTCGCAGGATTTCGCGACCCGCTTCGCTTCCACAACCATTTCAAAAATGTTTGCGGTCAGTTCTCTTGCCTGTAAAATCTGATACATGTTTTCCTCCATTCTGACATCAGCATGTCTGCATGTCTACCTGTTTCATTCCGGCGTCGCCCCGGCATCTGTCCCCCGGGAATCTGTTTCCCCGGCATCTGCTTCAGGATTTTTATCCTGAGAATCTATTTCCTGCAGCGTCAGGCTGCTCCAGGGATCCTCCGGGGATTCTTCCGCTTGATGCAGCTTCGCATCCGGTTCCACTGCGCCTTTCCCCTGTCGCCCTGCAGACTCCGGTTCCCCGTCTGTTGCAGACGCATTCCCGAAAGCCTCTACAGCCTGCACCGCTTTATAGCATGTTCCATTCATGATATCGACCACATAATCCGTACCGGTCGCCGCGCTGTTTCCGGCATCGTCTTCATAGTACTCTCGGTACAGATAGTAATCTGCGCCATCAATGGTCACAGCATAACGATAATTATATACATAATGTCCGGTCCCGGTTTCCACCGTACCGCTCATGTCCTGAATCACATCCGCAGCTATCAGTTCAATCAAAAGCTTATTCCGCGCTGCTTCGATGCTCAGAGACGCACGCAGATTCAACGCATAGGTAACCTGCGTTTCCCTTCCTGCAGCCCCGGCCAGGCTGTAACAGATAAAGCGGAATTTTGTCACCCCCACAGGCATTGGAATAGGTCCCGTATACTCCATCTTATCCTGTGTCGGCTCGGAACCGTCCATAGTATAGAAAATTCTGCAGTTTTCTCCGCCAGACACTGTGATCAGTGTAGGACGGGAATAGCTTCCTTCCGCCGGAGAAACCTGCGGCGCGTCCGGTACCGTCACATCCACAAAATAGTTTCCTTCCGCCTCCTGACTCTCAACACCGTACTGGTTCACAAATACCGCCCTGATCTGATAAGCTCCTGACTCCAGGAAAATAGGAGAAGCATATGTCAGGCTGTCCTCATCCGGTTCGCTCCCATCCATGGTATAATAGATGGTTCCACTGGTATTCGCGCTCAGACGCAGAGAAAGTGCCTTATCGTAAATGCCGCTCTCATAGGAAAATTCCGGCGGCTTCGCCACGTATGCCGGATAACTGCTTACGATCTGCTCATCCGGACAGGAAAGAAGAAGATCATTGATTTTCTCATATTCCCCGTCTTCTTCATAAATGGCAATCAGAGCGCGATAGGCCTGTTCATTTGAGGCATCCAGCTCAAGGATCCGCAGACAGACGGTTACCGTTTCTTCCTTCCGTCCGGTCTGAGCCAGACAGACCGCATAGGCCGCCAGATATTCCGAATCATCGGGAGCCAGGCGCACAGCCTGCTCCGCATAAACGCGGGCCAGGTCATAATCGCCTGCCTCTATGTATCTCATCGCCCTTTTGTACTGATACTCTGAATTTCGGAAACACAGAACGAATACTGCCGCCAAAGCGCATACAATCAGAAGAACCGCTCCGCCCGCCGCATAAAATACCCTTTTTTTCCGGCCGAAATGTCTTTTCTTCAGGACCGGCATATGAGATGCTTCGTTCTTTTTCCCTTTTTCCGTATTCACTTTTGCCGGTCTGATATTGGAAGCGTTATCGAAGCCGGTCACAATTCCATCGATCTCCGGTTCAAAATCCTGTACGATCCGGATTTCCTCACCGCAGTTTTCGCAGAACAGCATGCCCTCCTTCATCTCGCTCCCACATCTGGGACATTTCATAGGCACCCCTTCCTGTCAGGATTCCATCATCCTTCTGCCTGCATCCGGGCTGCCTGCAGACAGTTCTTCATCAGCATGGCGATCGTCATGGGGCCGACACCGCCGGGCACGGGCGTAATCGCACCCGCAATGCGGGAAACATCCTCATAATCCACGTCTCCGCAGAGCTTGTTGTTTTCATCCCGGTCCATCCCCACATCGATGACCGCAGCGCCGGGTCTGACATATTCCGCAGTGATCATCTTTGCCTTTCCGACCGCCACCACCAGAATATCCGCCCGTCCGGCGACAGACTTCAGATCCGCAGTTCGGGAATGAGCCACCGTCACCGTCCCGTTTTCCCGGAGCAGAAGCAGCGCCATGGGCTTTCCCACGATATTGCTTCTTCCGATCATCACGCACTCCTTCCCGGCGATTTCAATGCCTGAGCGATTCAGAAGCTCGATGATTCCCGCCGGAGTACAGGGAACAAAGCCCGGCTTTCCGATGCACAGCGCTCCCACGTTCTGCGGATGAAAACCGTCCACGTCCTTTTTGGGATCGATGGCTTCTATGACCGCGTCCTCATTCATATGGGCCGGCAGAGGAAGCTGCACCAGAATCCCGTTCACATCCTTCCGTTCATTCAGCTCTGCGATCAGGGCCAGCAGCTCCTCCTGCCGCGCGCTTTCCGGCAGGTTATAGGACAGGGAGCGGATTCCCGTATATGCGCACGCCTTCTTTTTGTTATTTACATAAACCGTGGAAGCGGGATTATCCCCCACCTGAATCACGGCGAGCGTCACCATGATTCCCTGTCCCGACAGGGCTTCCACCTCCTGCTTCACTTCATCCTTAATTGTCTGGGAAATCGCCTTCCCGTCAATGATCTGTGCCATTTTTTCCTCCATGCCGGTTCGTCCTGCCTCATTCATCAGAACAGTCCCGTGATCTGTCCCGCTTCGTTTACGTCAATTCCAAACGCGGCAGGCTTTTTCGGAAGTCCCGGCATGGTCATGACAGCTCCGGTCAAAACCACCACGAAACCGGCCCCCGCAGATACATAAGCCTCCCTGACGCTGATTTCAAAATGCTCCGGCCTTCCCAGAAGCGCCGGATTATCCGAAAGGGAATACTGGGTTTTCGCCATGCAGACAGGAAGATTGGAAAAGCCCAGTTCCGCAAGCTTTGCGAGCTGCTTCTTTGCGGCAGGTGAATAAGCCACGCCGTCTGCACCGTAAATTTCCTTCGCCACCGCTTCGATCTTTTCCGGAAGGCTCAGACTGTCCTCATAAAGCACATGGAAGTGGCTTTCCTTCTTCTCCAGGGTTTCCAGCACCTTCTCCGCGAGGGCGATTCCACCCTCTCCGCCCTTCTCCCACACTTCGGAAATGGCGAATTCACAGCCTCTTTCCTCACAGAACTGCTTCACATAGGCGATTTCCGCCTCCGTGTCGGTCAGGAAGGAATTGAGGGTGACAACCACCGGAACACCATACTTCTGAAGATTCTCGATATGCTTCTCCAGATTGACGATTCCCTTTGCAAGCGCGTCCAGATTTTCTGCCGCCAGATCTGTCTTCGCAACGCCGCCGTTGTATTTCAGGGCACGTACCGTCGCCACAAGCACTACCGCATCCGGCTTCAGGCCCGCCTGCCGGCATTTCATATCGAAGAACTTTTCCGCGCCCCGGTCAGCGCCGAAGCCTGCCTCAGTGATCACGTAATCTGCCAGCTTCAGTGCCGTCTTGGTGGCTCTTACGGAGTTGCAGCCGTGCGCGATATTGGCGAAGGGGCCGCCGTGCACCAGCGCGGGCGTATGCTCCAGCGTCTGGATCAGGTTGGGCTTGATGGCATCCTTCAAAAGCGCCGCCATGGAGCCCACCGCGCCGATGTCCTCCGCGGTCACCGGCCTTCCGTCAAAGGTGTAAGCCACCACCATGCGGGAAAGACGCTGCTTCAGATCCGCCATATTTTCTGCCAGGCAGAGAACCGCCATGATCTCCGTGGCCACGGTAATAACGAAATGATCCTCCCGGACCGTTCCGTCCGCCTTGCCGCCAAGGCCGACCACGATATTCCGGAGCACCCTGTCGTTCATATCCAGACAGCGCTTCCACACCACCTGTCTGGTATCGATGCCCAGCTCGTTTCCCTGTTGAATATGATTATCAAGAAGTGCCGCACAAAGGTTGTTGGCAGAGGTGATGGCATGAAAATCTCCCGTAAAATGCAGGTTCAGATCCTCCATGGGAACCACCTGGGCATAGCCGCCGCCTGCGGCTCCTCCCTTGATGCCAAAGCACGGTCCAAGCGAAGGCTCTCTGAGGGCAATAACCGCCTTTTTACCGAGCTTTCCGAACGCCTCTCCCAGACCCACGCTCGTGGTGGTCTTTCCCTCTCCCGCCGGTGTGGGATTGATCGCCGTCACCAGAATCAGCTTTCCATCCGGACGGTCCTGAACGGACGCCATGAATTCCTCCGAAAGCTTCGCCTTGTACTTTCCGTAAAGCTCCAGATCGTCTGCACCGATTTCCAGCTTCTCAGCCACCTTCTCAATGGGCTCCATAACCGCTTCCTGCGCGATTTCAATATCTGTTTTCATCTGTAAACCTCCTTGCCGGAGCCTTCCGCTCCGCTCTTACGCCCGTCACAGGGTTTCTTCTATGTACTGTTCGAACTGCTCCTCGCTCATCAAAATCTTTCTCGGCTTCGTACCTTCCTCCTCGCCCACAACGCCCGCATCCGCGAGCTGATCCATGATGCGGGCCGCCCGGTTAAAGCCGATCTTGAACATCCTCTGCAGCATGCCGATGGACGCCTTATCCTTCTCAATGATGAACCGTCCCGCCTGCTCGAAATAGGAATCTCTCTCGCTTCCGCCGCCTCCGGAGGCAGAAGAGGACGAGCTTTCCATGCTCTTCACCTTTTCCAGGATTCCTTCATCATACACGTTTCCGATCGCCTGATTTTTCAGGAAATCCACTACGTCGGAGACCTCGGAATCGGAAACGAAGGCGCCCTGGACACGGGCGGGTTTGGGATAGCCCTGCGGATAGAAAAGCATGTCGCCCTTTCCCAGCAGCTTCTCTGCGCCGTTCATGTCCAGAATGGTCCGGGAATCCACGCCGCTGGAAACAGCAAACGCTGCCCGGCTCGGCATATTCGCCTTGATCAGGCCGGTGATGACATCCACGGAAGGCCGCTGGGTAGCGATAATCAGGTGAATACCGGCCGCCCTGGCAAGCTGGGCCAGACGGCAGATGGATTCCTCCACCTCGCCGGGCGCCACCATCATCAGGTCCGCCAGCTCGTCCACAATGATGACGATCTGGGGCAGCCGTTCCGGCGCATCAGGATTTCCTTTTTTCCTCTGCTCCTCCACCTTTTTATTATAGCCCTTCAGGTCACGCACATTCCAGTCCGCAAACTTCTGATACCGGCTCTCCATCTCCGCGACGCCCCAGTGGAGCGCGCTGGACGCCTGCTTCGGATCGGTGACCACTGGAATCAGCAGGTGCGGAATGCCATTGTACACGCTCAGCTCCACCACCTTCGGATCCACCAGAATCAGCTTCACCTCATCCGGCTTCGCTTTATAAAGAATGCTCATGATCAGCGTATTGATGCAGACGGATTTTCCGGAACCGGTAGCTCCGGCAATCAGCATATGAGGCATTTTGGCGATGTCGGAAACCACCACCTTGCCGGCGATGTCCTTGCCCACCGCGAAGGCCAGCTTTGACGGAAATTCCCGGAAGGTTTTGCTTTCCAGAAGCTCCCGGAGGCTGACAACCGTGTTTTCCTTGTTCGGCACCTCAATGCCGATGGCCGCCTTTCCCGGAATGGGCGCTTCTATTCGGATGTCGGTCGCTGCAAGGTTCAGCTTGATATCGTCGGAAAGCCCGACGATCTTACTCACCTTAACCCCCTGCTCCGGCTGCAGCTCATAGCGGGTTACAGCCGGTCCCTGACTGATATCCGTGATCGTCACCTTCACGCCGAAGGTGGCAAGGGTCTGCTGCAGCTTCGCTGCCGTGTTTCTCAGCTCTCTGGCCGCATCCTGGCCGTTTTTGTTCTCCGCCTTCTTCAACAGGGACAGGGGCGGGAACTGGTAGGGTCTGGGCGGTGCCTTTGGCTTTGGCGGTGAAGCCTTCGGTTCCACCTTTGTTGCCTCCCTTCCGGGTGCAACTGCCTCGCGGGATACCGCGGCAGGCTTTCCGGCCGGTTCTCCTTTTTCGGAAGTTCCGGATGGTTCCTTTGCAAACCGGATTCCTGAAAATTCCGGCTCCGCACTTTCCGTCTCTTCCCCCTCCGAAGCTTCTCCAACATCCACAGTGTTCCCGATAGCCCCTTCTTCAGGTATTTCCCCGTCTTCTTCCTCTGCCGGCTCGCCAGCGCCCGCTGTTTCATCCACGAAGACTCCCGCAGCATCTTCTGCAATATCTCCCGGAATATTTTCCGGATCCGGAACATTTTCCGAAAAATGTTCCGTAACATCATTCGGGACATTTTCCGTCATGAATTGCTCTTCCTCCGCATCTGCCGAAGGAAGAACCGGCTCTACAGTTATGTGAAGCGGTTCCATCATCCTCATGTCATGGAACACATCCGCATTCCGGTAGGTTTTGGCCAGAGGATCTGCCGACGGATCCTTTTTCTCCCCAACCGCAGGGTTCTCCGCCCTGCTTTCCATAAATGAGACGTTCTCCGCGCTGTCGGACCGCGCGTTGTCCGTTTCCTCTTCCTGTTCCATGGCCGCGGAATGGATGCGAATTCTGTCGAAATCGATCAGCTTTTCCTCTTTTGTCAGGTCCGCATCCTTACCGGTTCTTCCTTTTCCCTTCTCCCGGGAAGCGGTTCTGAATTCCCGGATTCCGCCGGAAGTATGAAGTGTATCCTCTGCTCCGGCCGCTCTCGTCTTTTCCGACAGTGTAAGATTCGTCATAACGCCGGACACCTTTTTATCCATACGGAGAATCTTCTCCGCATCACGTCTGGCTTCCTCCTCCTCCTGCTCCTTCGCTTCCTGCGCACGGCGTTCTTCCTGCTCCCGACGCCTCTGCCTTGCCCGCTCCTTCCGGGCGATGGCATCCTCTCTGGCGGATTCATAAACTCTGCGGCTTCCCGTTTTCACACCGCCCACAAAGGATTTTTCCGTCACGATCACAAGACAGATGATGGCCAGCACGATCACAAGAAGCACGGCACCGACCATCCCCAGAAAATGCTCCAGCAGCCAGGCAACAGAACCGGACAGAACGCCGCCTCCCATCTTTGTTTCCGCAGCCGATGTATAAAGGGCTGCCACAGAATAGCTCTCCATGGATGCCGCTTTTCCCCCGATCAGCTCCAGCACAACGCCGATCAGAATAAAAAGCAGAATTCCCGCCGCTATTTTTAATGAAGCAAAGAAATTGCCCCGGTTGGACAGCCCGAAGGCCAGTCCCACAAAAACAAGCACGGGGACCACATAGGCCACCATGCCGAATAATCCGAACATCACGCTGCTCACGGCGTTCCCGACAGGGCCAATCACGCCGAAATTACACAAAAAGAGCAGGACGCAGAGCGCGAATACCGCAATCAGAAGGATCTCATTTGCGATCGCGCGCTCCTCCTGTTTTCCTCTTCTTGTCCGGTTTCTCTTACCGCCTGACTTTGTATTGGAGCCGCTTCTCGTTCTGGAAGAAGATGTACTTTTTTTCCCTGTTCCTGTGCCTGACCTGCTTCCTGAAGTTGATGCCATTCTAATCCCCATTCCGGAGCGTAAGCGACGAGGCGAAGAGAAATCGCGAATGCGATTTCTCTTCTGCCATCAGTGCAATTTGTGACGC
>ERZ780162.1806-NODE-1806-length-14186-cov-7.167929_pt1 | contig 14186 bp, 7 predicted proteins | sample MGYA00511474_ERZ780162 | MGnify/ENA primary metagenome ERZ780162 (study PRJEB29588, sample SAMEA2143633) | human gut metagenome | biome: human gut; feature: human-associated habitat; material: faeces | place: Denmark | collected 2008/2010 ...
GCTGCAAACCCTGCTGCCGCAGCTCACCCTGGCCGAGCCGCAGGGCGACGCCGCTGCCGGTGCCGTTCTGCTGGCACGTTGTAAGGCAGAAGAATAAAAGTGCATAGACCCGGCTGAGAGGAGTGTATTAGGCACTCCTCTATTTTTTGTCCAAATTTTGCGCTGCGTTGGCCATATAACAGGTTGAATTTGCGCAATTCATTTGCGCGAATGGATTGCACAAAACACAAAAAAACGACAAAAAATGTGCAGGAATTCCGTGAAAAAGAAAGAATACGCAAAGAATGACGCAAAAATGTGTTGAGCAAATTTACCAAATTCCACATTGTAGACTTAGCACAATGACGAAAAATAAGGTGCAACGCCCATAAATCACCCATAAATATTGAAATTTGAAGCAAAAAGTGTTATAACATTATTAGAAATCCTTATAAGTGTAACGAATAAAAAGTGAGCGGCGCAAGAAACCCAAAAAAATTGCTCAAAAACGCAACGGTTGCGCATAATATCCCCAGGGGATATATTTCACAGGTCTACCTGTGAAATAATGCGTACTGTCAGCAGGCGATGTATCCGGCCGCCGCGGCACGCAAAATCCAGCCAACATTACAGACATACATAGAGCCACCGAAAGGAACAGAAAGGAAGGGAGCAGATGTCTAAGCACAGCACCACCCACCGTACCCTGAGCCGCCGCCTGGCGGCCCTCCTGGCCGCCTTGGCCCTGCTCGCCGCCCTGGCCCTGCCCGTTTATGCCGAGGCCCTTGATGGCGCCACCGGCACTGCCCAGGCTGAAAGTAATGGCACCGCCGGCACTGCCCAGGCTGAAATAGGGGACACCATCTCCGACGGCACCGTAACCACCGAGAGCGACTCCACCACCCCGGAAGGAAAAGAGGCGGCCGAGGACAGCACGGCAAATGCCGATGGGAACAACGCATCTGAAAACAAAGATACGAAAGATAACGCCTCGTCAAGCACCACCGGCGATTCCAACACCACGGCAGACGACACCGTCAACGACACCCCGCAAACCCTGCCCGCCGATAACATCGACACCACGGCAGGCAAGACTGCCACGAATGACACCCTCGACACCACGGATGAGGATACCAAGCAAGACAGCGTCACCCGGTCTGCCGATGACGCAGAGACCGCTGATGATGCAGCAACAGATAATGGAACTGCAGCGTATAGTTATCCGGCTTGGGTATATGTTGCTGTTGCAGACAACTTTGGAGCAGGTTGGACGGTAATGTTCAACTCCAACAAGGCAAAAGAGAATGAGCAAGAAAATTGGCTTGCAAAACAATCCATGGATGAACAGAAAACGCTATATGACGGCAGAAGAGTTTTTGGCTTCGAGTTGACTCAGGAAAATTGTCCCAACAACGGCTATTCGAGGATTCAGTTTTTGCCTTATAATGGTAACGATCAGCAAAACCCCATTTATGAGGCAAGCAGTAAGTGGAAGGACATAAAGGATTTTGCCAATAAGCTTTATGATGCGAAAAATAGTACATGGGTAGATTATAAGCCTTTTGACCCAACTAACCATACCGCATTTTCCGGCAAACCCATGGCGTTCAAAAATGCTAGCACTGCTGAACTAACAAATGTAGTTGCCCACTTCTACGAGAAGACAAATGGTGAATTAGTAGAAGTAGAACCTGGAACACACAATTTAGGCACGGTGTCTGTTGGCGCAACAACAGAACCATTCCCGATTCCAACAGCTGCTTGCAGCTACGTCCAATTCACCGCAGGCGATAATAAAATAATCAGTAGCCTGTACAACTTCTACGGCCAAGAAGTAGGGACTGGCGAGGAAAGCTTTCTCTTCGATGAAACCAACTGCTTCTGCTTTGTCTACACTGAAAAAGCCTCCAACTGGACAAGAGGCAAAGACGGCCGCACGATTTTCTATGATGCGACATTTTCCAAGCTATCACTGGATACAGCCAATGCAATCCCCTCTATAGTTGGTGGAGACGTTTACTATTACCTGACGGGACAGAATAAAACTGCTCTGTTCGGCAAAATGACCAAGCAATCAGATGATCTCTACTATATTGATGGTGTGGATGAGGACTATGACCATATCATTTTTGCAGCCAGAAGTACAGGTGACAATGGTATAAAGCCGGATAACCTTGCGAAGAGCGGCGAAAGCACAGAGAATCTGGAAATCCCGTGGGCAGGTGGATATGCTTTCCCATGCTTCTACGCCGATACGGGTGATGATTCTACATATAATTACAATGGGAATAACCAGCGCGGCGGCTACTGGGCCGAAGTAAACACCCTGCGTAACGCCGAAGCCAACAAAGCTGGCAAAACGGTCGTTGACGTTCCGCAGGAGAAGTTTAAAGCAGACAGCAGCACCAAGTATATCGACACCACCCTGTACGATTACTATTCGGATTGGGAATTAAACGGAAACAATCGAGATACATACGATCATAAATTTAGTGAAGATGGAAATGCTCCGAACGCGTTTTCCGCCCACCGCAACTGGGTACCGTTCCGGCAGTTCGATCAGGCAGTAAGCGATTATTATTTGTCTGCCGGAGCATTTGGAAGCAATAATTCGGTCCTGTATCCGATTTATACAGGGCATTTCCAACCACAAGAGTTTAGCTTTAAACCTTTTGCAGAATTAAGTGGAGCGTTAAACCTCTTCGGCTTCACAAATGGCCGCGCTTTTATGGCGGCAAATAACTCTGCCTTGTGCGCAAAAACAGATGATAATCGAACAGTTTACTACGATTACACCTTCCAGGGCATTGTTGCGAATCAAGAAGTAAATGGCCAGCCGATCATGCGCGGAACCGAGAATGGCACAAATAAGTTGGTTGAGCCGCACTTCAATGAGGATTTCTTAAAAGGAAACAACAGCAAGAAAGCGAAGCTTGGCGATGTTTACGAAAAGGTTTCGTTCCCGTTTACTCAAGCAGATGTTTTTGGTGAGAAAGTTAAATACTGGGCATTCGATGCCGCAGATACAACGCTCTACCTAAAACAGGATTCGTCGGATAGCAACAGTTATTTCTTGCAGAAATCTAATGATCGCACGGCTTCCGAAAATAGAGAATCTAATACGACTGTAAAGAAGGATAATAAGGGGCAGCCGACTTACGGTTTCTTCCCCTTTAACGAGACTATCCCCAAAGATGCTCAGGCATCCAACTATAACTATGGTTTCGGCGCTAAGCTGCAGTTTAACTTTACCTTAACGGAAAACGGTAAGGTTAAAAGTGATGAGGGCGGCGAAGATGTTCCCATCAAATTCTTCTTCTCTGGCGACGATGACGTATGGGTCTTTATTGATGGTAAGTTGGTATTGGATGTTGGCGGTGCGCATGGTAAGGCTTCCGGTTTGCTGGAATTCGGCGCAAGCGGCGACAAAAACATCGTAACGCCCTATGTCAGCAAGGTGAAAGTAGGTGGAACGGCAAATCTCAATTCGGGCAATTTGGGCAATTCGAACGATTGGGACAATAAAGTCAAAAAGACGATTACCTATCAGGGCAGCAACAACAAAAACGAAAAGATTGATTTCTACTACGCGGGCGACGCCATCGAATATGATAAAGGCAAGACCCACACCCTTACCATGTACTACATGGAGCGCGGCATGTGGGAGTCCAACATGGCAATCGCCTTCAACTTCCCGGATTATAACGAGCTGCAGGTGAAAAAGGAAGTCGACGTTAACGGTGTCAACGACCTTTTCAAAAATTGCTTCAAGGATAAAAGGTTCTTCAACTTCACCATCAGGAACCAGGCTACCCATTATGGCACGACTGATGCAGCGGGCGATGCAGTAACCACCATCAACCTGTTGGAGCCTAACAAGAGTACCTCTGTGCAAAATAACTTCAATACAACAGCGACCCACGCACCAGGCACGAGTGGTGAAAACAGATTCGAAATAGTGAAAAGCCCGCCCAATAAGCTGAATGTCACTGATGGTACAACCCTGTTGAATTGGTTTACCCAGTTCGAAGACCTGACCCCGTCACCGGGTTCCAACAAGGAAAAACGCTACGGTATCCTGACGCTGGACAAGACCATCGACATCACCGGTATGAGCTACCTCAGCTTTGACGTTTATGTCGACTCGAACGAGGGCGACGCCGCGCTAAGCAACATGTACCTGGAGCTGCGGGACAGCAAAAACAAGCAAAAAAGCTGCCTTGGCCAGACGTTCATAGGCGGCAAAGATCTTTACGGCCAGGTCGAAATGCACAACAACCATTGGATCACCGTCAAGCTGAGCCTGGACGATGTGAAGGCAGAGGAAGGCTTTGACAAGGGCCATGTACAGGAACTGCGGTTTGGTTGCAACTACCCGCGCAGCATTTATTTGCGCAACATCGTGTTCTCGTCCAAAGCGGTGCCCCAGACAGTCACCGGCTTTACCACCAAGCAGGAGGACATTGCGGATTACGGCTCAGCCAAAAAGGGCGAGCTGATGCCCGCTGTGAACGCCCAGTACACCTCGGATGCCGAGAAAGGCACGATGGTGGTGGATAAAAACGGCGGTTTTGTCCTTAAAGCTGGCGAGACGATCAGCTTTAAGGATCAGTTCCGCCGCGGCAGCTACCTGTCCATCAACGAGCAAGTCGACAAAAATCTGTTTGACACGCAATGGACCATCTATGAAGATGGGAAGGCGGTTAATGAGACAAAAGAGGGAACCGGCAGCAAGCTAAAGCTTGAAGGCAAGCCTATAAGTCTCAAAGATCGGCCCGGCACTGCCCCGGATGATAGACGTATTGAAAATAAGGATGCCGAAGGCGATGGTACGCAAAACGCCTACGGTGGCCAAAAGCCCAGTACCCAAAATCCAAAGGATAATACCATCGTTTTCCGCTCTTACACGAACCCCGACGCTACGGATGCAGAAGGTGAGACCCAGTTGAAGGTCGTGTTTGTCAACACGGTCAAAACCGGCAGCCTGACCATCAAAAAAGAACAGGACGGAAAAGGCGAAAACTTAGCTAACAGAACGTACACGTTTAAGGTCCGCTTCACCAACGTTGGCGGCCATGCGCTGGAAGACGAGGCCATTGTAAAAGAGTATACGGCGAAAGTTGACGAGCCGTGTGTCATTAACAATATCCCCGTTGGCACACGCTTCACCATTGAGGAAGAAACGCCTAAGGATGGTTCCAAGCTGACGCACGCATCGGTCACCGGTGGTGGCAGCGGCACCATGGTCTTGAGCAATAACACCGTGCGCGGTTCTATCGTTGTAGGCGCTGCAGGTGACGCGAATCAGGCCGTAGCGACCTTCACCAACACCAAGCAGGAACTGCTGGATATTACCGGCGAAAAGGTTTGGAAGGACGCAAGTGGAAAACCAGTAACCAGCAACCTGCCGGACATCTACGTGCAGCTCCAACGCCGCCATGAGAGCACGAAGGATCCGTGGCAGCCCGTCACAGTCACGTACCAGAACAAAAACTACCTGCCAGTTACAAACGGCTACGATGGCATGAAGTTCAGCTTCCTGGGCCAGCCTGCTAAGGATTACGACGAAGACGGCCAGCCAAACTTTGAGTACCGCGTGGTCGAAGGTTCCGTTGACAATGAGGGAGTTTTCCATGCGGTTGAGGATAAGGGAACCATCACGATTGACGAGAAGGTTTACGGCGTCACTTATGAGTATACGAACCCGGAACCCGATGCTGCAAATACCAACAATGCAAAGCAGACCGTGACCATCACCAACACGCAGCAAGACCCGAAGTTTACGCTGGATATTACCAAAGCGGATGCGGAAGATACTAAGCACACGTTGGCGGGTGTTGAGTTCACGCTGGAGAAGCTGACGAAGGACGGCAACGGGAATACGGTTGTTGATAGTCCGTTTGGCAAACGTACAGGCGTAACCAATGACCAGGGCGAGTTGATGCTGACAGACAGCAGCGGTAAGGTGACCCAAGGCTTTACGGAGTTGAAGGCTGGAACGTATCGGCTGACCGAAACCAAGGCGGCGAAGGATTACAACCTGCTGTCGGCGCCGATTGTTATTACCTTTACAAAAGAGGGTCAGTGCCAGATTGGGGATGATGGCCCCATGCAGGCGAACAATAAAGAAATCTTTACGGGTAATGCCGCAGAGGGCTATACGCTGAAGTTGACCGTCTTGAACAGAAAGACACCTGCGCTGCCGCATACGGGTGCGGATGCGCCTAGCTTGTGGCTGCTGATCGGGCTGCCGCTGGCAGTGGCGGGGTTGTTGATACTGGTATTCCGTTACAACAAGAAAGGGGGACGGACGCGTTAATTGTTCCCCAATACAAACCATAAACAAATGAAGAGAGGTAAAGTCATGAAAAAGAAAAGCAGATTCTTAACAGGCTTGTTAAGCGCCGTCATGGCCCTCAGCCTGTGCGCCCTGCCTGCTGCGGCGGTAGGGGAGCCGGGTAGTGAAGTGACTGTCAATAAGACTACCAGCGTAATTGATGAAAAGAAGAGCGGTTCTATTACAATTTATAAGTATCTGCACAGTGAAGAAATTAGTAGTGCGGATGGTACGGGCGAAGTTCAGACTCCGCCAGCTAATACGAAGCCGTTGCAAGGCGCAGGGTTTACTATTTACCAGGTAATGAGCAAGCGTGACTTGATTGCTTATTACAATGGTGACGGCAAAACTAATGCACCGAAAGTTGACGACTATTTTAAGAAAAATGGCGATGGTAGCGTCGTAGGTTACGAAGCAAAAGATTTGGCTGAAGGTATCGCAGAAAAGGTTAAAGATACGGGAAAAACGAATGCAGACGGTAAAGTCCAGTTTACGGGCCTTGAATTAGGCTTGTACCTTGTGATCGAAACCTACAAGCCGGATGCTGTTGTAGAAGCAGTTAAGCCTTTTTTGGTTTCTGTTCCTATGACCCGTGTAAAAACGAGTGGCAATAAAAGCGGCGAATTGACCGAGTGGCTGTACGATGTTATTGTATATCCGAAAAACAGCACACAGATTGCGGGCATTACGCTTGTAAAGTACGGTGCGACCGGCGCAGACAAAGATGGTGCTAAAAAGGCGAACAATGTGCTGGAAGGCGTTCAGTTTAGACTTGATCACTATAATGACACATCTAATAAAACTGATAAATGGGAAACCATTACAACGACAGGTACCAATAAAGAGGGCAAAATCACGGCTAGTGATTTGAAACCCGGTAAATACCGCTTTGTCGAGTTGGGTTATGCTAGCGGTAAGGAAAATAGCTACATTATCAACAAAGATGCTGTATATGAGTTTACCATCGATAAAAAAGGTGAGATTCAGTATACAACTAAACCCAGTGAAAGCGATAATTGGGATTTTGTTATTGATACTGCCAACAAGACGATTGAAGTCTACAACTACAAGCCGGATATGGACAAGAATGTCCAGGACCGCGGAACTAACGATTGGGTTCAGGCAAGTGATTACAATGTAGGCGATGAAGTTCCATATCAGATTACTGTAACGGTGCCCAAGAACATTGCTGATTTGAGAACCTTTAAGGTTACGGATGCTCCGAACCATCTGGCGTATGTTGCAAATTCTATGACTGTCACGGCTGGTGACAAGACGCTGGATGAGGACACTCATTACACACTTGATACGACTGCTCCGGAAAACGGCTTTACTGTCGCATTTGTCCCGTCTGAAATTGCAAACTACGCTGGTCAGCAGATTGTGATTAGCTACAAGTCGAAGCTGTTGGAAAATGCCGCTATTGATGTAAACGGCAACCACAACACTGCAAAACTGATTTACTCCAATAAGACTGGCAAGACTAGCGACCCGAGCGATGATACTACGAACGAAATCGAAGATAGCGCAATTGTCTATACTTTTAAGATTAAAGTTGTAAAGACAGATGAGAAGAAGAAAGCACTTGCAGGCGTAGAGTTTGATCTTTATCGTGAGGTTGCTAAAACGGCAGCAAATGTGCTGACCGATGACAAAGCAAAAGCGCTGGGACTTGAGGTTTCTCCCGATAAGGCATGGGTCAAGGTAAACACGAGTAAGTTGGTAACAGATACTAATGGTGAAATCATCAAGACTAGTGGCGAATTGAAGAACGAGGGTCTTGCCCAAGGTCGTTATGCACTGGTTGAAACGAAGACGGCGGAGCATTACAACCTGCTGAAAGGTCCCATCTATGTTGAGCTGAAGGTCGTTTATACCAAAACTGTCACGGTTGCAGACGTGGTTGTAAATGGCAAGACCACGAAGCATACGGTAGAAGTTATCAAAAAGAATGGCTTTAAAGATGACAAGGATGCCACTATTACTGGTACCACGGAGATTAACGTCATCAACCGCAAGGGCTTTGACCTGCCCACCACCGGTGGTTTCGGCACTCTGCTGTTCAGCGCAATCGGTGCTCTGCTGGTCGTCGGCGGTGTCGGCGTGCTGATGTCCACCAAGAAAAAGAAGGGTAATGGCTGATTGACACCCCTCTTTTAGCAAACAAAACAAATCAAACCATACACCAAAAGGGGAAGGGCCGGTTCCGGCTCTTCCCCTATGGTGGGTTTTGAAAGGATTTTTGCCATGGATACCTCCACCAGACTGAAATTGGGCTTTGCGGCGCTGATGATCCTGTCGGGCATCGGCGTGGCGTCCTACCCGGTCATCAGCAACATGGTGGCCCAGCGCCACGCCAGTACGGCTATCCAGAATTACGACGAGACCGTGCATAGCATGGACACCGAAAAGCTGGACGCCGCCAAAGAGGCCGCCCGCCGCTACAATGAACAGCTGGGCAGCGCGCTGGACCGCGATGCCGCCGGTGAAGCCGAGGACACCGGCACCAGCTACGTGGACCTGATCGACGTGGGGGAAAGCCTTGGCTACATTACCATCCCGAAAATCGACGTAAACCTGCCCATTTACGAGGGCACCAGCGACGACGTCCTGCTGAAAGGCGTCGGCCATCTGGAAGGATCCAGCTACCCGCTGGGCGGAGAAAGCACCCACAGCGTGCTGACCGGGCATCGCGGCCTGGCCGAGGCTGTGCTGTTTACCGACCTGGACAAATTACAAGAGGGCGACAAATTTTACCTGCATATCATGGACGAGGTGCTGGCCTATCAGGTCGACCAGGTCAAGGTCGTTCTGCCCGAGGAGACCGATGACCTTACGATCGTGCAGGGCCAGGACTACTGCACCCTGGTGACCTGCACGCCCTACGCCATAAATACCCACCGTATGCTTGTGCGCGGCATCCGCGTGCCGTATAATGGAGAGGAAGAAACCGGCGATACCCCGCAGGTCGTGCAATATCAGGCCCTGCACACCGGCACGGTGGTCAAGCGCATCGTGGATGCCTGGCCGTGGATCTCGGTGACCGGCAGCGTGATTATTGGCGGCGAAGCACTGCTGCTGCTTCTGCTGCTGCATCGCTGCAAAAAACGGGAGGAGGACGACTAAATGCGGCGTCTGCTTGTAAAAATCGGCGCGTGGCTGGCCATTCTGCTGGGCCTTGCCATGATGCTGCAGCCCACCGCCGCTGATTGGCTGACCCGCCAGCGCAACAGCAAAACGGCACAGCAGTTTGCCGCCAACACAGCCACTGCCGCCGATGCGGCAAACACTGACAGCGCCAGCCAAACCGCCGAGGAAAACCGCCCCTACCCGGAACTGTACGCCGCCATGCAGGCCTACAATGCGCAGATTTACGCCGACGGCCAAAGCGGCCTGACCGACGCCTTCGCCTATGAAAATCCGCCGCTGGATCTGACCGATTACGGCTATGACGAGGAGGTCCTCGCCATGCTGTGGATCCCGCGGCTGGATCTGGAACTGCCCGTTTACCTGGGCGCCAGCCGGGAGAATATGGCCAAGGGCGCGGCGCTGCTGGGGCAGACCTCGATGCCGCTGGGCGGCGAAAACACCAACACCGTGCTGGCCGCCCACCGCGGCTATTATGGAGCGGAAATGCTGCGCAACGTGCAGCAAATCCAAGTGGGGGACAAGATCCAGCTGACCACCCCGTGGGACACTTTAATTTACCGCGTGGCAGAGCTGAAAATTATCGACCCTGCGGATATTTCCTCGGTACTCATCCAGCCGGGGCGGGATCTGTTGACGCTTTCCACCTGCCACCCCTACACCCAGAATTACCAGCGCTACCTTGTGATAGCCGAACGCGACCCCGATGCCGCCGTGACTGATAAGGACACCGACCTGCAGGAAAGCGAGGCCACCTGGGATGCCTCGCCCCGGCAGGTGACGATGGAAACAGACGGTACAACGTCTATCGCTGAGGTGGAACCCCAAAGCATCACCCCGCTGCCGCAGGAGGGCAGCACAGAATCCGAAGGCAGCGCGGTCTCCAACCTGATGATCTGGCTGGAAAACAACGCCCTTTGGGCCGGGTTCGTCTTTATTGCCGCCTGTGTCGGCGTGCTGGCGATCTGGCAAAAACACCGGGAGGAATGACCATGCAATACAACCAAAAGGCCGTTGACGTAGCGGCGGAAGTTTCCAAAGCCGTGTTTGGCAAGCCGCAGACCATCCGCACCATCTGGATGGCCATGCTGGCGGGCGGCCATGTGCTGATCGAGGACATCCCCGGTGTGGGCAAAACGACGCTGGCGCTGGCCTTTGCCCGCGCGCTGGAGCTGAACGAGAGCCGCGTGCAGTTTACCCCGGACGTGCTGCCCTCGGACATTGTGGGCTTTACCGTGTTCCAGAAGGAGACCGGGCGGCTGGTGTACCACCCCGGCAGCGTAATGTGCAACCTGTTTTTGGGTGATGAAATCAACCGTACCTCGAGCCGAACCCAGTCGGCGCTGTTGGAGGTTATGGAGGAGGGCACCGTCACCGTGGACGGCGTGACCCACCCCGTGCCCGCGCCCTTTACCGTTATTGCCACCGAAAACCCCGTGGGTGCCGCCGGTACCCAGATGCTGCCGCAGTCCCAGTTGGACCGTTTTACCGTGTGCGTGGTCATGGGCTACCCGGACACCGAGGCCGAGATGCAGATGCTGGCGGGCCGCGGCCAGCGCACCCTGCTGGAACAGGTGCACCCCGTGGCCAACCAGGCCGACCTGCTGGCTATGCAAAAAGAGGTAGCTAGGGTGTTTATCCATGAGCTGATGTATCGCTATATCGTCGATCTTGCCCAGGCCAGCCGTAAGGACCCGCGCCTGGCGCTGGGGCTCAGCCCCCGTGCGTCGCTGGCGCTGGCCGGCATGGCACGGGCAGCGGCCTACCTGGCCGGGCGGGATTTTGTGGCCCCGCAGGATGTGACCGCCGTGTTTGCTGCCGCCTCGGTGAAGATCAGCAGCAGCGGCAAGGCTGCAGTGGGCGGCAGCTGCACCTTCCACGCGAAGATCAGCGGCAAGTATCTGGAGGCAGATTCCATCCGCTGGTATGCCAACGGTGTGGAGGCTGCTTCTGCCGCAGGCCAGACCAGCGTGACGGTGCCCATTACGGCTGAGATGCAGGGCACTACCTTCAAGGTCTACGCAGTGGTGAGCTACAACGGCAGCACCGTCACCAGCAACACGCTGGAGATCACGGTGCCCGGTGCCCCGGCAGCTTCTTCGGGCTCTTCCAGCAGTTCTTCCGGCAGCTCCGGCTCCTCTTCGGGTAGCAGCTCTTCTTCGTCTGGTTCTTCCAGCACTTCTTCCGGGGCTTCCTCCGGAAGTACATCCGGTTCTTCTTCCTCTTCTTCGTCGGAAAAGGAATCCGTCAGCAGCTCCAACGGGGCCGAGAGCACCAGCTCCTCCCACAGCACCAGCTCCTCCCACAGTGGCAGCTCGTCTCACAGCGGTTCCTCGTCGGAAGCCGGGAGCGGCAGCACCTCGCACAGCAGCAGTGCGGCCGCCAGTTCCTCCCACAGCAGTTCCGAGAGCAGCTCTCACAGCAGTGCTTCCTCTGAGAGCCCGGCTCCCAAGGCAGAAGCCGAAAATGACACGGCCGAAGAACCAGCAGCCCGCTCCTGAGCGCAGAACCCTTTGCCCCTGCGCCGCATAGGCTGAGGGGAAGGGAGGCGGTTCGATGTTCTGGGAAGAGCCGCGGGTGCCGGGCCTGCCCGGTGCAGAAGATGTGACCGACGGCAGCGTGGATTACTACGATACTGATTGGGAAAATGTAGAAAACGGTGCACTGGAGGAGGAAATGCAGAAATGCAATGCCACTCCCTGCACCGCCCAAACAACCTGTTCAGAAAACAAACCGGAACAAACCGACGTACAGGCGTATGAAATGATTTCGGAATGAACAGAAGCCAGCTCTGCCCACCGCAGGGCTGGCTTCTCCCTGTTGTAATGCCCGCCCTGCAAAGCGGGCCGGAAAAGGAAATGAGGGGATATTATGGCAAAATACTATTGCATCCTGTTTGATGCGGACAATACGCTGCTCAACTTTGACGCCGCCGAGAGCAAGGCACTGGCCGAAACGCTGGTGAACTACGGCATCGAGCCGGACGCCGAAACAGTGCAGACCTACCGCACCATCAATGAGGAACTGTGGCGTCAGCTGGAAAAAGGCCAGATCCGCCGCGAAAAGCTGCTCAACGAGCGGTTCAGCCGCTTCCTCAAAGCCATTGACGCCGCCGGAGACGGCGCAGAGATGAACCGCTATTATCTGGAGCAGCTGTCCACCCACCCGGACCTGATGAACGCCGAGGTGCTGGATGTGCTGCGGGAGCTGTCGGAGGTGGCCACACTGGCCGTGGTGAGCAACGGCGTCCACAAGGTGCAGACCCGGCGGTTGGCCGAGAGCGGCGTGTCCAACTTCATGGAGGATGTGTTCATCTCCGAGAAGCTGGGCTGCGAGAAGCCTGGTGCACGCATCTTTGACGCCGCCCTGCGGGCACTGGGCGTGGAGAACCGCGAGCATGTGCTGATGGTGGGCGACAGCCTGACCAGCGACATCCAGGGCGGTGCAAACGCCGGGCTGGACACCTGCTGGTTCAACCCCAACCACACCGAGAACCCGGGCAAGGTGATCCCCACCTACGAGATCGCCAGCCTGGAAGAACTTTATCCGCTGGTCATGGAGCAGGACGAGCTGGCCAATGTGGGACTGAAGAACCGCCGCCACCAGTGCTGAGCCCCTGCGGGACCGCAGCAGAACAGAATGGATTGAAACAATGCTGATACATTTAGAAAAACTTGGAAAGAGCTTTGGCGAAAAAGTCGTGCTGCACGATGTGACGGCCAGTGTCGAGCGGGAGGACCGTATCGGCATCGTGGGCCAGAACGGCGCGGGCAAGACCACGCTCCTCAAGATCCTGACCGGAGAATATCAGGACTATGACGGGGAATTCAGCGTGACCCACGGCGTGACGCTGGGGTACCTGGAACAGAACGCCAAACTGGACCCCACGCTGGACATCTACGGCGAAATGCGCGCCACCTTTGCGCCGGTGCTGGACGCCATGGCCCAGATGCAGGTTTTGGAGCGCAAGATGGCAGCCCAGCCCGACAACACCGACCTGCTGGCCCAGCACGACGCACTGCAGAACATCGTGGATGCCGCCGACGGCTACAACATGGACGTCAACATCAAAAAGGTGCTGTCCGGCATGGGCTTTGCGCAGGACACCTGGGAAAAGAACATTGCCGTGCTTTCCGGCGGTGAGCTGACCCGGCTGCGTCTGGCAAAGCTGCTGCTGGAAAAACCGGATGTGCTGATCCTGGACGAGCCCACGAACCACCTGGACTTTGCCACCATGGAATGGCTGGAAAATTACCTCAAGGGCTACTCCGGCGCGGTGCTGGTGGTCAGCCACGACCGCTATTTCCTGGACAATGTGTGTACCAAGATCTGGGAGGTTTCCTTCCAGACCATGACCACCTACAAGGGCAACTTCTCGGCTTACCTGCCCCAGAAGGAAGCCGCTGACGCGCTGCGCCAGAAGCAGCACGATGCCGACGTAGCACTGGCCGAAAAGCTGCAGGATTATGTGGACCGCAACCTTGTGCGTGCTTCCACCACAAAAATGGCCCAGAGCCGCCGCAAGCAGCTGGAAAAGCTGGAGATCACCGAAGCACCCAAGGACGAGACGAACCAGCTCAAATTCCGCTTTGAATACGATGTGGAACCCTGGAACGAGCTGGTGATGCTCAAGAACCTGACCATCAAGATCGGGGACCGCACCCTGCTGGAGCCCTTTACCTATACGGTGTGCCGCGGCCAGCGGCTGATCATCGCCGGCCCC
>ERZ780162.1808-NODE-1808-length-14182-cov-3.973951_pt1 | contig 14182 bp, 11 predicted proteins | sample MGYA00511474_ERZ780162 | MGnify/ENA primary metagenome ERZ780162 (study PRJEB29588, sample SAMEA2143633) | human gut metagenome | biome: human gut; feature: human-associated habitat; material: faeces | place: Denmark | collected 2008/2010 ...
GCCTGGCGGCGCACGTTTCTTAAGTGTGAAAGTCTCAAATCCGCCCGGTAGCGGGAAGGATATAGCCGAAGGCAAGGGGGCCCATCGTGAGATGGGATCTGAAGGAAGCCGGATGTGGGGAACCTACTAACCCACGGGCAAACTTCTGGTCTGATGGACAGAAACCGTATATAAGGCTGTACATGAGGGTAAGTTTGCAATTCAATATGAGGCCTGATAGCTACACGGAATCATGTGCAGTAGATGCGGAAGATGGATGGTGGGAAAGAAACGTGTGTTACCCAGGGGGGCTATGCGGGACGCTCCGAAAGGGATAACCATTATCGTGAGATAGCGCGGAACGCAAAGGGTATGTGAGAGCGCACCACCTATTCAACCGGATATGGCAGGAAAGGGACAGTGCAGAGCCGGATATCTTAGGTAAGATACTGGATAAGGACAACCTGAACAGGACTTATAGTCCTTTTCCGGTCAGGCGGGTGGAGATTCTGAGGCCGGACGGAGGAACAAGAAAACCTGGTATCCCTACTGTCATAGACCGTATCATCCAACAGGCAATGGCCCGGCAGCTGATACCACAATCTATGAACTTCTGTTCTCGAAGGACAGCTTTGGTTATCGCCTGGGACGGGGAGCCAAAGATGCCATTTTAAAGATAAAAGAGTATATCGGACAAGGATATACGAGGGTAGTGGTCCTCGACATGTCAAAATACTTCGACACGATGAACCATATGATACTGCTGATGCTGTTGAGAAAATAGGTAAAAGATGAAAGAGTGGTAGCATACGACCGCAAAGGATACTGGTTCAATGCAGAAAACAAGGCGGTCACCTGGTTTGAGTGGACGGATGATAACGGGAATTATTTCATTGACCGCACCAGGATGGAACGTGTACGGAAAATTGCAGATGCGGCGATCAATGCGTTGCAGACGGAGTTTGTGAAAAACGTGAGACAATCAGGCGGAAGAAACCTTCTGCGCTGTCTGCTTGTTACCACGGCCGAGGCATCAACGGCGGAATCCGCAATAAGAGGGCTTGAGGTTCCAAAGGACAGGCAGGTGATGGTATCGCTGCATCCCTATCTGCCCCATGATTTCTGTTACTGTCCGGATGATGGAGAAGGCCTGACTTCGTGGGACGGAAGCGGCAGAGCGGTGGGGTATCAAATGAGTCTGGTGGGATAACAATGATTCGACAACCCGAGGAGACAGCTTTGCCATCTTTGACAGAGAAAGCTGCGCCTGGGTGCGTCCACTCGTTGCAGATATTCTGACGAATAATATGTGAATCGCGGAATATAAAGATTGAATAACCCATTCTTTTCTGTTAAAATAAAAAGAAGTGTGGGCAGACAGTTTTGCTTTTCACCGGGATTTCCGGGAACGGATCCTCACGGATTCCGGGAAAGGTGAATGAAAGGAATGCCCGGACGCAAGGCACGCGGACAACAAGAATGGAGCAGGTATTAAGATGAATATCATTCAAAAAGTTTTCGGTACGCACAGCCAGAGAGAGCTGAAGCGGATCGAACCCCTTGTGGAAAAAATAGAATCCCTGAGACCTGAGATGATGGCGCTTTCCGATGATGCGCTGAAGGACAAGACGAAGGAATTCAAGAAGAGGCTTGCGGATGGAGAAACTCTGGACGACCTACTGCCTGAGGCTTATGCCACAGTGCGTGAGGCTGCCCGGCGTGTCCTGAACATGGAACCCTTCCGTGTACAGCTGATCGGAGGTATCATCCTTCATCAGGGACGTATCGCGGAGATGAAGACAGGTGAAGGAAAGACGCTGGTTTCCACCCTCCCCGCCTATCTGAATGCGCTGGAAGGCAAGGGCGTGCATGTGGTTACGGTCAACGACTATCTGGCCAGCCGTGACGCGGCCTGGATGGGCGCCGTGCATGAATTCCTCGGCCTGGAGGTGGGCTGTGTCTTAAACGGCATGAAGTCGGAGGAACGCCGCGCGGAGTACGCGAAGGATATTACCTACGTGACCAACAACGAACTGGGTTTCGACTATCTGAGAGACAACATGGTCATCTATAAGGAACAGCTGGTTCTGAGAGATCTGCATTATGCCATCATCGATGAGGTGGACTCTGTGCTCATCGACGAGGCCAGAACGCCTCTGATCATTTCCGGCCAGAGCGGCAAATCCACCAGACTGTATGAGGCCTGCGACATTCTGGCCAAGCAGATGGAACGGGGCAGGGATATGGAGGATCTCTCCAAGCTGGACGCCATCATGGGCGTGGAGCAGGAGGAAACCGGAGACTTCATCGTCAATGAAAAGGATAAGGTGGTCAACCTGACCGAACGCGGTGTGGCCAAGGTGGAGAAATTCTTTCAGATTGACAATCTGGCTGATCCGCAGAATCTGGAGATCCAGCACAACATCATCCTCGCGCTGCGTGCGAACAACCTGATGTTCCGTGACAAGGACTATGTGGTGAAGGATGACCAGGTGCTGATCGTGGATGAGTTCACCGGCCGTATCATGCCGGGACGGCGCTATTCGGACGGACTGCATCAGGCCATCGAGGCGAAGGAGCATGTGAAGGTTAAGCGGGAGAGCAAGACCCTTGCCACCATCACCTTCCAGAACTTCTTCAATAAATTTGAGAAAAAAGCCGGCATGACCGGTACGGCGCTGACGGAGGAGAAGGAATTCCGCGATATTTACGGTATGGACGTGGTGGAGATCCCCACCAACAAGCCGGTGCGCAGAATCGATCATCAGGATGCCGTATATAAGACGAAAAAGGAAAAGCTGCACGCCATCGTGGAAGCGGTGGAGGAGGCACATGCGAAGGGCCAGCCCGTGCTGGTGGGCACCATCACCATCGAAGCTTCCGAAGAGCTTTCCGGCCTTCTGAAAAAGAAGGGCATTCCGCATAAGGTGCTGAACGCAAAATTCCATGAGCTTGAGGCGGAGATCGTGGCGGACGCCGGCGTTCATGGCGCGGTCACCATTGCCACCAACATGGCAGGCCGTGGTACGGATATCAAGCTGGACGATGAGGCGAGAGCAGTGGGTGGTCTGAAGATCATCGGCACGGAGCGTCACGAATCCAGACGTATCGACAACCAGCTGCGCGGTCGAAGCGGCCGTCAGGGAGATCCGGGCGAATCCAAGTTCTACATTTCACTGGAAGATGACCTGATGCGCCTGTTCGGTTCCGAGCGCCTGATCAATATGTTCAATGCGATGGGCGTGCCGGAGAACCAGGAGATCGAGCACAAAATGCTCACGGGTGCCATTGAATCCGCCCAGAAGAAGATCGAGGGCAATAACTTCGGCATCCGTAAGAACCTGCTGGAGTACGACCAGGTGATGAATGAGCAGCGTGAGATCATCTATGCGGAAAGACGCCGCGTGCTGGACGGTGAGAGCATGCGCGACGTGATCTACAAGATGATTACGGATACGGTGGACAACACCGTGGATATGGTGATCGGTGAGGATGCGGATGTGGACGAGTGGAATTTCACCGAGCTGAATTCCCTCCTGCTTCCGATCATCCCCCTGGCTCCGGTCACAAAGGAGCGGGTGGCAAAGCCCAAGAAAAACAGCCTGAAGCAGCAGCTGAAGGAAGAAGCCGTCAAGCTGTATGAAAATAAGGAAGCGGAGTTCCCGCAGGCGGAGATGATCCGTGAGCTGGAGCGCGTGGTGCTTCTGAAGGTAATCGACAACAAGTGGATGTCCCATATCGACGATATGGAGCAGCTCCGTCAGGGCATCGGCCTGCAGGCATACGGCCAGAGGGATCCTCTGGTGGAGTATAAGATGAGCGGCTATGAGATGTTCAACGCCATGACGGAAAGCATCCAGGAGGATACCCTGCGTCTGCTCTTCCATGTTCGTGTGGAGCAGAAGGTGGAAAGAGAACAGGTTGCCAAGGTGACGGGAACCAACAAGGACGACTCAAAGGCGAAAACTCCCGTGAAAAAGGCTGCGGCCAAGGTTTACCCCAATGATCCCTGTCCCTGCGGAAGCGGTAAGAAGTATAAGAACTGCTGCGGCAGGAATAAATAACAGAGGAAGAAAGCAGAGAGACAACGCTGACGGCAGGCGGATGAAGCATGCCCCGGCAGAACAGGTTTGAAAAAGAAAAGGTGGTGATTCGCAATGGTCTTGCTCGATCAGATGAAGCAGGAATTACAGTCTTACAAAACTCCATTAGCGGAAGTGAGGGATTCACTTTAACCTCGCTGAAAAGACGAAGAGGATAGAAGAGCTGGAACGGGAGATGGAAGCCCCCGGCTTCTGGGATAATCCCGATTATTCCAACAAAAAGATGAAGGAACTGAAAAACCTCAAGGATACGGTGGATCAGATTAATGGTCTGGAAACCCAGTATGAGGACATTGAGACCCTGATCGAGATGGGAAACGAGGAAGGGGATGAAAGCATGGCCGAGGAGATCCGCGGCGAGCTGGATTCCTTTGCGGGCGAGCTGGAAACGCTTCGCATCAGTACCCTTTTGACAGGGGAGTATGACAAGAACGACGCGATCCTGAAGCTGAACGCCGGAGCGGGCGGAACGGAAAGCTGCGACTGGTGCAGCATGCTCTACCGCATGTATACCAGATGGGCTGAGAAAAAGGGCTTCAGCGTGGAGGTCCTGGACTATTTGGACGGCGATGAGGCGGGCATCAAGTCTGTCACCTTCCAGGTGAACGGAGAAAACGCCTACGGCTATCTCAAGTCGGAAAAGGGCGTACACCGTCTGGTGCGCATTTCTCCCTTTAACGCCCAGGGAAAACGGCAGACCTCCTTCGTGTCGCTGGACGTTATGCCGAATATCGAAGAGGATCTGGATGTGGAGATCAACGATGAGGATCTGAGAATCGATACCTACCGAAGCAGCGGCGCGGGCGGACAGCACATCAACAAGACATCCTCCGCCATCCGCATCACCCACCTTCCTACCGGAATCGTGGTGCAGTGCCAGAACGAGCGTTCCCAGTTCCAGAACAAGGATAAGGCCATGCAGATGCTGAAGGCGAAGCTGTACATGCTCAAGCAGGAGGAAAATGCACAGAAGCTTTCCGGCATCCGCGGCGAGGTGAAGGAAATCGGCTGGGGCAACCAGATCCGTTCCTACGTCTTCCAGCCCTATACCATGGTGAAGGATCACAGAACCGGCCATGAAACGGGAAATGTGGACGCGGTGATGGATGGTGACCTGGATCCTTTCATCAATGCCTACCTCAAGTGGATCAGCACGGGGAAGGCTGAAGGAGAAGAATAGAAAATATAAAGCATCGGCCATTATTGTAATGGGCCGATGCTTTTCCGTAGGTGCACGTTTGGGGCAGAGCATGTTCAGCGAAAGAACATCTTTAATGATTAGTGAGAACCCTGCCCATTCCTTTTGCTCATCAGCTCCAGATAGAAATTGGAGTAGGTGGTGTTCATATAGGGAATCACGAACAGCAGACCGATGCAGCAGGTGAGGAAACCCAGCAGATACAGAGGGATAAAGCTCACATCCAGATAAAAGCGTCTCGCCTTGTTCCCCTTCATGATCTTCCGGCTGAAGCGCAGGCACTGAACTGCGGAAAAATCCGGGAAATCCAGCATCACGAAGTAGCTCTGTGAGTACATCAGCGTGATGATGACGGATGCTGCCAGTCCGAAGCAGAAAGTGACGGTGATGGGAATCAGCATATAGAGCGTGTCGATCACCATCCACAGAGCCAGAAAGAGAAACAGCGGCACGAAAGTCGCCAGCATCAGAAGAAGCTGGAAAAGCTGGATCAGGATGGCCTTATCCGGATGATGGGTGAAGCCGTAGAACACATCGCTGACCCGGATGTTTCCGCCGCAGGAAATGTTCAGATACAGATAGGTCTGCCCCGCGATGAAGATTCCCACAAAAAGCTGCAGCAGACAGTCAATAATAAAACTGATGATAATTCCCGGTATGGTCTGTGTATTCAGAGGAAACGTGATGATGCTGCTGATCACAAACATGATGATCTCCACGATGAGGATCGCGGGAATCACGGTTCCGTATTTTCCAAGAAGCTGCCCCTTTGCCCTGGCCTTCAGCTCGGCTGAGGTTGCATGTCTTTCCATATTTGTTTCTCTCCTTTTGGTAAAATTGGCGCCACAGAAAGGGCATTACCGGCTTTCGCCGTAGATCCCCTGTATTTCGTCCCAGGCGTCGTCGAAGCTTTCCCCGTAGAAATACTCATAATACTGATTCAGCTGGTCATGAAATTCCTCCTGCATGTTCGGATTGGTGAACAGCAGCAGAAAGGAGCTCGCCACGATCAGGACGTTGACGATCAGGCCGAGTATGGCCGTCAGAACGCCGACCTTCGCGTTAGGAAGCATGGCCCTGTCATTTCCCTTGGACAGAAGGGCCAGGATGATGGAAAGTCCTCCGCAGATGATGGGAGGAAAAACCGTTCCCGTAAATGCGCTGAGAATAGCCAGAATGCCCAGCACCAGGGAAGCTGTTGCAAAAGCGCTGCCGGGATGTCTGGTGGGCGGCGCATAGTACGGCGGGACGCCGGAATTGTTGTTCTGCCAGGGCGGAATCTGCCCGTTGTTATAGTTGTCCATAGTTACCTCACAAATTCTGATTTTAATTAAGAATGCTTATGAAAGATATTGTAGCACGCGCAGAGTAAAGTGACAAATAAAAAAAGTGTGAAAGCGGTCAGGAGGCGAGAAAGAAGATTTCAGGCAAAAGAAAAGGAAGAAGCTTGAAATTGCGCCTCCCTTTCCACTATAATAGAGGGGCGTTCCGCATGCCATCCGTTTTCGGAGGCATGCCCTCCGTTTTCGGAGGGGCGGAGGGCTGCAAAAAGCTCTCTGATTTTTTGTGAAAGAAAAGGAAAGGGGACAGCCTGCCCGCATGGCAGGGGACACAGACAACAGAAAAATGGATATCACAGGAAAGCTTACAGAAGAACTGAAGGTACAGAAATGGCAGGTGGAAGCGGCGGTAAAGCTGATCGATGAGGGGAATACGATCCCCTTCATTTCCCGTTATCGTAAGGAAGCCACGGGCTCTCTGAACGACGAGCAGTTAAGAGATCTTTATGACCGCCTGAACTATCTGAGAAATCTGGAGGAAAAGAAGGAACAGGTTATATCCAGCATAGAGGAGCAGGGAAAACTGACGGAGGAGCTGAAGGAACGGATCCTCGCGGCGGAAGCCCTGGTGGTGGTGGACGACCTTTACCGGCCTTACCGTCCCAAACGGAGAACCCGCGCCAGCGTGGCGAAGGAGAAGGGCCTGGAAGGCCTGGCGCAGCTGATTCTGGCGCAGGAGACTGTACGGCCGCTGGAAGAAGAGGCGGCCGCCTACGTGAGCGAAGAAAAGGGCGTGGAGAGCGCCGCAGACGCGCTGCAGGGCGCGAAGGACATCATCGCGGAACAGATTTCCGACGAGGCGGATTACCGGATTTTCATCAGGAATCTCACTTTTGAGGAAGGTAAGCTCATCAGCACGGCGAAGGATGAGAAGGCATCCAGCGTCTACGAGACCTATTATAATTACGAAGAGCCGCTGAAAAAGACGGCAGGCCACCGGATCCTTGCGCTGAACCGCGGGGAAAAGGAGAAGTTCCTCACCGTGAAGGTGGAGGCCCCCGAGGAGCGGATCCTGCAGTATCTGGCCAAAAAGGTTATCACCGGATCAAACAGCATCACGGAACCCGTGCTTCGGGAGGCGATTGCGGACAGCTACGACCGGCTGATCGCGCCTGCCATCGAGCGGGAAATCAGAAACGACCTGACCGAAAAGGCGGAGGACGGCGCCATTTCCGTGTTTGGAAAGAATCTGGAACAGCTGCTCATGCAGCCGCCCATTGCGGGAAAGGTGGTTCTGGGATGGGATCCGGCCTTCCGTACCGGCTGCAAGCTGGCCGTTGTGGACGAAACGGGAAAGGTGCTGGATACGAAGGTGATCTATCCCACGGCCCCTCAGAATAAGGTGGAAGAAGCGAAAAAGGAGCTGAAGCGCCTCATTGAAAAATATCATGTATCCCTGATTTCCCTGGGAAACGGAACCGCCTCCCGGGAATCCGAGCAGGTGATAGTGGAACTGATTAAGGAGCTTCCTTCCCCCGTGCAGTATGTGATCGTGAGCGAGGCGGGCGCTTCCGTTTATTCCGCGAGCAAACTGGCAACGGAGGAATTCCCCAATTTTGACGTGGGACAGCGCAGTGCGGCTTCCATCGCAAGACGCCTGCAGGACCCGCTGGCAGAGCTGGTGAAGATCGATCCCAAATCCATCGGCGTGGGCCAGTATCAGCACGACATGAACCAGAAGAAGCTGTCGGAAGCTCTGGAGGGCGTGGTGGAGGACTGCGTGAACCGGGTCGGTGTGGATCTGAATACGGCTTCCGCATCCCTCCTGGAATATATTTCCGGAATCACGAAGACCATTGCGAAGAACATCGTGGAATACCGGGAAGCCAATGGACGCTTTACCAACAGAAAGCAGCTTCTCAAGGTGCCCAAGCTTGGCCCGAAGGCCTATGAGCAGTGCGCGGGCTTTCTGCGCATTCAGGACGGGGAAAATCCGCTGGATGCCACCAGCGTACATCCTGAATCCTATGAGGCGACCATGAAGCTTCTGGACCGTCTGGGCATGACTCTGGATGATGTAAAAAAGCTTCAGGCCCAGGCAGCCGCCGCGAAAAAGAACGGGAAAGGCGGCTTCCAGACAGCAGCAGGTGGAGCGGATGCGAAAGGCGGACCGGCTTCCGGAGGAGGCAGGAATGCCTTCGGGCAGAAGCAGGGAGGAAAAGGCGCTGCTCAGAACGGCTCTGACAGAAAAGGCGGCCGGATGGTGATCCGCAATACGAACACCGCCATGGGACGGGCGCTCGCAGCGGCCATGGGAAGCATTTCCCTGGAGGAGCCGGAAGGACAGACCGGGAAGGGCACGAAGAAGCAGCAGCGCGGACAGGAAAATGTCTCCGCAGGAACGGCCGCTGGTCTGGAACGCAGGATCGGCGACAAAGCGAAGATGGCGCAGGAGCTCGGCATCGGTGAGATCACTCTGACGGATATTCTGAAGGAACTGGAAAAGCCCGCAAGAGATCCCAGAGAGGATATGCCCGCTCCGATCTTAAGAAGCGACGTTCTGGACATGAAGGACTTAAAGCCCGGCATGATCCTGAAGGGAACCGTGAGGAACGTCATCGATTTCGGCGCCTTTGTAGATATCGGTGTGCATCAGGATGGTCTGGTCCACATTTCCCAGATCACGGACCGTTTCATCAAACATCCGCTGGAAGCGGTCAGCGTGGGAGACGTGGTGGATGTGAAGGTCCTGGATGTGGATGTGGCGAAGAAGCGGATTTCCCTTACCATGCGGCTGGATCAGGAAGCGAAGCCGAAGGACAGGCAGAAGAAGTGAGAATGGAAACAACCTGAAAATATAAAAAGAAACAGATGAGGCCGGCATGCTCAAAACGGGCGTGCCGGCCTCATCTGTATGCCGGGTTCGCGTGACAGGCCCGGCGGACAGCCGTCATGACAGCATAAACAGCCGCCTGCCGGACTATTCAAACTCCCTTTCATGCTTCTTAAAAAAAGCATAATATTCCCGGACATTTTCCAGCTCATACCATCGTTTCACATCGATGATTTCCTCATCCAGGTCATAGATTTTGGCTCCCTTCATGGACAGCAGAAAGGGCGAGTGAGTGGCGATGATGAACTGACAGCCGTAGAAGCGCATGGAATCCTCAAGAAATTTTAAAAGCTCCTGCTGCTTCCCGGGAGACAGGCTGTTTTCCGGCTCATCCAGCAGGTACAGGCCGTTTTCTCTGATTTTCTCTGAAAAATACAGAAAGGCGCTTTCCCCGTTGGAATGCTCCTGGACATTATCCATCAGACTTTTCCGGACAAATTTGGACTGGGTATTGCTTCTCGCCAGATTCACTTTTTTCAGACGCTCGTAATCGTCCAGGGAACGCATCTGAAAGCGGGAATATTTCGCGTCCAGGTAATCGTCGAACAGCGTTTCCCGTTTCCGGTCGATGCCCGCGTTGAGGCTTCTCAGATTCAGCATGAAATCAAAAACGTCATCGCTTGTGATGATCCGCCCTTCCGCCGGGGGGCCGCCCTCTGCCTCATAACCGCAGAGGGCCGTATAATCCTCGAAAAAGCTGGAGCGGTTATACAGGCTGTCCCGTTTCAGATTCAGCTTTTCCGCAATGACGTTCAGCGCTGTGGTTTTTCCGGAGCCGTTTCCGCCGTACAGAATCGTGACCGGCTCAAAATCCAGCATCACCAGCCGGTGCTTCGACAGGATCTGAAACGGGTAATAGGTATCGTAGCAGGTCCTTTTCTGGCTTAAAATGAAATCGTATTCCTGTTCTATGTCCGGAAACTGAAAGTGTGACAGATAGATCATGCTCTCCTCCTGCCGGACAAACCGGCTCCCGGTATCAGTTCTGCGGGTTCATGCTTTCCACGCTGTAAAGGAACAGGGGATCCGTGATTCCGTCCGCATAAGCGTTGGGGACCAGGTGGAAGAGATATACGCAGATGTCGGAGGAGTCCGTCACGTCATAGAGGCGGGCCGTCACGTCATAGCCGCCGTCTTCGGTCTCCGCAGCGGAGAGAATCTCGGGAGCGGACAGCCCTCTGTCGCCGGGAGAGAGAATATAGGCGTCCCAGCTCTCATCATAGCGGATGATGGAAGAAAGGGATTCCGGAACCTCCAGAAGATCAGAGTAGTCGGCAAAGAGTCCGGTGGCGAATTCCTGGGCTACCTGACGGGGGACCTGAATCTCCCAGTTTTCATTCGTGGTGATCAGGGAAGATGCATCCGAATGATTGCCAAGCTCCCGGAACAGCGCACCCCAGAAAAATTCCGGATCGGCAGGATCGTAAGTCTTTCCCTCTTCAACCGCACACATCATCAGGGCGTCCATGGGCATCAGCATATTCTGCAGGGCCTCCCCCCAGCTGCTTTCAGTGGAGGCCGCTTCTGTGTCAGTCCCGCCGTCAGCCGCTTCAGCCTCTGTGGTGTTTTCTGCGGAGGCCGTTTCGTCAGCCGTTTCCGTAGCGGCACTTTCTGCTGCAGCCGCGGAAGCTGTGGATTCCTCGGCGGCCGTGGAAACTTCCGTTTCCGCAGTTTCGGCTATGGAAGCAGTCTCTGCCTCAGAGGCCTCCGAAGCACTGCCGGAGCCTGCGCTGCCTGAAGAGCAGGCGGAAAACGTAAGAGAGCAGGTGAGAAGAAAGACGGTGGTGGCGGATAACAGTTTGTTTTTTCTCATAATATTCCTCCTTTCGGAACGCAGCAAAGCATTGCGTTGCCGCGACATGCCGCTGCCTGGGAGCAATTTGCGGCACTCCAGTGTAAACCCGCGTGAAACAGGCAGAAGCTGTACGGTTCTGGTCTAATCCTCTTCCGGAAGCGGCTTCTGGAAATGCTGATAATCCTTCATGGTTCTCCAGTGGCCGCCCCAGGTGAAGCCGTGCTCTGTGAAAAGCTGATAGCACAGATCATTTTCATCAATTTTATTGGGAAAATCCAGACTTCTGTCCGCATAGGCCCATCCTGCGGCCGGGGAAACACGCTGCTTCCCGTTCGGCCAGGTTACATAAGGATTGTACAGGGGATTGATGTCGATTGCAAGTCCGTAAGCATGCTTTGACAGGCTGCTGGTGCCGTCCACCACCCGGAAATTGAAGCAGGAGGTGTTGTTGTGCTCCATGGAAAGCGTATCGTCTCCGCCGTATTCATCTATCAGTCTGACGCTCTCCAGCGGATATTCCGCCAGATACAGCTCATAAAAAATTTCAACCAGATCCTGGGCGATGGCCCTGTTGCAGATGATCTCGCCAACCTGTTCTTCGCCGTGGAAATCGATATACAGAATATTCAGATACCGAAGGTCCTCATAGGGAACGATGCAGTCCTCTCCGTAGGATATGCCTGTGATCCGTTCCTTTACCGCCCCGCTCAGAGGCTCATAGAAAAAGCCCTCCTGATAAGTGACGCGGTCCGGGGAGATCTCCGGTTCTGTTGACGGCTGAATGGTGCCGGAAAGGATGACGGAAGTTCCTCCGCAGATCGGAAGGGCTTCCGCAGCCTGAGCAGTTGCAGGAATAAGAGCCGTCAGGCAGAGGAACAGACAGGAGCCTGTCATGACCTTCCTGCGAAACGGAGAGACAGGGACGTCTGATGAGTATTTTGTATGTTTTTTTGGCATGTCTGATTCTTCCTTTTTTCTTATATTATAAGACGGCGGTCCGGCGGCGTAAAGACGTAAAGAAAAATGACAGAAGCCGGCATGGAAATATCTTCGGATTTTCTGAAAAACGGGAGTGCCGGTGGCTGTATTCTGCGGTATAATGGTTCTGACAGAGTTTTGTCGGGGGAATATTAATATGTTTTTTTCCGCCTCTGAAGACGGAAAATGAATGGAGGGAAACATGAAAGAAACAGATACACTGCTGTTAAACCGGCTGAAACGGCCGGAGGGGAAAATCGACGTGGTGCTGGATACGGACACCTACAATGAGATCGATGATCAGTTCGCTCTGGCATATTTGTTAAGGTCAGGAGAAAAGCTGAATGTAAAGGCCATCTATGCGGCTCCCTTTTTCAACGAAAAATCAGAAGGGCCTGCGGATGGAATGGAAAAGAGCTTTCAGGAAATCCATCGGATTCTGGAGCTGATGGGAAGAACGGATATGGCAGAGTATGTGTACCGAGGATCCTGCTCTTACCTGACGGATGAGACAAAGCCGGTGATTTCGCCTGCGGCAGAGCATCTGGCCCATCTCGCCATGGAGTATACGCCGGAGAGACCGTTGTATGTGGGGGCAATCGGCGCGATCACAAACGTGGCTTCCGCGATTCTGCTTCAGCCGGAGATCAGAGACAGAATCGTGCTGGTGTGGCTGGGGGGAAATGCGCACTGGTGGCCGGACAACAGGGAATTCAATCTCATGCAGGATGTGGCGGCAGCGCGGGTGGTATTCGGCTGCGGAGCCGCTCTGGTACAGCTCCCCTGTATGGGCGTGGTATCCGCCTTTACAACCTGTGAAGGGGAGCTGGAGCAGTTCCTCCGGGGGAAAAACGCACTGTGTGATTATCTGGTGGAGCTGGCGGAACGGGAAGGGGCGGCAGGCAGTCCGTATCGCTGCTGGACCAGAACGATCTGGGATGTGACGGTGGTTGGATGGCTGTTAAACGGCGGGTTTATGCGGGATGCGCTGGTGAGCGCGCCGATTCCTCAATATGATCATCACTACAGCTTCAATCCGGAGAATCATCTGATCCGCTGCGTTTATCATATTGAGAGGGACAGGCTGTTTGAGGATTTGTTCCGGAAGCTGTCAGAAGGCTGAAGGGGATACTGTCAAAGCATAAAACACTTCAGGGTGGAGGTGAAAAATGTTGGGGAAAATACTGAATTTCGGGTCTCTGAATATTGACCGGGTTTACCGGGTAGAACATTTTGTCAGGCCCGGAGAGACCATTTCTTCCAGGGGATATCAATGCTTTCCGGGAGGAAAGGGACTGAATCAGTCCATTGCCGCGGCCAGGGCGGGAGCTCCTGTCTTTCATGCGGGAACCGTGGGCACGGACGGAGATTTTCTGGCGGAGCTTCTGCGGGAGAGCGGAGCAGATATCCGTTATGTGAGAAAAACGGACGGGATGACTGGCCATGCGCTGATTCAGGTCAATGACGAGGGGGAAAACTGCATCATCCTTTATCAGGGAACCAATTTTGACAATGATACCGCATATATGGAGCAGGTGCTGTCCGATTTTGGAACTGGGGATATTCTTCTTTTACAGAATGAGATCAGCAATCTGTCTTATCTGCTGAAACGGGGAAAGGAGAAAGGAATGCGGATCATGCTGAATCCCTCTCCGATGGATGCAGGTCTGGCGGGAGAGGATTTGTCGGGGGTTTCCTGGTTGATGCTGAATGAAACGGAGGGCTGTGCGCTTACCGGGGAGCAGGAGCCGGAAAGGATCATGCGGGCTCTTCTTTCCCGTTATCCGGAAATGCAGGTCGTTTTAACTCTTGGAGGGGAGGGAGCGATGATGGGTGGAGGAGAGCAGCTTCTGCATCAGCCCTGCTTCCGGGTGAAAACGGTGGATACCACGGCCGCGGGCGATACCTTTACGGGCTATTTTGCGGCGGCTGTTCTGGAAGGGAAAAATGCGCAGG
>ERZ780162.1813-NODE-1813-length-14167-cov-6.702664_pt1 | contig 14167 bp, 10 predicted proteins | sample MGYA00511474_ERZ780162 | MGnify/ENA primary metagenome ERZ780162 (study PRJEB29588, sample SAMEA2143633) | human gut metagenome | biome: human gut; feature: human-associated habitat; material: faeces | place: Denmark | collected 2008/2010 ...
CGGATATGTGGACGCTGCTGGACGATACGAATGACCCCATTCTCTCCCCTGAGGAGGCCCAGGAGACACTGGCCGACCATCTGATCGCCATCGGGGAAATTCCCGCATCCATGGAGGCCGACGAAGGGGCCTATTCCCTGGTTTGGGCCAGCGACTTCTTTGGAGAGCCCATTGAAGAGCAGGTCGTCAACGGGCAGTGGGCGTATCTCTGCTCCCTCCGCTATGGAGACCCGATCGGGAAACTGGAGGACCCGGTGATGACCGGGCGGCGCTATGGGGATTACGCCATCGCCAAGGATGGCTCCAACTTCTACCGCCGGAATATTGCCACCAGCCAATGGAAACCACTCCCTTGGCCTGAAACCTGAATCATCAGAGAAAGGACTGTTTTTTATATGAGCGCAAAAGACGTCATCATCGCCCTGGACTTCCCCACCCGTGAGGAGACCCTCTCCTTCCTGGACCAGTTCCCCGCCGGGGAGAAGCCCTTTGTGAAGATCGGCATGGAGCTGTTCTACGCCGAGGGCCCCCAGGTGGTCCGGGACATCAAGGCCCGGGGCCACAAGATCTTCCTGGACCTGAAGCTCCACGACATCCCCAACACGGTGAAGCGGGCCATGGCAGTTCTGAGCCGCCTGGACGTGGACATGGTGAACCTCCACGCCGCCGGCACTGCCGAGATGATGCGTGCCGCTCTGGAGGGTCTGACCCGCCCTGACGGCACCCGCCCCCTGCTGATCGCCGTCACCCAGCTGACCTCCACCGACGCCGCCGCCCTGAAAAACGAGCTGCTGATCGACACCCCCATGGCGGAGACGGTGCTCTCCTACGCCAAGAACGCCGCCGCCAGCGGCCTGGACGGCGTGGTCTGCTCTCCCCTGGAGGCTGCCCTGGTGAAGGAGCGGTGCGGTGCGGACTTCCTGACCGTCACCCCCGGCATCCGGTTCGCGGACAGCGCCGCCGGCGACCAGAAGCGGATCATGACCCCGGAGAAGGCGGGCAAGTCCGGCTGTGACTACATCGTGGTGGGCCGCCCCATCACCCAGGCGGAGGACCCGGTGGCCGCCTACCGCAGAGCGGTCAAGGACTTTTTGAGATGACCGATGCGGCGCCGTCTGCTGTGCCTGCTGATGCTCTGCGGGCTGCTCTCCGGGTGCGGAAGTCCACAGCGTCAGGAGCCCTCTCAGGCAGATGATGCTGATGAGGTCAGAGCGACCCCTGCGGAGGAAACCCCTGTTTCGGAGAGCGCCCCGCTGGAGACGGTCACCTACCTGCCAGCGAGCCTGATTCAGGAACTGCGTAACCGTATGCAAGACGGCTCCGACTCCTATGAGGATTTCGTCCCACTGGAGGTCGGCCGGGAATTCTCGGAGAAGGAAGTTGCCGCACTGGCTCCGGAATGTCTGAACTGTGAGAACGCCGTCTCTGCAGTTTATAGTTCCTATCGCGCTGTGGACTTTGATAATGACGGTGTTGAAGATCTCTTCGCTAACCGGCGGATGGGAAACGGCACTATGGGAATGTTTTTAGAAGAGTTCTGGCGGTGCCTGCCGGATGGCTCCTATACACAAACCGACAGCGCAGAGACGTATATGCGTGATATCTTATTCATTTCTTGGGAGGACAAAACCTACTTTCTCACCGTCCAGCACGATCTGCTTTCCAAATCTGGTGTATCCCAGTTTACCTTTACAGGGCTTGGCATTGCGCTTTTAGAGGACGGCCAACGGCTGGAAGAGGCCTGGCTGACCTTTGACCCCACGGCCCTTTGGACGGAGGGCATCTACGATGATGCCGGTACCCAGACCGGCTGGGTGGAAGGCTCCCCAAAAGACCGCGAGATTTCCCTTTCCGTTTACACCCGGGGGATCAATACCGATTTTTCACTCCCTGTCCACTGATTGACATTTTCCATTGTAATTTCTTCTCAAGGAGGATTTTCCTATGAACTTAGAACGTGAAATCGCCCATGATCTTCTCTCCATCGGCGCGGTGTTCCTGCGGCCGGACGAGCCCTTTACCTGGGCCTCCGGCATCAAGAGCCCCATCTACTGCGACAACCGCCTGACCCTCACCGCCCCCGCCGTCCGCACGGACGTAGAGAAGGGGCTGGTGGAGCTGATCCGCACCCATTACCCGGATGTGGAGGTGCTGATGGGCACGTCCACCGCCGGCATCGCCCACGCCGCCATCGTGGGCCATCTGATGGACCTGCCCATGGGCTACGTCCGCTCCGGCAACAAGGACCACGGCCGCCAGAACCGCATCGAGGGCAAGCTGGAAAAGGGCCAGAAGGTCGTGGTGGTGGAGGACCTAACCTCCACCGCCGGCAGCTGCATCGAGGTGGTGGAGGCCCTGCGGGAGGCTGGCGCCGAAGTCCTCGGTGTCGCGTCCATCTTCACCTACGGGCTCCAGAAGGGCCTGGACCGTCTGGCCGCCGCCCCTGGCACCCGGGCGTCCAGTGCCATCAGCTGCGCCGTGAGCTACTACGCCACCTCGAAGCTGATGTTCACCGCCGCGCCGGGCAGCTTCTATCCGGCCCCGAAGGTCACCAGCGCTGTGGTGCGGATGGAGATCCGCCCCACCCCCGCCGTGCAGGTGGAGGACGAGGAGGGCTACTTTGCCCTTGTCCGCGCGGCCTTTGGCCAGCGGCGCAAGACTGCCGCCAATGCCATTGCCAGCGGCCTGGGGATGCCCAAGGATGCCGTGACCGCTGCCATTGAAGCCGCCGGTTTCGATGCCCGCATCCGTCCCGAGGCCCTGACGTTGGAGGATTTTGCAAAGATCCAGAGCGCACTGGCACGGTGACTTGTTTTAATAATTCGGTTTTCCAAAAGCAGGAGCTCTTCGCAAAGCGTGGAGCGCCTGCTCTTTTAGAATGTAAAGCAGAAAATACGGTGTCCATTTGACAAGAACAATTCCGGTTGTTTTGTCCGCAGCATGGTCTGTTAAATTTCCTGCACGCTTTACCATGTAAAAGCAAATATATTTCATCGTTTTTGCGCGGCAGACTTTGCTTTTTGAAGAAAAAGCTGTGTGTGTTCCATTGACATCTTTTTATTTCAATGGTACAATATATGACGTGTTAAGGTTTTGCGGGAGGAGCACAGGTGCAGACAGAGGGGTCTGTTTCTGCGTTCTTTTGTATTCCCTGGCAATACAGGATTCAAAAAACCTCCGCAGAATAGTGGGAAAACAGCAGGACATCCCGCCCTGCACCATGCACTGAAGCACGGAATTATTATAGGGAGGAAAACACAATGAACAACAACTACGAGTCTCATGCAATCAGCCGCCGCAGCTTTCTGAAGGCTTCCGGTGTCGTTGGTGCCGCTGGCATTCTGGCCGCCTGCGGCGGCAACTCTGGCAGCAGCTCCACCGCCGCTTCCTCTGGTGCTACCAGCGCTCCCAACACCACCGGCGCTACCCCGCTGAAGGAGTTCATCTCCTGGGAGAGCACCAACCGTGAGCTGGAGAGCTGGAACATGCTGTACAGCCAGATGGCTTCCGACATGAATGTCACCACCAACCTGTGGGAAGGCCTGCTGAGCTTTGACTGCTACGGCAAGGCTGTGCCTTCCGTGGCCAAGGAGTGGAGCCACAATGAGGACTCTTCCGTTTGGACCTTCAACCTCCGCGACGATGTGGACTGGGTGGATGTGAACGGCGAGGTCAAGGCTCACCTGACCAGCAAGGACTTCCTCGTGGGTCTGGAGTGGGTGCTGAACGCAGCCAAGAACCAGGCCAACAACACCTCCATGCCCAACGAGACCCTGACCGGTGCTGCTGATTACTATCAGAAGACCAGCGATATGGGCGATGCTGCTGCCGAGCTGACCTACCAAGATATGCTGGATGCAGGCGTGGGCGTTGAGGCTCCGGACGACTACACCCTGGTCTTCACCTGCAAGGATCCCTGCCCCTACTTCGATACCGTTGCTGCCTACACCAGCTTCTACCCCGTCTCTGAGGATCTGATCAACGAGCTGGGCGTTGAGGGCTTCCGTTCCTGCGATTACACCAACATGTGGTACAATGGTCCCTATGTGGTGGAGGAGTTCATCAGCCAGAACACCAAGAGCTACATCCCCAACCCCAACTACTATGGTGCAAACGATGTGTCCCGCTTCGACCGCTTCACCGTTACCATGATCAGCGACGGCACCGTTACCTTCCAGCTGTACCAGAACCGTGAGCTGGACGAGATGGATGTGGGCGAGAGCACCCTGACCACCATCCAGGCCGATCCCAACAGCGAGTACAATCAGCAGCTGTGCGAGAAGCGCCCCAAGAAGTTCAGCTACCAGATGCACTTCAACTACCAGAAGAACAACGAGGACGGCACCCCCGACGACAACTGGAACAAGGCTATTGCAAACACTGCCTTCCGTCAGTGCTTCTACAAGGGCCTTGATCTGACCAACTGGTATGCACGTACCAACAAGATCAACCCCCTGAAGTGCGAGAACGACTGCTACACCATGCCGGGCGTCTGCTACAACACCCAGGGCCAGGAGTACTCCACCCTGGTTGCCAAGGAGATGGGTTTCGACGGCGAGGCTTACGACGGCAAGACCATGATCCGCCTGCGTTCCAACAACGGCGACATTGCTGACCTGAAGAAGCAGGCCATGGACGAGCTGAGCGCCATCGGTGTCACCTTCCCTGTCCACGCTGCTTACTACATCATCGCCGGTTCCACCTCCGCTCTGGACAACACAACCGTGCTGAAGCAGTGCTTCACCGACAGCTTCGGCGATGACTTCATCGTGCTGGACATCAAGACTTACGTCTCCTCCATCACCCAGGAGGTCCGTAATCCTCAGCTGCAGAGCTTCGTCATCAACGGCTGGGGCGCTGACTACGGCGATCCCGTCAACTTCGTTGGTCAGGAGATCCTGCACGACGACAACGCTTACTACAGCTGGTACTACTCCAACATCGCCAAGGTCGTTGAGGCCGGCCCCGCTGACTGGCAGAAGGATCTGGTGGCCTGCTACGAGGAGTTCACCGATTTGGTCAACACCGCAAAGGCCATCGTTGATGATACCGATGCCCGCTACGCTGCCTTCGCAAAGGCTGAGGCCAGCATGCTGAACAGCGTTCTGGCCTGCCCCTGCTACTTCGATGTTTCCTGGACTCTGACCCACGCCAACGAGTACAGCAAGATCAACGCTATGTATGGTCCGTGCAACTACAAGGCTGTGAACTGGGAGACCAGCGAAGAGGCTTACACCACCGAGCAGTACGAGGAGTTCGCCGCTGCATTCGACGCAGCCACCAAGGCTTAAGTTCCCCGTTTCCCCGCCCGAAAGGGCAAGAATAAAAGTTAAGGGTTCGATAACATGTTAAAATACACGGTTAAGCGGCTGCTCCAGTCGCTTGTCACAATCTTTCTGATCGCAACAGCAGTTTTCCTGATGATGCGCTGCCTGCCGACGGACTACTACTTCACTGAGGAACAGCTCATGAAGTTCACCGATCAGCAGAAGACCGCCGCTCTGGAAGCAGCTGGCCTGACCGATCCCATCCCCACCCAGCTGGTCAAGTTCTATAACAACCTGCTGCATCTGGACTTCGGCACTTCCCGCCGCATCCAGAACGGTGCCCCGGTGGTCAAGGTCATTGGTAAAAAGTTTGGTGTCTCCATGCGTCTGGGCCTCATCGCCTCCGGCATCTCTCTGGTGGTCGGTGTGCTGATGGGCATCCTGCAGGCGGCATTCAAGGACAAGGTATTCGACTGGATCGGCACGGCCTACACCGTGTTCGTCAACGCGGTCCCGTCGCTGGTGTCGTATTCTCTGGTGCTGGTCTTTGGTTCCAAGTACCTGGGATTCCCCACGCTGTATTCCACCCGCAATGTGGGTGCTTCCAGCGTGCTGCCCATCACCTGCCTTTCGCTGGCATCCATTGCAGGCTATGCCCTGTGGACCCGCCGCTACATGGTGGATGAGCTGACCCGCGACTATATCAAGCTGGCCCGTGTCAAGGGCCTGAGCTCCCGCGAGATCATGTTTAAGCATGTTCTGCGCAACGCCATGGTTCCCATGGTGCAGTATATCCCCCAGTCCATCCTGCTGACGGTGGGCGGCTCCCTGCTGATGGAACGGTTCTTCTCCGTTCCCGGCATGGGCCCCCTGCTGACGGATGCCATCCAGCGCTATGACCTGAACGTTGTGCAGACGCTGGTCATCCTCTACGCTGTGCTGGGCATCGTGGGCGTGTTCCTGGGCGATGTGCTGATGATGGTGGTTGACCCCCGTATTACTCTGACCGGAAAGGAGGAGGCTCGCTGATGGCTAAGGCATCGGATTTTGAGGGCAAGAAGCCCGAAGAACTGTTCTACTTTGTGGATTATTCCCCGGAAGAAGCTGAGCGTATCGGCTACTCCAACTATTCCTACTGGGGTTCTGTCATCCAGAACTTCCTCAAGCAGAAGGTCGCTGTCTTCTGCCTGATCCTGTTCCTGGCGCTGACGGTGTTCTCCTTCGTTGCGCTGAGCATCGGCAAGTATCACTACACCAGCCTGATCTCTGATTCCAGCAAGGCTTTCATCAGGCCCAACGCTGAGTACTGGTTCGGTACCGACAACCTGGGCCGTGACTACTGGTGCCAGGTGTGGTATGCCACCCAGGTTTCCATCCGTCTGGCTCTGGTGGTCGCCGTGGGCGAGAGCATTGTGGGCGTGATCTTCGGCCTGATCTGGGGCTATGTGCGCAGTCTGGACCGCTTCTTCACGGAGCTGTACAACCTGATCGACAACGTGCCCTATATCATCTATATGACCCTGATCGCCCTGATGGTGGGCCAGAGCTTCTGGATCATGGCCATCTCCATGATCGCCATCAACTGGCTTTCTATGGCACGCCGTGTCCGCAACATGGTGTTCATGTTCCGTGACCGCGAGTATAACCTCGCGTCCCGCTGCCTGGGCACTCCGCTGTGGCGCGTGCTGACCAAGAACATCCTGCCGTATCTGGTCTCTGTTATCATCCTGCGTATGGCACTGTCCATCCCGGGCACCATCAATCTGGAATCCACGCTGTCCTACCTGGGCCTGGGCCTGGGCATCGACACGCCTTCTCTGGGCCTGATCCTGAGCAAGGTGCGCGGCTTCTTCCTGGATTATCCGTACCTGCTGGTTTTCCCTGCATCCATCGTGTCCATCATTTCCATTTCTTTCTATATCATGGGCAACGCTTTGTCGGATGCGGCTGATCCGCGCAACCACGTTTGATAGATTGGAGAGAGACGTAAATGGATAGACAACCGATTATCTCTGCCAAAGACGTGGAGATCACTTTCAGCCTGCGCGGCCGCAAGCTGAACGCCATCCGCAAGTGCTCGCTGGACCTGTACGAAGGCGAGACCCTTGCCATCGTGGGCGAGTCCGGCTCGGGCAAGTCCGTATTCACCAAGAACTTTGTGGGTATGCTGGATGCCAACGGTAAGATCACCGGCGGCTCCATCATGTTTGAAGGCCGCGATATGACCAAGTTCACCGAGAAGGATTGGCTGGGTGTCCGCGGCAAGAAGATCGCCATGGTCATGCAGGATCCCATGACCAGCCTGAACCCGCTGAAGAAGATCGGCAAGCAGATCCAGGAGAGCATTGAGCATCACCAGGGTCTGAAGGGCGAGGAAGCCAAAAAGGCTGCCATCGAGATGCTGGGCAAGGTGGGTATCCCCGACCCCGAGCGTCGGTACGAGCAGTACCCCCACGAGTTCTCCGGCGGTATGCGTCAGCGTGTCGTCATTGCCATTGCAGCGGCCTGCCGCCCGCAGATCCTGATCTGCGACGAGCCCACCACTGCGCTGGACGTGACCATTCAGGCACAGATCCTGCAGCTGATCCGCGATCTGCAGAAGGAGCTGGGTATGTCCGTTATCTACATCACCCATGACCTGGGCGTTGTGGCAAACGTGGCTGACCGTGTGGCCGTGATGTACGCCGGCCAGATCGTGGAATACGGCACCGTGGAGGAGATCTTCTACGACGCATGGCACCCCTACACCTGGGCTCTGCTGCAGGCTCTGCCGCAGCTGGGCACCAAGGGTGAGGCCCTGCCCAGCGTGGATGGTACTCCCCCGAACCTGTTCAACGAGATCAAGGGTGACGCATTTGCGCCCCGCAACAAGCATGCGCTGGCAATCGACTTTGTGCAAGAGCCTCCGTTCTTCCAGGTGTCCGAGACCCACGCCGCAAAGACCTGGTATCTGGATCCGCGCGCTCCCAAGATCGAGCGGCCGCACTCCATCCAGAACCTGCGTGAGAAAATGGGAAAGATGGGAGGCGCCAACTTAAATGGCTGAACGCGAAAAGCTGATTGAGCTGAAAGACCTTCAGATCACCTTTGGCTCCGGTAAGAAGAAATTTGTTGCTGTCGATCATGTCAACTTTGACATCTATAAGGGCGAGACCTTCTCGCTGGTCGGCGAGTCCGGCTCCGGCAAGACCACCATTGGCCGTGCCATCTGCCGCATCAACCCGACCTCCGGCGGCGACATCTTCTTCAAGGGCCAGAAGATCAACGGCAAGATCTCCAAGGAACTGGACAGAGAGGTCATCCGTAAGATCCAGATGATCTTCCAGGACCCCATGGCTTCGCTGAACGAGCGCGCCAAGGTGGAGTATATCATTGCCGAGGGCCTGCTGAACCATCATCTCTACAAGGATCAGGAAGACCTGCATGAAAAGGTGATGAACGCCCTGCATGAGGTCGGCCTGCTGCCGGAGTTTGCCTCCCGCTTCCCCCATGAGTTCTCGGGCGGTCAGCGCCAGCGCATCGGCATTGCCCGTGCTCTGGTCATGGAGCCGGAGTTCATCGTGGCCGATGAGCCCATCTCTGCACTGGATGTCTCCATCCGTGCACAGGTGCTGAACCTGCTGAACGAGATGAAGAAGAGCCGCGGCCTGACCTACCTGTTCATTGCACATGACCTGTCGGTGGTCCGGTTCATCTCGGATCGTATCGCCGTTATCAGCAAGGGCCGCATCGTGGAGCTGGCTGAGGCGGAGGAGCTGTTCCTCCATCCGCTGCATCCCTACACCAAAGCCCTGCTGAGCGCGGTCCCCATCCCTGACCCCAGCCTGGAAAAGCACAAGAAGCTGCTGGTCTATGACCCCTCGATCCACGATTACAGTGTGGATAAGCCGGTCTGGGAAGAGATCGCAAACGGCCACTTTGTGTATGGCAACCAGCGTGAGCTGGAAGGCTACCGCAAGGAGTATGAAAGCCAGCTGTAAGCTGAACCGCTTTCCTGTATTTTAACACAATGACCCCGCCGCGCTGGGAGCTTTCCCACGCGGCGGGGTTTTGTGCTGTCAGGGAGCAAAAAAAGAACCGGACGCTTCAAAAACGTCCGGTTCTGCTTTTTGCTATGGGTTCACGCGATCAGGCCTGCGTGGCTGCGTCGAATGCGGCGGCAAACTCATCGTACTGTTCGGTGGTGTAGGCCTCCTCGCTGGTCTCCCAATTCACAGCCTTGTAGTTGCAGGGACCATACATTGCGTTGATCTTGCTGTACTCGTTGACGTGGGTCAGGCACCAGGTGATATCGTAGACGGTGGGGAAGATCAGGTTCTCGTCCAGGAAGTAAGCCTCGGCCTTGGCAAATGCGGCGTAGCGCGCATCGGTGTCGTCAACGATGGCACGGCCCTCGTTCACCAGATCGGTGAACTTCTCGTAGGCGGCAACCAGATCCTTCTGGTAGCTGGCGGGGCCATTGTTCACAATGCCTGCGATGTTGGTCATGTTGCAGCTGTAGTAAGCATTGTCGTCGTGAACGATGATCTGGGTCAGGAAGTTGATGGGATCGCCGAAGTCAGCACCCCAGCCCATGTGGACGAAGCTCTGCAGCTTGGGTGCCACGACTTCCTTCATGGTGGAGGACACGAAGGTGTTGACATCCAGCACGATGAAGTCATCGCCGAAGCTGTCGGTGAAGCACTGCTTCAGCACGGTTGCGCTGTCCAGAGCGGAGGTGGAGCCAGCCAGAATATAGTAGGAGCAGTGAACAGGGAAGGTGACACCAATGGCGCTCAGCTCTTCCATGGCCTGCTTCTTCAGCTCGGTGATGTCGCCGTTGTTGGCGCGCAGGCGCTTCATGGTCTTGCCATCGTAAGCCTCGCCGTCCAGACCCATCTCCTTGGCCACTAGGTTGGTGTAGTCGGTGCCGTCAGAGGTGTAGCACAGGCCCTTCATGGTGAAGAAGTCGTTCTCACACTTCAGGGGATTGATGGGGTTGTAACGGGCGAAGAACTTGTTCAGCACCATGCCCTTGGAGAAGCACTGACGGAAGGCCTTGTTGGCAATGGCCTTGTTCCAGTTCTCATCGGGGGTGCCATCGGTGTTCTTCTTGTCGTAGTTGAAGATGAAGCAGTAGCTGAACTTCTTGGCACGCTTCTCGCACAGCTGCTGATTGTACTCGTTGGAAGGATCGGACTGAATGGTGGTGATGTTGCTCTCGCCCAGGTCCACCTCGTCCAGCTCGCGGCTCTGATACAGCTGCAGGCTGATGGAACCGTCGCTGATCATGGTGACGGTGAAGCGCTCAAAGCGGCTGACGTTGGCAGCATCGTAGTAGTTGGGGTTGGGGATGTAGCTCTTGGTGTTGCCCTGGATGTACTCCTCCACCACATAGGGTCCGTTGTACCACATGGTGGTGTTGTCGCAGCTCCGGAAGCCCTCAACACCCAGCTCCTCGATCAGAGCAGGGGCCACGGGGTAGAAGCTGTTGTAGGCGGCAACGGTATCAAAGTAGGGGCAGGCGCTGGGGCAGGTGAACACCAGGGTGTAATCATCCGGAGCCTCAATGCCCACACCGGCAGCCAGCATGTCCTCGTAGGTCATGTCAGCAGCAGCGTCACCGGCTTCCTTGGTCAGCTTGTAGTACTCGTAAGCGCCCACAATGGTATCGTTGGGCATGGAGGTGTTGTTGGCCTCGTTCTTGATGGCGTTCATCACCCATTCAAAACCAACCAGGAAGTCCTTGCTGGTCAGGTGAGCCTTCACCTCACCGTTGCAATCCACCCAGTCCACGTCGTCCCGCAGGTGGAAGGTCCAGACGGTGGCATCCTCATTGTGCTCCCAGCTGGAAGCGATGGCGGGCACCACCTTGCCGTAGCAGTCAAAGCTCAGCAGGCCGTCCCACAGGTTGGTGACCACGTTGGCATCCTCAGCCTTCTGGGTGTACAGCATGTTCCAGCTTTCCAGCTCACGGTTGCCGCTCTCAAAGGAGATGAACTCCTTCAGGGGGGTAGCGCCGGTGGAGTTGGGGGCAGCAGCGCCGCTGGCGGCAGCACCATTGCCGGTGTTGTTGGACTTTTCGCCGCAGGCTGCCAGCAGGCTGGCGGCACCCACAGCACCTGCACCCTTCAGGAAGGTGCGGCGATCAAAATTGAAGCTCATTGGATGATCCTCCCAGATCTTGCGCGGACAGAGCCGCGCGTTTTTCCTTTTCCTAAACGCAGTGAGGCTGTCTGCCTTTCCAAAAAGTGCACAGGAAAGACAAAAGTCGCACCACTGTATATTTTAGCACTTTACTGAAAAGAAGTCAATCAGCCACAGCATAGAATTGGAAACAAAACGGTGACAAACACTTTCATGGGAAAAGAATGTGGAAAAAATTACTATAAAATGGAAAGAACTGTATATCTATGAAGAACAGGCGAAAGAGAAAAACTGTTCACGCTGTGCGCACAAAACAGCTATCTTTTTTCACAAAAACATGATACAATAAAGTGTATCTGTATTAATAAGGAGCGCGCCATGAAGAAACTGACCTCGATGTACAAACGCTACATGTTCCACCCCATTTTATATAAGACCGTGACCCGCACCTCCATTGTGGCCGTGCTGATGCTGCTGTGGCAGCGCTATGTCAGTGATGGCACGTTTACCATCTGGGAGGCCCCGGGCTTTCTGTGCGGCGTGGTGCTGCTCATCTGGGCCTGGGTGGACTACCTGCGGCTGGATGGCGTGACCATCCACCATCTGCTGGAGGAATTCAAGGGGATGGGCAAGCGGCAGAAAAAGATCCACTCCACCCGCTCCATCATCGACTATGCGGATGAGAAGATCGTCTCCTTTGAGGAGCTGGAACCCGAGGAGCGCACCTATTGCAGCCTGCTCTCCAATCTGGTGCTGGGCCTGCCGCTGGTCGCTGCTGCGCTGATCGCCAGCGCACTGTAAGGGGGCCGCGGCATGGAACAAGAGCACAAGCAGCTGGTCATCGGCATTCTGGCCCATGTGGACAGCGGCAAGACCACCCTTTCCGAAGCCCTGCTCTACGGCACCGGCACCATCCGCAAGCTGGGCCGGGTGGACCATAAGGATGCCTTTCTGGACACCGACGCGCTGGAAAAGGCGCGCGGCATTACCATTTTCTCCAAGCAGGCCCTCTTCACGGCGGGCAATACCGATTTTACCCTGCTGGACACCCCGGGCCATGTGGATTTTTCCACGGAGACCGAGCGGACACTGCAGGTGCTGGATTATGCGGTGCTGGTCATCAGCGGTGCGGACGGTGTGCAGGGACATGTGGAGACACTCTGGCGGCTGCTTTCCCGTTATCAGATCCCCACTGTTTTGTTTATCAACAAGATGGATCAGGAAGGGACAGAGGAGGACACCTTGCTTTTACAGCTGCAAAAGCAGCTGGGAGAGCATTGTATCGAGGTGTGCAGTATGCGCGCAGACGCTTCGGACAGCCTGCAGCCATGTGAAGCACCGGTTCCTGTCCCGGATTTCTGGGAAAATGTCGCCATGTGTCAGGAAGACCTTTTGGAACGCTATCTCGATGGCGATACGCTGACCTGGGAGGATGCAGCACTTCTGGTAAAGGAAAGAAAGCTATTTCCGTGTTTTTTTGGATCGGCACTAAAAGTCTGTGGCGTGGATGCGCTATTGTCCGGGTTGTCGAAGCTGATGAAAGAGTCGGAATACACAGAGGAGTTTGGGGCACGTGTTTTTAAGATCACGAGGGACGAAACCGGAAAGCGTCTGACGCATCTGAAGCTGACCGGAGGAAGTCTTTTTACGCGGCAGAGCCTGAGGGGACAAACTGCTGATGGACAGGAATGGGAAGAAAAAGCCGACCAGATCCGGATTTATAACGGAAGTGGCTATGAACAGGTACAGCAGGCGGCCGCAGGAGAAATCTGCAGCGTGACAGGACTGTCAAAAACCTATGCAGGAGAAGGGCTTGGGGCGCAAACGGAACCGGTGCTGCCGCTGGAGCCGGTATTAACCTATCAGATCGAGCTGCCGCCGGACTGCGATGCGCATACGATGCTCAGAAATCTTCGGCAGTTAGAGGAAGAGGAACCGGAGCTTTCGATTGTCTGGGAGGAAGCCTCCTCTGAGATCTGCGCACAGGTCATGGGCGAAGTGCAGATGGAAATCCTGAAAAACCAGATCAGAGAGCGCTTCGGCGTGCCGGTTTCCTTCGGACAGGGCAGCATTGTATACCGGGAAACCATCGCAGCGCCCGTCGAGGGCGTCGGACATTTTGAGCCCCTTCGGCACTATGCGGAGGTTCATCTTTTGCTGGAACCCCTGGAACGCGGCATGGGACTGCAGTTTGAATCAGCTGTCAGCGAGGATGTGCTGGACCGTAACTGGCAGAGGCTGGGGCTGACCCATCTGGAAGAAAAGCGCCATAAAGGTGTTTTATGCGGCGCAGAGATCACGGATATGAAGATCACGCTGGTAAATGGCAGGGCGCATATCAAGCACACCGAGGGCGGCGATTTTCGTCAGGCGACCTACCGGGCACTCCGACAGGGACTGATGCGAGCACAAAACGTACTTTTAGAGCCTGTTTACAGCTTTCGACTGGAGATTCCACAGGAGCAGATCGGACGGGCGATGACGGATATTCAGCGGATGAACGGTACCTTTGAGCCGCCGCAGACGGAAGGGGAATTTGCGATTCTGTGCGGAAGCGCGCCGGTTGCATGTATGCGGGGCTATCAGCAGGAGGTTACCTCCTACAGCCGAGGCCGTGGAAAGCTGTTCTGTACGCTGCAGGGCTATGCTGTGTGCCATAACACAGAGGAAGTGATGGCGGCAGCCGGCTATGATCCGGAAGCAGACCTGGAAAATCCTCCTTCCTCCGTTTTTTGTGCACACGGAGCCGGATTTGTGGTACCATGGGATCAGGT
>ERZ780162.1828-NODE-1828-length-14081-cov-3.668615_pt1 | contig 14081 bp, 9 predicted proteins | sample MGYA00511474_ERZ780162 | MGnify/ENA primary metagenome ERZ780162 (study PRJEB29588, sample SAMEA2143633) | human gut metagenome | biome: human gut; feature: human-associated habitat; material: faeces | place: Denmark | collected 2008/2010 ...
GCCTCGATAGCAGCAGCGCGCTCTGCCTTCTTAGCAGCCTCGCGAGCAGCAACAGCCTCAGTAGCAGCACCGAACTTGTTAGCAAAGCGCTGTACGCGTCCGCCAGAGTCGATCAGCTTCTGCTGGCCCGTGAAGAACGGATGGCAAGCGTTGCAGATGTCAACGCGGATCTCCGACTTCGTGGAACGAGTCTGGAAGGTGTTGCCGCAGGTGCAGGTTACCGTGCAGTCAACGTACTCGGGATGGATATCTTTTTTCATTGGTTCTCCTTACTATGCCTTGGTTTCCGACCAAGGCGAGATAAGCCTATTTAGTATAGCGCAGAAGCACGCTTTCGCAAGGATGTCGGACCTTCTTCCCTGTTCCTTCACAACGCCATCCCGAACAGAGACTACAGTTGCGAACGATGAGAATTCTCCGCACTCAAAGATAACGCCCTGCCGAACAGGGGGCTATAGGATAAAAGAGGGCTGCGCACAGCAAAAAGAGCCCCGCAAGCGAAGCCGGGCCCACCGTGGTACTCCTGAGGTAAACCTTTGCCCAGGAGCGCCAGGGAGGTACGGCACGTGTAGCGAGGCTCTTCGATAGCCTATTTCTTCTTGATCTGGCTGGGGTGGAACTTGAAGAAGTCGGTGCGCGGAGGGAGATCGCGAACGCGATGACGGCGCTCGTCAAGCTCCATGGCGTTGCACAGCTCTTCCATGCTGTCGAAATCGTAATTCCAGCTGAAGAAGTCTTCGAACTCAAAATTCATATAGTCGCAGATGCGCTCGGTGCCACGCGGAACAACCGGATGCATCAGCAACGTTGCGATACGCAGCAGATAGAACGAATCAACCAATACCTTGCGGCGAGCATCGGCATCCTCATTGGCCTCCGCCTCGCGAATGCCGCTTGACCAATACTTGTTGGCGTAGCGGATGAACTCGTCCATCAAAGCCATGATGGAATGGAGGTCGACGTGATACATCAGCTCTTCGTACTTGTGCATGGTTTTATTCACCTTGGCAAGTACCTCGATGCTCACCGCACCGAGGGGCATATATCCCTCAAAATTCTTTGCTGCCTCGTAGAAGCAGCTACGTGCCAAACGGTTGAACACCTTGGTAAGAAGCGCGCCTTCTTTCAAGGCAGGATCGGCAACGCGGGGATCTTCACGCTTTTCGGGGTCGGGATCGAAGATTTTCGGCTTGAACCCTACCGATTTCTGGTCGAGCGCCAAAGCGAGGAAGTGGGCACGCAGCTGCTCGGAGGTATAGTGCTCCAAAAGCTCGTCTGCCGTAGGCGGCTTCACCGAACCAGAGGAAGAGGCCTTCTTGTCGCCAAACAAGATATGGTGATTGGCGATGAGTTTTGTCTGCTGCAATTCGCCTTCAGGAGCATCGGCAACCACGGGCTGCTTTTCCTGAAGAGCGGCGAACAAGGCAGGCTGGGCAACGCCATAGAAATACAGGTTGTCCTGGCCGATGAACTGATACACCGTTGCATCTTTTTTGCACCAGAAAGAGCGCCATGCCGAGCGGGAAAGACCACGATCGTCGTTACGCGCCATGGTGAAGGAAAGCGGAGCCCAAAGGCTTTCGGGCCAGCACCATACCGTAAGACCATCCACCCCTTCGATTTCGGGAACAGGCACGCCCCATTCGACGTTGCCGGAAATACGGAACGGCACCAATGCCTTACCGGTGCGGAAGCGAATATTCGCATCTGCCAACACGGCACGCGCTTTATCGCGATCGTAGACGTTCTCGAATTCGATCTCGAAGCTCTGCTTGCCCTTGGCGGCATCGCGATACACATGCTTGGGCAATTTGTCTGCAATTTCCAGGTATTTGTCGTGCAGTTCCACCTTGATGTAAATGATGGGCGGAACAAGGAATTCCTTAATGGTTTTGGCAACAACGGGACGAATGCACGGATCGCTTTCCAAAGCATCGACATAATCACGAACTACGTTGGACAAGCCGGGCAGGTCGAAGTACCAATTACGCACCTCACGCATTTCCGGCACCGTGCCCGAAACCGAGGAAACCGGGTTGATGAGATCAACCGGGTCGTACTGGTGGCCCAGGTCGCATTCATCGGCATAGGCTTTTTCGCTTTTGCAGCCCTGCACAGGGCAATGCCCCACTACCTGACGGCCATTCAGGAACATGCCTTCCTGAGCGTCATAGAACTGAAGCGTGCTCTCCAAATGCAGGAATCCCTTTTCATGAAGACGCTGCACAAAGGCGGCAGAAATAGAGCGATGAACCTCGCCACAATGGCCGAGGCCACTGCCCTCGTACACATCAAGGCTAATGTCGTACGCATCAAGCGTTGCCTTCTGGCGATCGTGGTTGCGACGAACATAGTCTTCCAGGGTTCCCTCGAAGGAACCGGATTCAACTTCCTTGCGATACCCCTCTTCGATAGGAGAACCGAAGCAATCGGTGCCAGAGACGAATACCACGTTTTCAGAGCCGATGCGATCACGGAGGAAGCGGGCATAGCAGTCGGCGGGTACAAAAACGCCGCCCACATGACCAAAGTGCAGAGACTTGTTGCCATAAGGCATGCCTGCCGTCACAACGGCACGCTTCGGCCACTCGATACGTTCTTTCTTATTTTGCGATGGAGCCATTGCTCTCCAACTCCTTCAACGCCGAAGCCAATTGATCAGCGGAAATAGACTTATTTTCAGATATCAGGTCGATCAGGGTAGAAATATCGTCCGAGCTATGTTGCCTGAGATTCACCGTTTCATAGTCGGATGAGTGCCCCGCAAGCATAGCTGCGTATTCGATAGCGTCTTCCTTTGTGCCGATTTCGTCGGCAAGACCGTTTTTCACGGCATCGTCGCCGGTAAACGTGAGACCCGTAGCTAAAGCGCGCACCTCATCGACAGACATATTACGACCATCGGCAACAGTTTGGATGAACGTTTCGTTGATCTGGTCCACCTGAGCCTGATAGTATGCCCGCTCTTCATCGGTAAGCTTGCGCGTACCGTAGGTGGAATCCTTGCTTTCAGCAGAAGTAATATCTTCCGTAGAGATACCGAGCATGGTCATTAAACCAGAATAATCGACCACCTGTATCGCTGTACCAATTGCGCCGATGGCGGTGGTATGCGCCGTAAAAATGTAGTCTGCTTGGCTGGATATCTCGTAAGCAGCGCTCGCATTGGTAGAAGCGCTCGAAACCACTACTGGTTTGCCTGTGTCCTCTCGGAATTCCTTCACGTAGGTGGACATTTCCTCGCCAGCCGTGGCAACACCGCCCCCTGAATTCACACGCAGCACCACCGCAATGATCCTGCTATCATCTGCCGCAACGTCAAGCTGCTGCTTCAGGCCATCGGGGCTGTTCGTGGTGCCATCGTATTGAATGGTGCTGTCGATGTCGATAACCGCAACCGTATTCGGGAGCAACGGCTCGCTGTCGTAGGCGTTCGACCCGCCCAGGCCAGCAATAGCCGAGGTGCAAGATACAATACCGAAAACCGACACCAGGCACACCGCGATAATTGCGACAAGCGCCACAATCCATCCGCGTGATTTGCGAGGCTCTTTCCAATAGACGGTTGCCGCCGCAGCAGACTGCGGTGCTTGTTCGAACGGGGGTTGAGGCGCAGGCTGCTCATACCCTACTGGCGGTTGAGGTCCGCCCGGATGCTGAGATAATGGCTCTTGAGGCACATGACCTCCCTATAAATACAGACAGGTAAACACTGCGGAACCCCGCCGAACGGCAGGGTTCCATTTTTTCGTAATTATAAGCGATGACGATATGCTCTACGCAGCCAGATCACGTCGCGAACCGAAATCTCATTTATTAGATTTCAATCGCTCCGCTCTCGTCGAAATGACGTCCCTGCTGCGCCTTTTTTGCAGCGCGCATCAGGAACTCCTGGTTATCGTTGGTCTGCTTAAGCGACTTGATAAGCGAATCCATGGCTCGCTCAACGTTGTTGCGATTGGCGAGCACACGACGCACTGCCCAAATGAGCGGCGCCTCCTGAGGATCAAGCAGCAGATCTTCTCGACGGGTGCCCGATGCAACCGGATCGATTGCAGGGAAGATGCGATGCTCCGCCAACGAGCGATCAAGCTTCACTTCCATGTTGCCGGTACCCTTGAATTCCTCGAAGATAACCTCATCCATCTTCGAACCCGTCTCAATAAGAGCCGATGCCAAGATGGTAAGGCTTCCGCCGCCCTCGATATTGCGGGCAGCGCCCAAAAACTTCTTAGGCGGATACAACGCCGTCGAATCAACGCCACCAGAAAGGATGCGACCCGATGCGGGTTGCGCCAGATTATAGGCACGCGCCAAACGCGTAAGCGAGTCAAGCAGGATGACGACGTCCTGCCCATTTTCCACCAAGCGCTTTGCCCTTTCGATAACCATCTCGGAAACCGCAACGTGGTTTTCACAAGGCATATCGAAAGTCGAGGAAATTACCTCACCATGAATGGATCGCTCCATGTCGGTGACTTCTTCGGGGCGCTCGTCGACCAGAAGGCACATCAGATGCACTTCGGGATTGTTCGACGTAATGGACGCTGCGATATCCTTCAAGATCGTGGTTTTGCCCGCCTTGGGAGGCGAAACGATAAGACCACGTTGGCCTTTGCCGATAGGTGCGCACAGATCAATAACTCGAGAAGTGATAGAGGATCGTCCGTGCTCAAGCACCAGGCGTTCATCAGGGAACACCGGCGTCAAATCAGCAAAGCGAATACGCTTGCCAACCTCGTCAAGCGGAACCCCATTCACGGTGTCAATGCGCTGAAGAGCGGCAAACTTTTCCTTCGGACGCGCTGGGCGCGTTTGGCCGGTAAGGTAGTCACCCTTGCGAAGGTGATTGCGACGAATAGTAGAAGTACCAACATATACGTCTTTTTCACCGGGAAGATATCCGCTCGTACGCAAGAACCCGTAGCCATCGGAAAGCACATCAAGGATGCCGCTGACCTCTTCAAAGCCTTCGGCTTTCATGCTGGCAGCAAACACTGCCTCGATAAGCTCTGCCTTCTTAAGGCCCTTGAAGTCGATCTCCAGTTCCTGAGCCTTTTCGCGAAGCTCAACGACCTTTAGTTTCGCGAGCTCTTCCTTGGAAACCTGAGGGGCCACCGGCTCACGACGGTTTTGCTGGTGCTGGCGACGACCGTTGTGATAACGATCGTTCTTCTGGCGGTCGCTTCGATCGCCTTTCTGACGATCGCCGCCCCTCTGCTGACGGGGTTTGCGCTGACGACGACCCTTGTAGTCGTCGCGCTCTTCACGCTCGCTGGAACTCTTTTCCTCGGCAGCATCAGAAGCATCCGAGAGTCCGGAAGGCTCTTGCTTTTCCGCCCCTTCAGAAGGAGCCGATTCCTGCTTCGAGGAATCCTTTTGCTTCAATGGAGTCTCTTGATCGGAAGAAGCAGCCTGTTCAAAAGTTTTTTCTTGCTTAGGCTCAGCTTCCTGCTTGGGAGCTGCCTGCGCATTTTCGCCCTGAGACGCTTCTTCTGCCTTGGCCTTCGACCTGGATCGGGTGCGGGTTCGCCTTGGTTTGGACTCGTCCTCGGAGGAAGCGTCGCCCTTCTGCGTGTCGGAAGATTCAGTCTGGGGCTCTTCCTTCTTTTCGGTAGCCTTGGATTTTGCAGGCTTAGCCGCCTTGGGCTTCTGCTCAGCTTCGGTATCGGCAGGAGCTTCTTCGGCTTTCTTCCTGCTTGTCCTACGGCGCTTGGGCTTTTCATCCGGAGAAGAAGCCTCAGCAACCGCAGGCTTTACCTCAGCAGAATCGGAGGACGCAGCCGCTGTGGCCGCCCCCTCCTGCTTGTCGGAGGCCTTCGCCGTACGACGACGCATAGTACGTGCCGGCTTTTTTTCCTCGGGCGCAGACTCTTCGACTACCTCTGCATCACTCATGCGTTCTGGACTTTCTCCCAATCCTTGAGGAATGCCTCAAGGCCACGATCGGTCAACGGATGCTGAACCATCTTCTTAAGCACACCGAAGGGAACCGTTGCGATATCGGCGCCCATCAACGCTGCCTGGGTAACATGGTTTGCACTGCGGATAGAAGCCGCAATAACCTCGACTTGCTCACCGTTTACGGTATTAGAGGTGAAGTCGTAGTTGTTCAGCGCAGTAACAATATTGGCAACCTGATCAAGGCCGTCTTCCGAGATGTCGTCAAAACGACCAATGAAGGGGCTGATGTAGCGAGCGCCAGCGCGGGCAGCCAAAATGGCCTGAGGAACGCTGAAGCACAGCGTCATGTTCACCGGAATGCCCTCGGCTGCAAGTGCATGCGTTGCGGCAAGGCCTTCCACCATGGTGGGGATCTTCACAACAACGTTAGGAGCAATTGCGGCAAGCTCGCGACCGTCGGTGATGAGCTCTTCGCGCGTCATAGCAACAGATTCTGCGGAAACGGGGCAATCAGGGCCAATGATGTCGCAGATACGCTTGATGTGGTTGTGGAAGTCATCAAGCTTGCCGCCGATGCGAGAATACAAAGACGGATTGGTGGTTACGCCAGCCAACGCACCCCAGCTTGCTGCCTCTTCGATCTCATCGAGATCGGCAGTGTCCAGAAAGAATTTCACTGGATCCTCCTTAAAAGAAATGAATAACCGTGCAGGCACACTTTGCCCGTAAAAGGCCACCTGCAAATATGCTGTTAAGGGGAATTAATAAGACCCGTTCATGGTAAACAATCGTTTTACACAACGCAAGAACGGAAAAATGCGATCTCTTCCGCATAGCCCGGCAGCTCGTTCGGCGTTTCCAGAATGCAGGGCAATCCCAACAGTCGAGGATGCATCACTACGGCAGCCAGCGCTTCTTTACCAATGCGGCCTTCGCCAATGCGCGCATGGCGATCTTTATGGGCACCGCATTCGTTGAGGGAATCGTTAATGTGCAAAGCACGCAGCCTATCCAGCCCGATAACACGGTCGAATTCCCCGAGCACACCATCCAGGTTATTCGCAATGTCGTATCCCGCATCCCATACATGGCAGGTATCAAGGCAAACCCCCAGATGGCTGTTGAGCTCAACGCGATCGATGATGGCAGCCAGCTCCTCGAAGGTGCGGCCCACCTCGCTTCCCTTTCCCGCCATGGTTTCCAGCAGAAGCGTGGTGGTCTGTTCGGGCGTCAATACGGTATTCAAGACCTCGGCAATAAGCTCAATGCCCACATCCGCCCCTTGCCCTACGTGAGAGCCAGGGTGAATGTTGAACAACTGCCCCGGGGTGCGTTCCATTCGCGCCAAATCTTCGGCAAGCGCCTGAAATGCGAAACTGCGCACCTGTTCTTTCGCCGCACACGGGTTCACGGTATACGAGCCATGCGCAACAATGCGCCCAATACCCGCCAACGCCGCCTCTTCCGCGAATGCCCTCACATCAGCATCGTCGATTGCTTTCGCCTTCCCGCCACGCGGGTTTCGCGTGAAGAACGCAAACGTGTTGGCGTCGATGGAAGCTGCCGTTTTCGCCATTGCGGCATACCCTTTAGCCGACGAAAGATGACAACCGATAACGGGCATACGCCCATCTGTCGGTTGCCGCAATACGGCTTGGTATTCGGACATGTATTCTCCTTTTTCTTTGCCTTGCATATGACGGGCCGAATCAAGTGCCGGCTACTCCTGCTCGCTGAGCAGTTCGGCGGCGTGGGCAAGAGACGTTTCGCTTACCTCGCCAGCAAGCATACGGGCAATTTCCGCCGTTCGGTTTTCGCCCGAAACAGGAGTCAAGCAGGTTTGCGGCAACGCATCACCGGACTTCGTTACCAGATAATGAGTATCGCCGCACACGGCAACTTGAGGAAGGTGCGTTACCACAATGACCTGATGGGTTTTTGCCAAATCGCGAAGAACGGCACCAAGTGCACGAGCGGTACTACCGCCCACGCCAGCATCGATCTCGTCAAACACCAGGGTGTCTACCTGGTCGCATTCGCCCAATGCGACCTTCAGGGCAAGCATCACGCGGCTCATTTCGCCACCCGAAGCAATTTTGCCGAGCCGTTGAGCGCTAAGGCCCTCACCAGCAGCAAAAAGGAACTCGAAAGACTGAGAGCCCCATGTGTCCCACTGCCCACGCGGTAGATCAGAAATATTTGCCTCGAGACGTGCGCCCTTCATTTCCAAACGAGCCATCTGGGCTTGGACGGCATCGATAAAGCGAGGGATAACCCTGCCGCGAGCTTCCGCCAAGGCATGCGCCGCGTCGGCAAGTGCCGATTCCGCTGCATCGCGCTTCTTTCGAGCCTGGGAGATAAGCTCGTCGCGCCCATCGTATTCGCGGATTTTCGCCTCAGCTTCGGCACGCTGCGCCAACACATCTTCCATGCGCGGACCGAAGCCACGCATAAGACCCTGCAACTCGGCAATGCGATCCTGCGCCGCCTCCAGCTCTTCCTGGGGGAAATCGACACCATCTTTGTACGTCGCCAAATCGCGACCCACATCCTCCAGCGAAAAGAATGCTTCACGCACAAGCTCCAACACGGATTCAACGGAAGTGTCTACCGCCGCGATTCGCTCAAGAGACCCCAATGCCGACTCAAGCGATTCCACCGCACCGCCCGACCCTGTTAGATTGCGCTGAGCAGACATGGCTTCATGGACCAGCATTTCGGCGTTTTCCAGGCGAGGCATTCGCTCGATAAGCTCTTCGTACTCACCTTCCTGGGGATCTGCTTTGCCGATCTGCTCCAAAGCGAAGCGTGCCCTGTCAAGCTCGACAGCATCGGCTGATTCCAGCTTTTGCAGGCGAACAAGCTCGGCAGACGCATCGTTTGCCGCAGAAAGGCATGCTCGATACGCCCCCAACGGCGCATTGATTTCTTCTTTGCCCCATTCGTCGAGCAAAGCACGCTGATAGGCTGGCGAAAGCAAGCGCTGATGCTCGTGCTGCCCGCAAAGATCAACCGTCTGCCCCAAGCCCCCGGCAAGTTCCTTCACTGAAGCAAGCGAACCGTCAATGGAAACGCGACTGCGTCCTTGCGCACCGATGCGGCGCGCAACCACCACACCATCCTCCCCGCATCCTTCGCCAAAGAAACGGCCCTCTACCTGGAGCTCTTCGCAGCCCTCGCGCACAAACGACGCACCAGCGCGCTCGCCGACCAGAATCTTCAGCGCATTCAGTAAAGCGGTTTTACCCGTGCCCGTTTCGCCTGTTACCACAGTAAAGGCGGGGCTTGGCGCAAACGTTGCCTCGTGGATCAACGCCACATCGCGAATATGCACTTCATCAATCATGGCAACCCCTTTTAGGTGCTCGGCGCACCGTGTTCGTATCTTTCATCGTTTGATTTTACGCTACCGAATTCGAAAGGCATGCGAAAGCAATCGCAACAAACCACCACGCCGCACAGGCTATTGTCTCAAGACATATCTCCAGTATGGACGCACGAATCGCTACCGAAGCCGTATACTGAGACATACTCGTAACGAAAGCTTGGGGTCATGTCTGCTAATGATGCGCCACATATCGAAGCCCACGGAATGCTTGCCCAGCTTCCCGCATCGGTATGCGCCGTCATCGACGCTTTGGAGAAGCGCGGTTTTGAGGCATGGGTTGTCGGTGGCTTCGTACGCGATGCCCTTCGCGGCGTCACGCCCCACGATGCAGACATCGCCACCAACGCTCACTGGGAGCAAACGCGCGAAGCGTGTCTGGCAAGCGGCATGGCGGTGCACGAAACAGGAACGAAGCACGGTACGGTAACCGTGGTTTATCAAAACGAACCCATCGAAGTTACCACCTTCCGCACCGAAGGCGCCTATACCGATCACCGCCACCCCGATAGCGTGCTGTTCGTTGACACCATCGAGCAAGACTTGGCGCGACGCGATTTCACTATCAACGCAATGGCGTTCCACCCGGTTCGTGGCCTTGTAGATCCTTTTGACGGGCAGAACGACTTGGCCAACAAGATAATCCGCTGCGTCAACGACCCCAGTACCCGCCTGCAAGAAGATGCCCTACGCGTTCTTCGCGCTATGCGCTTCGCATCGCAGCTCGGGTTCTGGATTGACCCTGATACTGAAGCCGCCATACGCAGATATGCACCTACCCTCACCGACGTCGCAGGAGAGCGCCTAAGGCAAGAGCTCGAAAAGCTCCTCTGCGGAAACCATGTGCGCCAAACCCTGCTTCGGTTCCCCCGCGAACTTGCCTATATTGTTCCTTGCATTGAAGCCATGGACGGCTTCGACCAACACAACCCTTGGCACATCTACGATGTATGGGAACACACCGCTGCGGTAGTCGAAAACACCCCCGCCTACCCCTTGGTGCGTTGGGCGGCGCTGTTTCACGATGCAGGCAAGCCCGATACGTTCCTCATTGGAGCAGACAACTTGGGCCATATGCCCAATCACCCCATAGCAAGCGTTCACCACATGCGCGAAAGCGCAAAAACACTGCATTTCAGCAAGAAGATGCAGCATGATCTCGACTTGGTTATCCGCTACCATGGCGACAGACCCGAGCCCACAACAAAAAGTGTGCGCAAGCTGTATGCCCTGGTAGAACACAACGAGGACCTGTTCCACGCAATTTGCGACTTGATGCGGGGCGATGCAAGGGGAAAATCGACCCGTGCAACAAAATGGATCCAGAAGATCAACGCGGCCGAAAGCCTATTCAATGAGATGCTCAAGCAAGGCGAAGTGCTTTCTCCTGCCGACCTGCCAGTAAATGGCACCGACCTTATCTCTCTCGGCGTACCTCAAGGACCACATGTTGGGCTTGTGCTCAGCGAGTTGTTCAGCGCCGTAGCCAACGAAGAGGTAGCACCTGAGCGCGAAGCACTTCTGGCGTTGGCAAGGCGATTCATGCAATCCTAAACCGCCTTGTTAGCGCAGCGCGAATAGGTGGTTCACAGGACCGTTGCCTTTCCCTAACCCAGGATTTGATTGGATTGCTTCAGTGAGGTAGCGCTTCGCAAAAGCCACGGCATGCTTCAAAGTTTCGCCCTTCGCCAAATACGAAGCGATAGCAGAAGAAAGTGTGCAGCCAGTACCATGCGTGTTCTTCGTTTCCACGCGCTGAGCGGAAAGCCATGTCACCGCGCCGTTTGCTTCCAGCAGCACATCGTCGGCTTCTTCGGCCAAATGTCCACCTTTCACCAGAACGGCCTGTGCTCCTTTCAGCTGAATAGCCTTCGCCGCAGCCAGCATATCCTCTTTAGTTTCGATGCGCATGCCTGAAAGCACTTCGGCTTCGGGAATGTTTGGCGTTACCACGGAAGCCCGTACAAGCAAATCGAAAAGCGCTTGCACTGCAGGCGCCTCCGAAAGCGCAGCCCCACTTGTGGCAACCATGACCGGATCGAGCACGACATTCTGAGCATCGAAACGCTGCAAGCCCTGCCCCACCGCATGCACCACTTCCGCCGTAGGGAGCATGCCGATCTTAACTGCATTGGGGCAAATATCAGAAAACACGCTTTCCATCTGCAGTAATACAAAATCGGGATCCGTCGCAACCACTCCTTGCACACCCATGGTGTTCTGCACGGTTAGCGCTGTGACAACCGATTCCGCATAGACTCCCAAAGCACTCATGGTTTTGATATCTGCCTGAATGCCAGCTCCGCCACTTGAATCAGAACCAGCAATGGTTAGCGCTGTTTTCATATTCTCTCCTTGCTCAAGGCAAGCTAACGGCTCGGGTATCGAGGGGAGCCTGAGCCACCTCAACGCCCGAACACCCGCCGCTCGCATCACAGGTAAAAGCGGCTGTCCAAAGGGACAGCCGCTTCATACTTGCTATTTGTCGGACATTTCCTCGCCGAGGTCGATGGTAAGACCGTCCATGATGGTATTAACCGTACGAACCGCACACATCTTGCCGCACATGGTGCAGGTGCCCTCCGTCGAGGGAGGCGCGCTCTCAAAGTACTTGCGGGGCTTCACCGGATCGATGGCAAGACTGAACATTTCCTCCCAGTCCATACGGCGACGAGCGTCGCTCATGCGGTTGTCGACATCACGCGCATGGGGGATACCCTTAGCGATATCGGCAGCATGAGCTGCAATTTTAGTTGCAACAAGGCCCTCACGCACATCATCGGCATCGGGCAAGCGCAGATGCTCGGCGGGCGTTACATAGCACAGGAAGTCGGCGCCACACGATGCGGCAACCGCGCCACCGATAGCAGACGTAATGTGGTCATAGCCAGGAGCGATATCGGTAACCAGCGGGCCAAGAACGTAGAACGGGGCGTTGTGGCACAAGCGCTTCTGAATCTTCATATTGGCGGGGATCTCGTCCAATGCCATATGGCCAGGACCCTCAACCATAACCTGAACGCCTGCATCCCATGCACGCTTGGTAAGCTTGCCGATCTCGATAAGCTCAGAAATCTGCCCAGCATCAGTAGCGTCGTAGTTGCAGCCGGGGCGCATAGCATCGCCGATGCTGATGGTCACATCGTGCTCATGCAAGATTTCCAGCACTTCGTCGTAATACTCGTAGAAAGGATTTTCGTTGCCCGTAGCCTCCATCCAGGCGAAAATCAGCGAACCGCCGCGACTTACGATGTTCATCAAGCGACCGGTTTCTTTGAAGTTTTCGATGGTACGACGGTTCATACCAGCATGGATGGTTACGAAATCCACACCGTCTTCAGCGTGAGCGCGAACAACGTCCAAGAAGTCCTGGGCCGTAATACCAATAAGAGGTTTTTCCAAGTAGCCGATGGCATCGTACATGGGCACCGTACCGATCATGGCGGGGCTCATGTCGATAAGCTGCTTGCGGAAATCGTGTGTTTTGCCGTGATTGGAAAGGTCCATGATGCCTTCCGCGCCCAGCTCGATAGCAGTACGCACCTTTTCGAGTTCCATTTCGGCGTTCATCAGGTCGCCAGAAATACCCAGATTAACGTTTACCTTGGTACGCATGCCTTCGCCTACGCCCTCGGGGCTCAAAGCGGCATGGTGTATGTTGGCGGGAATGGCAATGCGGCCCTTCGCAACACCTGCACGAATCTCTTCGGGCGTTTTATGCTCCTTGGCGGCAACTGCTTCCATTTGAAGCGTGATTTTGCCCGCACGGGCATAATCGATTTGAGTGATGAGACGTTCTTGCGCCATCACGGCTCCCTTCGTTGGCATTATCCATACAGGTTCTATGGGTCGGGGCCTTGCCCCCTCTCAGCCGAACAGCCGCGCATCGCGGGCGGTTAGCTTCCCTGTTATGTGGTTACGTTATTGTACTCGTATATAGGTATACGCCGCGCGCGGGAATTCCAAAAGGGGGAAGATAACCCACAGCGAGCCTTCTTCCAAGCTGATGCTGGCAGGCCTGCCAATAAGCTCGTTGGATATACCCCACAGCGCCCGGTTCGTGCAGGTTGCGCCGCCGAGCTCCCACTCCAAGCCCACTTCGGTAACGCCTTTGCACACATCGCTATGGGAAAGCACCGAACACGTGCCTTGCGCACCTTCCGCAAATGAAAGAGAGCAGAACGGCCCTGGTGCCACCAGCGGGGCTATTACCGTTTCCTCGCCAATGCCCCACACGCATGTTCCTCGAGCGGCCGCTTGGATAAGCAACTGCAAGTTGCCTAGGGAGTGATCGAGCCTGCTCGTAAACGCATCGCAGATAACCAGCTCCTCAAGACCCTGCTGCTCGGCATGGCCAATTGCCAAATCCATATCGGTGAAATCCTTGTGCATGTCGTACTCGAACACGCATGGATGCTGAGGTACCGCTCCAAGCGAATCGAAATCGCCGAACACCGCATCAGGCACAATGCCGCGCTCCTGCAACGCCGCGAACCCGCCATCGACCGCATACACCGCATCGAATCCCTGCGTTTGCAGGATGTAGTCAAGCTCTTTATGGGCCGAAGGCGCAGCGCCAACAAGCAAGCAGCGTTTCATATGAAAATCCTTTCAGAGCGAAAGAGTACGAGAATCGTCCCTAACCATGAAACCAGAAAAACGAATAGCAGAAGTCAGAGATCGAGGAAACATCATAGGGGAATTTCCCGAAGCCCTCAGGTCCATATCAGTCAGCGAGGGCCAATCCGGTGCCTCAGGCTGCTTGCAGAAGCAATTTGAAGTGCCCGATTGG
>ERZ780162.1833-NODE-1833-length-14042-cov-4.162079_pt1 | contig 14042 bp, 12 predicted proteins | sample MGYA00511474_ERZ780162 | MGnify/ENA primary metagenome ERZ780162 (study PRJEB29588, sample SAMEA2143633) | human gut metagenome | biome: human gut; feature: human-associated habitat; material: faeces | place: Denmark | collected 2008/2010 ...
AAAAGTAGGTAAGATCCTGGAACAGGCATTGGAAAGAGGCGGCAGAGATAATGTGACACTGGTCCTTGCACAGATCAGCGGCTATGAAGAAAAAAATATTCTCAAACGCTGGGCAGAGCGCCACAGTACCGGACGGTAATAAACCCGGGGAGTAAGAAAAGGGATAAGGAGAAAATTTGCGATGAGAAATCGAATGCAGGATCTTGATTTTGAACAGACAGTTGCCTTCGATTCAGTGAAGGACTTTGAATTTACAAGAAAGGCGGCACAGAAGTTCCGCCAGGTTGTCAGTCTGGATTCCTTTGAGGATGAGGATGCAGATGTTATTTTTCATTATTTATATAAAGAAATGGAACTCGTGTCTTTTGGAGATCATCTGAAACGTTATATTTATGAACGTGCAGGATTGGAAGAACCTTATAACGAAGTTACACAGGATATTTACAGAGATATTGTGATCGAATCATTTCATGAGACTTGTACACCGAAATCTATGAATCCAACTTCGACAAAACTAACATCGTTGGTAAATAACTGGCTGACACAGGCTTCTGTTAAAAGAGAGACGGTCTTTTTACTGGGGTTCGGTTTGCGTATGAGTGCAGAAGATGTATCTGATTTTCTGACAAGGGTTTTGCGGGAACAGGATTTTGATTTCCATAATCCGGATGAGGTAATCTACTGGTACTGTTATTCGCAGCAGCTTGGTTATCATAGGGCAGAAGAACTTAAGAAACGTTATGAAGAGCTGGAACCAGATGAGAGTTATACAGAAGCTCCACAGGTTTATTCGGGAAAAATCTGTCTTGATACAGAGGATAAACTGCTTCGTTATCTGGCGTATGTGAAAGTTGGAGCAGATGATCCGATGTCCGAGAAAAGCCAGGCCTATCAGGAATTTGTCCGTCTCCTTACTCATGCAAAAGAAATCATCGCGAAGATGTATCAGGGGGATGAGGTGGAAAAATCCCGCAATAAGGTGTGGAATATTTCAGATATTACGGATTCAGATGTGGAAAAAGTTATCTGCAGTGGAATTCCTGTAAATAAAATGGGAAATCTTAAAAAGATGTCGGCATCTATTTTGGCGAAACATTTCAGTCAGAAGCGATTCAGCAGACAGAGAATCAACAGTATATTGAATCATAAATTTCCAGTAGAGCGCTTTGATCTGATTACATTAGAGTTCTTTATCATTTCACAGGAGATGCAGGATGATGATCCGTATAATCGTTATCATCATTTTCTTGAGGAGATTCAGGAAATTCTTAAGAAATGCGGAATGAGTGAGATCTACATAGTAAATCCATATGAATGTTTTTTGCTGATGTGTCTTTTGACAGATTGTCCGCTTGCTGTTTTTGCGGATATCTGGGAAATGTCATATGAGGAAGATAAGCAAGAAGAATAAGAAAAACCTGTCAGACCGAAAATTCGGAATGACAGGTTTTTCGCTGTGAAAAATGATCATTCGTTGTAATAACCATAGATCAGACGAGAATCCTGTGCGATTACTGCCTGTGCTTCACTACTGTCGGTGAGATCCTGCGACATAAAGCAGACAACCAGATCGATGTTTTTGGCGGTATTGTAAATGATTCCGGCATCATTTTCGACATCATCCAACTCTCCGGTTTTGTTGGCAACTTTTACTCCATCTGGAAGGTTGGCAGGAATTTTATTTCTGCGCTGCTGCATTTTGAGAAGAGAATACATTGCATCTGTATGCGCAAGAGTGGATTCGGCAGTGCCGGCATTGCTCTGATAGATTTCCTTCAGAAAATGACCGCAATCACTGACGGAAGTGTAATTATCACCGTATTCATTACTCTGGAGAAGGAGACGTCCCATTGAAGTGCTGGAGTATCCATGAGAAGCACAAAATGCATTCACAGCACGCATACCGGCTTCATCATCGCCATCACCAAGCATATTTACAAGTTTATTTGCCGCATCGTTATCACTTACGGTAATCATTGAATTCAAATAACTGTTCAGTGTATCAGCACCATAAGTTTCGGAGAGAGATTCATAATTTTCGTAAACAGTACCCATAATAAAAAGTTTGATCAGACTGGCAGCCTGCATGGGCTGATCGTCAATCACACCTTCTGTATTTTTCATAAGGTTGCATACATATACGGACCAGGTGCCATTGTTCTGAGGAAGGAGCGGTTTAATCTGAGCGAGAAGACTGTTCAAACTTTCGTCAGTGGAAGACTCAGAAGAATGGGAAGGAGAAATAGTCCCTTCTTCCTGTACATCCTGTGAAGAATCAACGGAGGAATCTGTTTCAGAATCATTTGAGGATTCCAGTTGATCGTTCAGACTACCTAGTTCCTTTGCCTGACTGATCAGTTCTGCTGATGTATCAGAAATTTCCTGTACTGTATTCTGGAGATCAGTGACTTTTGAACGGAGAGAAGCAAGATCCTGAAAAGAGTAGAGTGTCAGCCCGCCAAGTGCGAGAGTGACAAGCGCGAGGATGATGATGATGATCGTATAAAGAAGAAATGGCTTTTGGTGCTTGCTATTTTTCATTATATAAATCCTTTCTGTATGTAAGAGTTCTTTCTATAGTAAATATCTTATAAAATATCTCTGGAATCAGCTGTGGTCCTGACTGAAAACGGAAGTGACAGCTTCGGATGACTCCTGAGTATCGCGATGCTCCTGCACAGCAGTCTGCCGACCGGAAGCTTTTTGCTGGCGATAATTCAGAAGATCTTTTTTTTCTTTGACAGCGGATGAAAAAGAAGTTTGTGCGTCGTTTAACGCCTGCTGTTTGTCTTTTACCTGGGAAATGAAAGCATCAAGGCTTTGCTCAGTATCCGAAATTTGTTGTCTGGCCTGGATTCCCATGAAAAAGATACCGGCAATAAAGAAGATCACGGTAATGATGAGCAGGATAACAGATGGGGTGATTTTGTTTTTCATAAAAAATCCTTTCCTATATTATAGATGTAACCAAATAAAGTGAAAATTACTTTTTTTTATTATAAGCAGAGATGTCTTAAAATGCAATAATAAGGATTTCGTAAAATAACGAAAAAATCCTGTAAAATGCCTTGACAGCTGCATTTTTACGGGATATAATGAGCAAGCGTGCAACAGGAACGCTGTTTTTTTGTGCGCAATATTCATTTGACAATAGCAACCGCGCTACCCCATGACTAACCATGGAGAAAATAATCGGGAGGTGAAATGGAATGCCAACATTCAACCAGTTAGTAAGAAAAGGACGTCAGACAGCTGTAAAGAAATCTACAGCACCGGCTCTGCAGAGAACATTCAACTCTTTAAGAAAGAAAGCTGTTGAACAGTCTGCACCACAGAAACGTGGAGTTTGTACAGCAGTTAAAACTGCAACACCTAAAAAACCTAACTCAGCTCTTAGAAAGATTGCCAGAGTTCGTCTTTCCAATGGAATCGAAGTAACAAGCTATATCCCAGGAGAAGGTCACAACCTTCAGGAACATAGTGTAGTTCTTATCCGTGGTGGACGTGTTAAGGACTTACCTGGTACCAGATACCACATCATCAGAGGTACCCTGGATACCGCAGGCGTTGCAAACAGACGTCAGGCAAGATCCAAATACGGCGCTAAGAGACCTAAAGCCGCTAAGAAATAATCCGCGGTAGCTGGAAGTACCACAAACGGAAACTAATTTTAAGTGTTGGAATTCTTATGCAGAGAAATCTGCAGTTCGCTTACGCGATGAGATAGACCGCACGAACACATTAGATGACACATGTGAGTACCGATGAATTAATTGAGATGATTAAGGAGGGAAGAAACGTGCCACGTAAAGGACATATTCAGAAAAGAGACGTATTAGCAGATCCTTTATACAACGACAAGGTTGTAACCAAGCTGATCAATAACATCATGCTGGATGGTAAGAGAGGCGTTGCACAGAAGATTGTATACGGCGCATTTGCAAGAGTAGAAGAAAAAGCCGGCAAACCGGCTCTGGAAGTATTTGAAGAGGCAATGAACAACATCATGCCTGTTCTGGAAGTCAAAGCAAGACGTATCGGCGGCGCAACCTATCAGGTGCCGATCGAAGTCAGAGCGGACAGACGTCAGGCGCTCGGCCTCAGATGGCTTGTAACCTTCTCCCGCAAGAGAGGCGAAAAGACCATGGAAGAAAGGCTTGCCAACGAAATTCTCGATGCGGCGAACAATACCGGTTCTGCTGTAAAGAGAAAAGAAGACATGCACAAGATGGCAGAAGCGAACAAGGCTTTCTCCCACTACAGATTCTAATTCCGGGAGGAAGCGCCCGGCCGCTTAAGGCCGGGTGGCAATATGAAGGAGGAAGGACCTTTGGCTGGAAGAGAATATCCATTAGAGAGAACCAGAAACATTGGTATTATGGCTCATATCGATGCGGGTAAGACTACTCTGACCGAGCGTATTCTTTACTACACCGGTGTAAACTACAAGATCGGTGATACCCACGAAGGAACTGCTACCATGGACTGGATGGAACAGGAGCAGGAAAGAGGTATTACCATCACATCAGCCGCTACCACATGCCACTGGACGAAGCACCATGAAGGTAAAGTGGATCCTAACGAGCCTGAGTATCGTATCAACATTATTGATACTCCCGGCCACGTTGACTTCACAGTGGAAGTTGAGCGTTCTCTGCGTGTTCTGGACGGTGCAATCGGCGTATTCTGCGCAAAGGGCGGAGTTGAGCCCCAGTCGGAAAACGTCTGGCGCCAGGCAGACACCTATAATGTACCGAGAATGGCATTCATCAACAAGATGGACATCCTCGGAGCGAATTTCTACGGCGCTGTGGATCAGATCAGAACCAGACTTGGCAAGAACGCCATCATTGTGCAGCTGCCGATCGGTAAGGAAGATGAATTCAAGGGAATCATCGACCTGTTTGAAATGAAAGCCTACATCTATAATGATGATAAGGGCGAGGACATCACCGTAACGGATGATCTGGGAGACATGAAGGACGATGCAGAGCTGTATCGTACCGAGCTGGTTGAAAAGATCTGCGAGCTGGATGATGACCTGATGATGATGTATCTGGAGGGTGAGGAGCCTTCCAACGAGCAGATGAAGGCAGTCCTGAGAAAGGCGACCTGCGAATGCACCGCTGTTCCGGTATGCTGCGGTTCTGCTTATAGAAACAAGGGCGTACAGAAGCTTCTGGATGCGATTCTGGAGTATATGCCTGCTCCTACCGACATCCCTGCTATCAAGGGTGTGGATCTGGACGGCAATGAGGTGGAGAGACATTCTTCTGATGAAGAGCCCTTCTCCGCTCTGGCGTTCAAGATCATGGCTGACCCGTTTGTGGGTAAGCTCGCATTTTTCCGCGTATATTCCGGTACCATGAATTCCGGTTCCTACGTGCTGAATGCAACGAAGGACAAGAAGGAGCGCGTGGGCCGTATCCTGCAGATGCATGCGAATAAGAGACAGGAGCTGGATAAGGTTTATTCCGGTGATATCGCCGCTGCGGTAGGTTTCAAGTTCACCACCACCGGTGATACGATCTGCGATGAGCAGCATCCGGTAATCCTGGAGTCCATGGAGTTCCCGGAGCCGGTTATCGAGCTGGCAATCGAGCCCAAGACCAAGGCCGGTCAGGGCAAGATGGGCGAAGCGCTTGCGAAGCTGGCGGAAGAGGATCCTACGTTCCGTGCTCATACGGATCAGGAGACCGGGCAGACCATTATCGCAGGTATGGGCGAGCTGCATCTGGAAATCATCGTGGACAGACTGCTGCGTGAGTTCAAGGTGGAAGCGAATGTCGGCGCACCTCAGGTTGCATACAAGGAAACCTTTACCAAGACTGTGGACGTGGACAGCAAGTATGCGAAGCAGTCCGGCGGACGTGGTCAGTATGGTCACTGTAAAGTCAGATTCGAGCCCATGGATCCGAATGGAGAGCAGACCTTCCTGTTCGAGTCCCAGGTTGTCGGCGGCGCGATTCCGAAGGAATACATTCCGGCAGTCGGAGAGGGTATCGAGGAAGCTGCAAAGGCTGGTATCCTGGGAGGATATCCGGTACTCGGCGTACACGCCATCGTATACGATGGATCCTATCATGAGGTTGACTCCTCTGAAATGGCCTTCCATATCGCAGGTTCCCTTGCGTTTAAGGATGCCATGAGCAAGGCAAACGCCGTTCTGCTGGAGCCCATCATGAAGGTTGAGGTTACCATGCCTGAGGAATATATGGGTGATGTAATCGGCGATATTAACTCCCGCCGCGGACGTATCGAAGGTATGGACGATATCGGCGGAGGCAAGATGGTAAGAGCGTATGTACCTCTTGCTGAGATGTTCGGTTATTCCACCGACCTTCGTTCCAAGACTCAGGGACGCGGTAACTACTCCATGTTCTTCGAGAAGTACGAGCAGGTACCGAAGAACGTACAGGAAAAAGTCCTTGCAGCAAAGGCGAAGTAAAATGCATTGAACTTTTTCCTGTGGAAAAAGTCCTTGCAGCAAAGGCAAAATAATTATTGAAAATATCGGCGTTATCGAATATAATCAGAAGTAGCCGATTAAAAAAGGAAAACAATCAGTATCTATTGTTTTAAGGAGGATTATCAAAAATGGCTAAAGCTAAATTTGAAAGAACCAAGCCCCATTGTAACATTGGTACCATCGGCCACGTTGACCATGGTAAAACCACTCTGACGGCTGCCATCACCAAGGTTCTGCATGAGAGACTTGGTACCGGTCAGTCCATCGCTTTCGATCAGATCGACAAGGCTCCCGAAGAGAGAGAGCGTGGAATTACCATTTCCACCGCACACGTTGAGTATGAGACCAAGAAGAGACATTACGCTCACGTTGACTGCCCTGGCCATGCTGACTACGTTAAGAACATGATCACCGGTGCTGCTCAGATGGACGGCGCTATCCTGGTTGTTGCCGCTACCGATGGTGTTATGGCTCAGACCAAGGAGCACATCCTTCTGTCCCGTCAGGTAGGCGTTCCTTATATCGTAGTATTCATGAACAAGTGCGATATGGTTGACGATCCCGAGCTGCTTGAGCTGGTTGAGATGGAAATCAGAGACCTGCTGAACGAGTATGACTTCCCGGGCGATGACACCCCGATTATTCAGGGATCCGCTCTGAAGGCTCTGGAAGATCCCAGCAGCGAGTGGGGCGACAGAATCATGGATCTGATGGATGCGGTTGATGATTATATTCCGGATCCTCAGCGTGATACGGACAAGCCTTTCCTTATGCCTGTTGAGGACGTGTTCACCATTACCGGACGTGGTACCGTTGCTACTGGTAGAGTAGAGCGCGGAACTCTGCACCTGAACGAGGAAGTTGAAATCGTTGGTATCAAGGAAGAGACCAAGAAGACCGTTGTTACCGGTATCGAAATGTTCCGTAAGATGCTGGATGAGGCTCAGGCTGGTGATAATATCGGCGCTCTGCTTCGTGGTGTTCAGAGAACTGAAATCGAAAGAGGACAGGTTCTTGCAAAGCCCGGCACGGTTACCTGCCACAAGAAGTTTACCGCTCAGGTATACGTTTTGACCAAGGATGAAGGCGGACGTCATACTCCTTTCTTCAACAACTATCGTCCTCAGTTCTACTTCAGAACCACCGACGTTACCGGTGTCTGCAACCTGCCTGAAGGAACCGAGATGTGCATGCCTGGTGATAACGTAGAGATGACCATCGAACTGATCCATCCCATCGCTATGGAGCAGGGTCTTACCTTCGCTATCCGTGAAGGCGGACGTACTGTTGGATCCGGACGTGTTGCTACCGTTATCGAGTAATCAATAGAATCACGAAAATCTGAAAGCTCTCAGGGGTTTCCCCTGGGGGCTTTTTTTGTCATAAAAACAGAATGTTCTGTCGGCGAAATAACGAATCATTGCTTGAGAAGAAAAGCGGTTTTTGGTATACTTGTGGCAAAAGAAACGGCATTTTTCTGGAAGGCTTTTATTTCCACAAAAAGTACGCAAAGTACATAAGGCATACAGACTACACAGAAAAACCGGGAAGGAGGCAGTCTATGGAAGAAAGGATTGCAACATTACGGAGGATTCTGGACGGAAGCGCCTATACGGTGGCGCTGTGCGGTTCCGGCATGATGGAGGAAGGCGGCTTTGCCGGTATCAAGGGAGGGGACCGCGCATATGAGATTGAGCAGAAATACGGCTATTCCACAGAAGAAATGTTTGCCAGCGGTTTTTACACTGCCAGACCCATGCAGTTTTTTGATTTTTACCGGGAGGAGATGCTTAAAAATATTCCGGAAGCAACGGAATCGGGAAAAGTCCTGGCACAGATGGAACGGGCCGGAAAACTGCAGTGCGTGATCAGCAGCAATATATTTGAGCAGGGAAGGCGAGCCGGATGTAAGAACGTGATTTATCTGCACGGAAGCGTTTACCATAATTACTGCCCGAAGTGCGGCAGGGAATATCCGATGGAATATCTGCGTGACGCGAAGGGCATTCCTGCCTGTGAGACCTGCGGCTTTCCTATTCGTCCCGGCGTCTACCTGTTCGGAGAGATGGTGGACAGCGGCCTTCTGAGCAGAGCGGTGGATGAGATCGCAAAAGCGGATGTCCTGCTCCTTCTGGGGACAAACCTTCATTCAGAGGTTTTCGGTAATTATATCAAGTACTTTGGGGGCAAATATCTGATTATCATTCATAAGCACAGTCACTATCTGGACGATACGGCGGATATGGTATTTCTGGATCATCCGAAGAATATCCTGCCGAAGCTTGGGTATGGGGAAGCGGATGGAAACGGCGGTTCTGCAGAAACATCGGATGAAGCCCGAAAAAATGGAAACTGAAAATGAAGACGGGAGAAATCACTCATGAAGAAAATTACATATCATAGACCTGCGGGCGACAATTCCCTGTTCCTTGCGCAGTGGGACGGGCAGGGACGGCTTGTTTCGCTTCAGAACAGCCAGGACAGAGAGGCAGCGAACTGGGTACGTGGGGAGCAGGTCTGGGGAACCGTGTACTGCAAACCGGAGCTGACCGTTGAGGTGGAACGCCGGTTTACGGAAAGGGGAACACTGGCAGAATGCTATATTTTCCGAAATGAGACGGCCTTTGATATCTATACGGTGGGAACACAGATTGGAATCTGTATTCAGCTTCCGGATTATTATACTGATGCAGCGGTATGCATGACACAATGCTGTAACACCCATTTGTGGTGTGGAGGAAGCAGCAGCTGGATCTGCGCACTCCGGATGGGCGGAGGCACAATCAATCTGGGGATGGTGTTGACAAGGGGAAGTCTGAAGGGTTACAGCGTGCAGAGAAATCTGGAGAGGGAAAGCAATGACAGGGGCGCCTTCCTCCTGCATCCGGAGAATTTTCACATCAGACCGGGCGAGTCCGTACAGGTGGAGTGGGAGCTGTTCTGGTTTACGGACCGGGCGGATTTTCGAAGAAAGGTGCTGGCCTGCCCCGGATTTGTCTGGATTGAGGCGGAGCATTTCCTGCTGTTTGACGGAGAAACTGTCCGGTTTAAGGCTTTCACCGGCAAAGAGGATGGAAGGAGAAACGAAGAAAATGGGAATGGGCTGAAAGAAGCAGGCGTGGAAATATGCCGGCAGCGGCCGACGGTATACAGGAACGGAGAAATGATCGATTTTTCCTGGGAGAATGGCGTGGCAGAGGTTGTGGACAAGCCGGAGAGCTGTGGAAAATACCGATATGAGATCGAATGGATGGGGAAGCGTTCACAGGCTGTTTTCCTTATTCAGCTGGAAATACGGAGGCTGGCGGAACGCCGCTGCAGATTTATCGCCGGGAAGCAGCAGTGCAGGGATGAGGAAAGCTGTCTGAATGGCGCTTATCTGATTTATGATAACGAAGAGGGGCAGCAGTATTACAGCCATGCGTTCAATGATCATAACGGCGGAAGGGAACGGGTTGGAATGGGAGTTCTGCTGGCTAAATACCTGCAGGAGCATCCGGACCGGGAACTGGAGGAAAGCCTGGACAGATTTGTGCGGTTTGTCAGGAGAGAGCTTCTGGACGAGAAGACCGGCGTGGTGTATGACGATGTACGGCGGGATGAGGAGTGGAAGCGTCTGTACAATTATCCATGGATCTGCGTTCTGTTTCTGGAGATATTCCGCCTGAAAGGGGATCAATGGTATTTAAAGGCTGCTTATCGGGTGATGACGGCCTATTACAGAGAGGGCGGCAGCCGGTTCTATGCCATTGCCATTCCCATGCGGGAATCCGTGGAACTTTTCCGGGAAAACGGGATGGAAGAGGAAGCGGAGCGGCTTCTTGCGCTTTACCGGGAGCACGGGGACAGGATCGCGGAGCTGGGAAAGAACTATCCGGCTCATGAGGTGAAGTATGAGCAGAGCATCGTTGCTCCTGCGGCGGTTTATCTCTGCGAGCTGTACCATCTGACAGGAGAGGAAAAATATGCCCGTGCGGCCGGAGAGCAGCTTGCTGTGCTTGAACTGTTTCAGGGGCTTCAGCCGGATTATCATATACATGAGGTGGCGATCCGTCATTGGGACGGGTACTGGTTCGGAAAACGTGCCTGCTATGGGGATACCTTCCCTCATTACTGGAGTGCGCTGACGGGAATCGCATTCCGGGAGGCCGAAGGGGTTCCGGGCTGTGAAGCCTATGCCGACAGAGCGGAGGAGGTACTCAGGGGTCCTCTTAGCCTGTTTTTTACGGACGGAAGAGCTTCCTGCGCCTGTGTTTATCCCATGACGGTGAACGGCCGTCCCGGGAGCTATTATGATCCCTGGGCCAATGACCAGGACTGGGGGCTGTATTTTTATCTGAAATATGCAAAAAAGGGCCTGCCGGCAGGATGAAAAAGGCTGAACGGAAGGAGAATGTCCGGGCGGAACTTCGGATGAAGAGGATCAGACAGAGAAAGGAATGACGTAGAAATGAAAGGGAGAGAAAAGGAACTGGAGTTTTTCCTCGCGGGGAGTCTGGAAAAGGTGTTTCCGGACAAACGGCCGGAGGAATGGAAGGTCGGGGAGAAGCTGTGTATTCTGCGGGGGGAAATACCGGCTGTGCAGCTGGTGTATTACAGAAAGCCTGGAGGAAGGTATCCGGTGCCGCCGAGATTTCGCTGTGAAGTGGCCGGTTTTCCTGCAAAGGTCCGTATGCGGGAGGTGGAGCTGGTGCCCTCCGCATTCCCGTGTTTTGAACGGGTGGATGACAATTATCTGACCACGCAGCCGGGACTTTTCCCGGATCTCTTAAAGCCCTGTGAGGACGGATGGATTACGCCGCGGGCAGGACAGTACCGGGCACTGTGGATCGATTTTCCGGATACTTCGCAGGTTCCTGCCGGTGAATACAGGATGGAGATCAGACTGACGCCTGAGGTGGAAGGAGTCCGTGGAAACGGACAGAGCTGGAAGCTGGATGAGGAAGGGAAGGAGGCGCTTACGCAGGAAGAGCCGCTTTCTGTCATTCTTGAGGTATCCGGTGAAGCACTCCCGAAACAGAGTCTGATTCATACGGAATGGTTCCATGCGGACTGTGTGGCTGATTATTATCATACGGAGGTATTTGGGGAACAGCACTGGAGAGTGCTGGAGAGTCAGATCGCTCTTGCGGCGGAGATCGGCATCAATATGCTGCTGACTCCCGTGTTCACGCCGCCGCTGGACACTGCTGTGGGAGAAGAACGTACTACGGTGCAGCTGGTGGACATTTCCGAGAATGAAGAGGGATATCATTTTGAGTTCAGCCATCTGGAAAAATGGTGCTGCCTGTGCCGGAAATACGGCATTGAATATCTGGAAATGCCCCATCTGTTTACCCAGTGGGGAGCGGAGGCAACGCCGAAGATTCTGGTTCGTGCAGGGGGAAAGCTGCAGAAACGGTTTGGTTGGCATGTCTCAGCAGAGAGTCCGGCTTACAATGAGTTTTTGCAGGAATTTCTTCCGGCACTGCAGGCAAAACTGCAGGATCTGGGATATGACAGGGAACATGTATACTTCCATATTTCTGATGAACCCTCGGAGGCTCAGCTGGAGAGCTATGGAAAAGCGAAGAAGATGACGGAAGGTCTGCTGGACGGCTGGAAGGTGATCGATGCGCTCAGCGATTATGCCTTTTACGAAAAAGGGCTGGTGGAGAATCCGGTCCCTTCGAATGATCATATTCAGTCGTTTGCGGATCATGGGGTGCCGGATCTCTGGACCTATTACTGCTGTGCTCAGGGAGTGGAGGTGCCGAACCGCTTCTTTGCCATGCCTTCCGCAAGGAACCGGATCATGGGTGTGTTGATGTACCTGTATGAGATTAAGGGCTTTCTGCACTGGGGCTACAATTTTTATAATTCCGGCTTTTCCAGAAAGCACATCGATCCCTTCTATGATACCCATGCGGACTATTCCTTCCCGTCCGGAGATTCGTTCCTGGCCTATCCGGGGCCGGATGGTGAGGCTTATTCCTCACTGAGGGCGCAGGTGCAGATGGAAGGCCTGCAGGACTTGAGGGCGCTTCAAAAGCTGGAAGAGAAGATTGGAAGAAAGCGGGTTCTGGATCTGATATACGAAGGGCAGGAAGGACCATTTACCTTCCGCAAATATCCCACTGACGCGCAGTGGCTGTACCGGCTTCGGGAAAGAATCGCGGACGCGCTGTGAGGTTACAGGACACATAAACAGCCGCATGGAGGGCAGGTTTACCTGCACTGACATGCGGATATTCGACGGGCAGCGGGCAGCCTGCTGCAAGCCGGATCGATTTTATTTTTTCAGACTGGTATTGTACATGATCACCGCTTCGCGGCATTCATATTCGCCCATTTCATAATAGCCCTTCGTAAAGCGGTTCAGCCTTTCCAGCGTAACGGCGCGGTTGGCCCGTTTGGGCTGATCATTGATGAAGAAAATGCCCTCCGTGTAGTATTCCGCATCGAATTCCGGCGTTCCCTCTTCTTCGTAATAAGGATCGAAGAGAATAACCTTATCCCCGTCGATTCCGGTCAGCAGGACATAGTGGGCCACTTCAAGAAAAAGGTGCAGGATCACCGCGGCACCTTCATTCAGGGCCTCATAGATCCGGCTTCCCTCTTCCACGACCACATCCTCCCCGGAGAGGAATTCACAGTGGATGGGAAAACGTCTGGTCTCGCTGAAATGATTCAGCCAGTTGGTAATGAAATTCATGGCGGCGGCAGAGGTACCCCTTTTGCACAGCTCGCCCTCTGAATTGTAGGTATCCATACAATAGAGCATGATGAATTTGATGAGATCGGGAAAAATTTCTTCCCGTTCAAACAGATAGCGGATCCCGTTGATCAGTGAAACGGGGCCGCAGTCATATTCTGACGACTGGCAGATCAGCAGATTCTTCATAGCGGTACCTCACCCTTTCTCAGCCGGCCGGCAGAAGATACGTGGTTACAGTTCACTCGACACGTGAAAAAATGTCAGCAGGAATTCCCCGGCCAATCTGTACTTTTTTGAAAAAATGTAGTAATATGTATAAGGTGCTTCTCCGATGCAGAGAATGCAGATATATACGGGATCCGCACGCAAAAGTGCGGACTGTTACTGAATATAACGCAGCATTCTGTTTTTGTCAAGAAAATCTTGACAAGAGGGGCAGGTAACGATATAATAAACCAATTTTAAAGGTTCTGTAACAGGAATCTGTTCATTGTGCACAGGGTGCCGTACATGCGAAGGAGCTCAGCAGAGAGAGCCGTCATGTGCGACGGCGGGACTGCCTGAAAGACGGCCCGCAGCCTTGTGCATCTTCGTGTATTCATATCCGCAGCAGGCTGCGGCGGCCGGGGAATTTCTCTGCATTTTCCGGTTCGTTTCCTTATTATATTTATTTTATTCAGGGAAACCCTGGGAAGTGAAGAGGAGGAAGAAGAATGAAAATACTAGCTATACGATTGAAGAATCTGACCTCGATAGAAGGGACGGTAGAAGTGGATTTTATGGCAGAACCATTACATTCTGCAGGTATATTTGCCATTTCAGGACCTACCGGTGCAGGTAAGTCTACTTTATTAGATGCATTATGTCTGGCATTGT
>ERZ780162.1835-NODE-1835-length-14034-cov-3.663138_pt1 | contig 14034 bp, 8 predicted proteins | sample MGYA00511474_ERZ780162 | MGnify/ENA primary metagenome ERZ780162 (study PRJEB29588, sample SAMEA2143633) | human gut metagenome | biome: human gut; feature: human-associated habitat; material: faeces | place: Denmark | collected 2008/2010 ...
GTCTTCCGAGACGCTGATTGGTGCCAATATCCTCGATAGTCGTCAGCGTGTGGGCACTGCCACCAATCCTTTCGGTTTCTATACTCTTACTTTGCCGGAAGGAGATGCGGAATTGATTTTTTCGTATTTAGGGTACGAAACCCGGCACAGTTCGTTCCCGCTAAACAAAGACACCGTGCTCAATATCCGCTTGGACAGCAATAATGAACTGGCGGAAGTGATTGTCCTTTCGGACAAGAAAGAAGCCGGCATCCAAGCCACCGCCATGGGAGCGTATGAAATTCCGATGGCACAAATTCAACATACTCCAGCCGTACTTGGAGAAGCTGATATATTGAAAACCATTCAGTTAATGCCAGGTGTACAAGCTGGAACGGAAGGCTTTTCAGGTTTATATGTACGCGGAGGAGGACCGGACCAGAACCTGATATTGCTAGACGGTATTCCGGTATATAATGCAGATCATCTTCTGGGGGTGTTCTCCGTATTTACTCCCGAAGCTATAAAAAACACTACACTCTACAAGAGTTCCTTTCCCGCCCGTTACGGCGGTCGGCTTTCCTCTATTGTCGATATACGCACCAACGACGGAGATATGCACCATTACCACGGTGCACTCAGTGTAGGTACACTTACCGACAAACTGCATTTTGAAGGACCTATCTGGAAAGGACACACTTCTTTCAGTCTTAGTGCACGTGCCACGCACACCGCCTTCTTCAAAAACCTCATAGTGGATAAAGATGATTATTACGCTGATAAATACAACTACTACTTTTACGACATCAATGCCAAGGTGAACCATAAATTCAATGACCGCAGCCGCCTCTTCATCGGTTTCTATAAAGGAAAGGACCACTACCACTTTGACACCACCGACAGCAACAACTACTATCAGAACAACGACGACACTAAAGTCTATTATAAAGATGACAGCCACCTGAACTGGGGAAACACGATAGCCTATGGCCGCTGGAATTATGTATTCAATAGTAAGTTGTTCTGCAACACCACTATTTCCTACAATAACTATCTGATGAAATTGAATCAGGATGTGGAAGATACACGCACCTACCGGGGGCAAATATTAGATCGCTATAGCTATTTATCCCAATTCCGTTCGGGCATCAGTGACTGGAGTGCGCGCATGGACTTCGATTTTACACCCGCTCCGGAACATCACATCAAGTTTGGAGCAGAATATATCCACCATACTTTCCGCCCGGGCATCTCCACTTCCAAGACTCAGGAAGTGGAAAACGGGGAGCAACAGGAAGAAACAATTTATGCCGCCAGCAATAATCATGTACTACGAGGACAAGAGGTATCACTCTATGCTGAAGATAATTTCAACCTGAACAGCCATCTCAGCCTAAATGCCGGTATAAGGGCATCTCTGTTCTCTACACAAGGAAAGAACTACTGTTCGATTCAACCACGCCTCTCTACACGCTACAACTTCGGACAGGGATTCTCCGCCAAGGCATCCTATACATGCATGGCACAATATGTACACTTGCTTTCATCCACTCCCTTCTCTATGCCCACGGATCTTTGGGTACCAATTACCAAAAACATACGCCCCATGTATGCCAATCAATACTCTCTTGGAGGCTATTATACCGGTCTGGCTGGCTGGGAGTTCTCTATAGAGGGATATTATAAGCAGATGCGTCACATACTGGAATATCAGGATGGCGTTTCCTTTTTCGGCACTTCCACTAATTGGGAGGAAAAGGTAGAAATGGGTGAAGGACGTTCCTTTGGCCTGGAAATGATGGTACAAAAGACTTTGGGAAAGACTACCGGTTGGCTGGCATATACGTTGGCAAAGACCGATCACCGTTTCAAAGATGGTGCCATCAGCCAGGGTAAATGGTTTCCTTATAAATATGACCGCCGCCACACCATCAGTCTGTGTTTGAATCATAAATTCAGTGAACGTATCGACGTCGGAGCTTCGTGGATATTCAATACCGGGGGATGCATCACAGTACCTGAACGGGAGACCATTATCATCCGTCCCGAAGGCAATATAGAATCTGCTCCTTATATTTCCCGGCGCAACAACTACCGCCTGCCAGCCAGTCATCGCCTAAACCTGGGTATCAACTTCAACAAGAAAACCAAGCATGGCATGCGTACTTGGAACATCAGCCTTTATAATGCCTACAATGCTATGAACCCCAACCTGGTTTACAGCAAATGGGAACAAGGTTACAATCTGATTTACAATGACTTTTACAACAGCATATATCAAGGAAACGGTAATCAATACAACTCAGAGAAAAAGTCGAAGACTGTTATCAAGAAACTGACGATATTACCCTGCATACCCTCTGTGACTTATACCTATAAATTTTAAAAGCCATACCAGATTATGAAAACAAGAATTAAATTACACCTTATTATATATATAGCTTTCGCCGGGCTCTTTATGGCTTGTGAAAATGAAATCCCATATAATCCCGGACAACAAAATCCACAGCTTATCATGAATGCCCTGCTCAATGCCGGACAAACAGAGAATCTCGTTTACCTGCATCTTAGTGAAGGAAACAGCATCGGCCGCATCAATGAAGCAACGCTTTCCCTCTACGTAAACAATAAGCAGGTTGAATCCCCTCAAGCCATATCTCCCGAAGAATACTATGGAAATATGCAAAATCAGCTTGACAAGGGGCAATATGAAGCATTACTAAAAAGTATGCGCTTCAAAATATTCCGTCTCACCGCCCGCTTACAACCCGGAGATAACATTCGCCTGGAAGCCACAGCGGAAGGCGGAAAGTATCATGTCAGTTCGCAAGTAACTGTTCCCCGTCCCCTACAAAGCCTGCAAGTGGACACCTGTACCGCCCTCATCCGCCAATGGGGTAGCATGAGAGCCCATCGTCAATACCGCATCACCTTAGAGGATCTCCCTAACGAAAAGAACTATTACCGTCTGGAGATAGTGAATAACAAAGACTTCCGCTGCGTTATCTACACGCCCAACGAAGACGAGAACGGAGACTATATAAAGGATGAAAATGGAGATTACATTTACACCATAACGAAAGACACAGTTGTCAACTATAGATATACCGAACTTATCAACCGTGAAGACGTGATCCTGACCGACGGACATGTCACCAGCTCGGATGATGATGAAAATGCAATGTTTCCCACCAACATTGAAAACAAATACAGTATCTTCACAGATAATCGTTTCACCAATTCATCTGCCACGCTGAAAGTTTACACCCCACTTTACGATGACAACTATGATATTCTCCAATCACTGAATTATACCCGTTGCTACCTGAAACAAAATATCACCGTGCGCGTGCTCAGTTTGCCTGAAACATATTATCGCTACCTGAAAGCTTTAAACTGCATGGATGACGAAGATTATGACGAAGCCCTGATGGAACCTATCAGCCTGCCCAGCAATGTAGAAGGCGGATTGGGCTTTGTAGGTATTTCATCTGAAATTCAATACACCATAGATATGCCGGATAAAAAATGGGGATGGTGGTAAAATCCGGATAAATACTATCATTATGATCACCCGTGTTCGATAACTATATTACATTCATATTACAAATAAGGTCTTAAACAAGCAAAATAATACCATATAATTGATCTATATCAAGAAATGCTCCCTTAAACTGCACTTTCCTTCTTCTTTGCTTTTATGTTATAAAACATATTTCTATATTTGCATAGGTAAAAAGAAAAAGCTAAGCGCTTAGAGCTGTTTTCAATAGGTATTAGATTTTTAGAGTTAGAATTGTTTTTAGGTATAACAAATTAAAAGTAGGTATTATGAAACGTTTAGGATTAACATTAATAACAGCAGTCTGTCTGACTGCTACGACATTTGCAGCAGGAAATCAACCTACAACTGCAAAATGGGATGGTAACATCAACGTAACCAAGTTGAGTAAATATTTAAAATTGTCGGCTGGCCAGCATGAAGAAGTAGCAAACATCTGCGAATACTTCTCTACACAGATGGGACGTGCCACAACTGCAAAGAAGGACCAGGAAAAGAAACTCCACAATGCAGTGTACGGAAACTTGAAGTTGATGAAGAAAACGCTTACTGACAAGCAATACGCTGATTATGCGAAAGTATTGAATGTCACTTTGCAGAATAAAGGTATCGAAGTGAAATAATAAGAGAGGGCACTGAACATCACGTTTTGTGCCCTCTTTCCTTTATCAACACTATTCAAGTGTCGACTCCCTAACCAATATATATATTTCATTTACAAACAATATCTGTCTTGTAGCTCCTTTTTATATTTCTTAGAGACCAGCAGCTCATCTACATTCTCAAATGGCGGATACAACACACATTTACCATCCTTGATAATCATCAGATAATCAATATTGATTATGAAAGACTGATGAATCTGCACAAAACAAGGAGCATATCTCACTATCTGATCGGCCGTGGTACTCTTCTTCAGAGGTAACGGCGTTTGTCCACTCAATACTGCCTCCCACTGTTTCCGTTCAGAGCAATACCGGAAATATCCAATTTCGGCAGGTCGTAATGCCCGCATGTCATTTGTCGGAGTAAACACCATAAATGTCTGACTAGTGTTTGCTAATGCCGCAGGAAAAAATGCAGCTTTCCGTTCTAATTCTATTCTTTCCATAAATCGGGAAATTATAAGTTCCAGATCTTTGTCCTCAAAAGGTTTCAACAAATAATCAAAAGCAGATTGACGAATGGCTGACATCATGTATTTATCGTATGCAGTATAAAAAACGACTTTCATGCCCCAAGTCAGAGATTCGCGAATACTATCCAACAAATCCATCCCCCTCATATCAGGTAGCTCTACATCTAAAAAGAGCAAATCGGGACGCACTTTAGCTATCAGTTTCTTCCCGGATACTCCATTGCGTGCAGTACCTTCTAAATGAAAGTTTTCAAATTTCTGTAACCCGAATACCAGATTATCCAAGGACAACTCATCGTCATCTACTATTGCAACCTTATACCTGTCCATACCTCTCTTGTTTCTGCGAAATTAAAGAACTGAAAGCAATTTAAAAAATCAGAATATGTCATTTTTAGAATATTCGATCAAAACAACGGATATCCAATCAAAATTGAGGATTATTCGAAAATCATTAAACTGAATAATCATAATTCAACGGTAAATGAAAACTTACTTCACATCCGGTCTCGCCATCCGGCAAAGGAATATTGTGTACCGAAGTTTCAATCATTTCCTTATTCTTAGCATTCAAAATCTGAATAGTTTGCATGATTACCTTCATTCCGGTCCCTGTCCCTCTGTTAGCACTGTTCAGTTTGAACCCGCCCCCGTTATCCGTAATCCGGACACAAATATAAGTACCGGAACGATGAACATCAATCCAAAGGCGCCGTTCACCTTCTTTACCCTGAAGAGCGTGCTTGATGGCATTCTCCACCGGTATCTGTATTAACATGGAAGGCAGAAGCAACTGATTGGTGTCTACATCTTCACCAACTTCAATAGTCACCTTAAATTCCGGTCCCAAAGAACGGCGTTGAAGATCAATGTAGGTTTGCACAAAACCTAATTCTTCTTTTAAGGTAACACACATTTGCTCAGCTAATTCCAAATTCCGTCGCATTAGTTTCACCAATGAGGAAAGCTCTTTTTTATTCTCCCCGTCCCGACTGCCCATTTCCTGGTTCAGCACATTAAAAATAAAATGCGGTGACATTCTGTTACGTATATTCTCCAAACGTAAAGAAGATATGGTACGCTGACTTTGCGCGAGCAGAAGAGCCCGTCTTTTCTTTTCATACAGATAGATGAAACAAGCAATAACCAATACCAAAACGCAAACTCCAATCCAGAAGAAACGTCCCTCGTGCAACTTTAACATCTCTACCTTCTGCTGCTCAATCAATATGTTCTTTGCCAACAGTGTAGAGTCCTGTTGATATCTCAATGACATATCGGCTGTACGCATTCTTACATGTTCATTACGGATAGAATCGTCCAGCCGGCTGTTTTCTTTCTGATAAAAGAAAGCATTTTTATAATCTGCCGTCTTCTCGTAAAACTCCTGCAAATACTTATTACGAATATGCAGCATGTCCGGCTCTATATGATTCGGATTGGTAGCCTTACTTAGCAGATTCCTTACGGTTGCCATATCATTTCGCCCCAGAGCCAGACCGATGCGTTGGGTATCAATATAATAAAGCGCTCCTGCCGCCCCTATTTTCCGAAAAAAGGGTTGGCATTCATTGATATATTTAGCCGCTGAGTCAGGTTCATTCATTTGCAGATAGACATCCCCCAGATTCACCATGCACAGGTTTTTCTCAAAGCCCATATCGGGATGAGAAACCGCCAGCGAGAAACCTTTCTTGAAATATTTTAAAGCTTCCGGATAATCCTCACGATAATAATATGAATTACCACGATTATTCAAATAGATATATTTCTCGTAAGGAAGCATTTTATCATAAAACATCCCTGCCAGATTATAGTAATAGTCGCACTGATCAAAATCGTGTAAAGCCATATACACCTGAGCCAGCCCATAATAAACAGGATGACGACGCCCCTCCGATATTCCTAAAGAATCTCCGATTTGCAGCGCTTTACGATACCAAAATGCACTTACGTCATATTTTCCCTGCCGGCTGCATGCATCAGCCAGATTGATAAGAATATCCGGGACTGATTCTGTCTTCATTCCCTGTAAACGTTGTTTGTAAGAATCTGTAAAGCAGACAATAGCCGAATCCATAGCGCCTACACGCACATAAATATTACCTTTTGTATTCAGATATTCCGAGCGTAAATCAGCAAGATAGGGTGAAGATTGTTCACGGGCACAAAAGTCTTCTATCCGTTTTATTAAATAGCGGGCTGAGTCCACATCCGAAGTGAACATATACGTTTTTAATACTATAGCAGAGTAGTAATACCATTCCAGACTATCAGTCGACATCTCCATCTTTTGCTTTGCCAGCGCACGTATCTGTTGTGGATGAGTGGTCAAAGAGTCTGTAACCGAACGATAAAAAGAGTCGTATTTTTTTTCCCAAGAGGAATGCTGCTCAGACTGTTTACACGAAACAGCTAAGAATAGTAGTAAGAGAACCGGAAGAGAAGTTCTCCACAGAATTTTGCCATATATCGTGTTCATAGCTATTGACATTTATATAAAGAATAAAGATATCCTTCATGCATTGCTACAAATATAATAGTTTTTCCCATTTAGTACAATTTTAAGACCACTTATCCGCTAAGATATTTATTTATCCTGTTTTTACTTATTATATAATTTGGGTATCACAAATACTTATTTTAACTTTGCATGAACAAATTGAAGTAATCATTAACAGTAACCCACAAATTACGAGACACAATGAGAAAGCTTTTACTTTTGGGGATTTGTATCTCCTTTCTTCTCCCCACAACTATGCAGGCGCAATACTTGCGTTCATCCTATTTTATGGAAGGTAGCAGTACCCGCATTCAGTTAAATCCGGCGTTGCAACCCAAACGTGGTTATGTCAATCTCCCCGGCATCGGTTCCGTGAATGCCGAAGTAGCCACTAACTCACTTGGTATACAAGATGTCATCGACGTTTTCGATTCCGACGGTGAATTTTATAACAACGACAAGTTCTACAATCGCCTGAAAGGAATGAATGAAGTGAATATCAGTGCGAATACAGATGTTATATCTTTCGGATTCTATAAAGGAAAAGGTTTCTGGTCATTCAATGTAGGGGCACGGGCTGATGTGGACGCCACTATTCCTAAAACCATGTTCGACTACCTGCGCGCAACAGACGCTGATAATTTCAGCTGGAGCGGTGAGAGTTTTGACATCCGCAATGAAAAACTACGTTTGAACGCTTACATAGAAGTCGGAGCAGGATATTCACGTGCCATCAACGAGCGCTTAACCGTAGGCGGTAAAGCCAAATTACTATTAGGTGCAGGAAACATAAACCTGAATATCAACCAGCTCTACATGTATGGAAAGGATGCTGGCATCGACTCGGAATTCCAACTAAAAACGGATGCATATCTGGAAGCTTCCGCAAAAGGACTTGATCTGGAAGAAGAAAATGGATACATCACTGACCTGGATTACAATAGTTTTGGCATCAGTGGTTATGGAGCAGGTATCGATTTAGGAGCAAGCTATCAGGTGATGAAGAATCTGACTGTTTCTGCCGCCATTCTTGACTTGGGATTCATTTCCTGGGGCAAATCAAGTACTCAAATAGCTGAATCAGATAAGAATACTACTATTGATAAAAATAACTATAGCGAATCATCCGATGTGCTGGACTTTGATTTATTCGGTTTGAAGAAGAAGGAAAACAAATCACGCACCACCTCCTTATCACCGACTATGGTTATCGGAGGTGAATACGGATTACTGAACAACAAACTGGGATTAGGATTATTATCAACAACCCGTTTCGGCCAGTTAAAAACGTATTCTGAATTGACATTCTCCGCCAATTATCGTCCCAATACTTTGATTAATACTACGTTGAGCTATTCCATGTTACAAGGTGGCGAAACATTCGGTATTGCTTTCAAGATAGGTCCTTTGATGCTGGGTACTGACTATATGTATTTTGGAAATAACTCCAAACATGTGAATGCCTTTATCGGACTTTCTATTCCTTTGGGAAAGAAAATATAATAGCTAGGAGTTACAGGCTACAAGCTACGAGTGCTATGCAGAATAATAGCGCAGCAACTTGTAGCTTGTAGCTTTTGTGGCTTGTAACTATTTAATCGTTATCATCGTTGCCCCGAAACCATATTCCTGGAAAGAGGCATCCTGATGCCGGAAAGTAGGATATTTACGTTTCAGTTCATCCAGCAACGCTTTACGAAGTACACCGTCACCTTTTCCGTGGATAAAGACAATACGCTGTTCACGTTTATTCTTATACTGTTCCAGCACTTCACGGAATTTATCCAGCTGATAATTCAGTATCTCACTGTTGCTCATTCCATGAGTATCATCCAGCAACTCACCAATATGAAGGTCTATCTCAATAATGCCACTTTGTCCGCCACGTTTCACAATCGGCTGAGATTTGGGTTTGTCTACCACTGTTTTCTTAAGCAAAGCTGATTGCAATTCTTCAGCAGAAACATACACTTGTTTAGTGGGAACATCATCCTTTACTATATCGTAAATCAATGCAGGTGTTTCAAAGAACTCCGACTCCTGGAATGTATGCAATTTATAGAACTTCACCGTATCAATACGGAGTTCCACGCTTACTGCCGGCTTCATAGCAAACGAACGCCCTTCCTTAAAAGCAATAAATTGCACAGCTACGTGTTCACGATCATTCAATTCTGCTTTTTCAAATTCTTCCAGCAAGAATTTTGTATTCGGCTCTACTACTCCATTGGAACGGACTTCCCATGCTTTTCCTTCGGCACAGAGATAGGTATAATACAAATAATAGTTACTGTCATTCACCAGATAAGCTTCAAAAGGAGTCGTGCTGACTGCTTTGATATCTTCCGGAACGAAAGCCAGAAAAACATTCAACACATCCCCACCACGCATTTCCGGCTGACGAAAAGCAGAAACTTGAGGCTTAGACAAATGTCCCATTTCTTTTTCTTCATGTACAGGATGGGAAATAGAAGATCGCACCGGCTTCTCTTCTACTTTCTTCGGAGTAGCTTTCGGCACCGGTCTCGTCATATTATAATCATCCGTATCAATCACCACACACTCACGTATGGGCATCGGGATATCAAATCCATCGGCATCTTCTACCAGCACAATATCCTTTCCCCGAAATCCCGTCACAATACCACCCCCGATCTCATTCAGGAAGCGTACTTTATCACCTATTTTCATCTTCTTTCTATTTAAGTATTTGACGAATTAGAATTTACGATTGAAGTTCGAAAGCCCAATCGCTCTACAAAGATACGGCAACTCAATAAAAAAAGATAGAAAAAAGAGAATAAATATCCGTACCTTTGCAGCCCGTAAAGAAGTTTATCATGAAAGAAGATCCAAAACATATCCGTATCAGTGAATTTAACTATCCGTTACCGGATGAACGTATCGCAAAATTCCCTCTACCAGTGCGCGATCAGTCCAAACTCCTGGTCTACCGCCATGGTGAAGTATCCGAAGACCGCTTTACTTCACTTCCATCCTATCTCCCGACGGGAAGTCTGATGATATTCAATAATACAAAAGTGATACAGGCACGCCTGCACTTCCGTAAAGAAACCGGCGCTCTCATTGAAGTCTTTTGTCTGGAACCGATTGAACCGAACGATTATGTGCTTAATTTCCAGCAAACCGAACATGCCGCCTGGCTTTGTATGATCGGTAATCTGAAAAAATGGAAAGAAGGTACGCTGAAACGGGAAATGACTGTAAAAGAGCAACCGATTACTTTGACTGCTACCCGTGGTGAATGCCACGGCACCAGCCATTGGGTAGATTTCCGCTGGGATAATCCGGAGATAACTTTTGCTGATATCCTTGAAGTATTCGGTGAACTTCCCATTCCGCCTTATCTGAATCGGGATACACAAGAAAGTGATAAAGAAACTTATCAGACTGTCTATTCTAAAATAAAAGGTTCAGTAGCCGCTCCGACCGCCGGGTTGCACTTTACTCCCCGTGTATTGAACGCATTAAAAGAAAAAGGAGTAGATTTGGAGGAATTGACATTGCACGTAGGCGCTGGAACTTTCAAACCTGTAAAGAGCGCAGAAATCGAAGGACATGAGATGCATACCGAATATATATCTGTTTCTCGCGGGACAATTGAAAATCTGATTGCCCACAACGGAAAAGCAATTGCCGTAGGTACTACCTCCGTACGAACACTGGAAAGTCTCTATCATATCGGTGTCACCCTTCTGAAAAATCCGAATGCAACAGAAGAAGAAATTCCGGGAATCACAGATGGAGAACCGCAGTTTTATCAGAAACTGGATTATCCGAACTCCGTGACCTTTGTCGGTTCCGGCAAGTTGCAGGAGATAAAGGAATATGTGGTGGAAAACGAGATCGGGTTGGTGATATTCGATGACGAACTTTCCGCCAAGCAATTGCGTAATATCGAGAAAGAGTTGCAGGTGAAGATTTTGGACCGTACGAATCTGATCCTGGATATCTTCGCCCGTCGTGCACAGACTGCTCATGCGAAGACGCAGGTGGAACTGGCGCAATATAAATATATGCTGCCCCGCCTGACTCGTTTGTGGACACACTTGGAACGTCAGCGTGGTGGTGTTGGTATGCGTGGGCCGGGTGAAACTCAGTTGGAAACGGATAAGCGTATCATCCTGGATAAGATATCCAAGCTGAAACGGGACCTGGTCGAGATCGATAAGCAGAAAAGCGTGCAGCGGAAGAACCGCGGAAAGATGGTCCGCGTGGCACTGGTCGGTTATACCAATGTCGGAAAGTCTACATTGATGAACCTGCTTAGTAAGAGCGAAGTGTTTGCCGAGAACAAACTGTTCGCGACACTCGATACGACTGTCCGAAAGGTGATTGTCGACAATCTGCCTTTCCTGCTATCCGACACGGTCGGCTTTATCCGTAAGTTACCGACCGAACTGGTCGAATCTTTTAAATCGACTTTGGATGAGGTGCGTGAAGCGGACTTGTTGGTGCATGTCGTCGATATTTCTCATCCGACGTTTGAAGAACAGATCGAGGTGGTGAACCGTACCTTATCGGAAATCGACAAGACGGAGAAACCGATGATTATGGTGTTCAATAAGATCGATGCTTTCACTTTTGTCCCGAAGGATGAAGATGACCTGACTCCGCGTACACGTGAGAATATCGATTTGGACGAGTTGAAACGCACTTGGATGAATAAGATGCAGGATAATTGTATCTTTATCTCAGCCAAGGAACGGACGAATATCGATGCACTCAAAGCCTTGCTGTACGAGCGGGTGAAACAGATTCATATTACTCGTTTCCCTTATAACGATTTTCTTTTCCAACAATATGATGAAGAATGAGTGAAGGATATTTAAGGCATCTGCTATCGGAAGAAATTGCAGATTTGGAGATGAATGGCTGTACAGCCGATAATTGGGAAAACATAAAGGTTGCCAGCCCTTTTCATGCCGAACACGTTTGTAATGTCCATTTTTCAGGGAGTGTGGCATTGGGTCTTTTTGAAAAGGAATTTACTCTTCCGGGAGGGGTGAAGAAACATAGCGGTATCCGGAATGCAACTTTGCATAATTGTAAGATCGGCGATAATACGTTGATTGAAAATGTGCACAATTATATCTCCAACTATTTCATAGGTGATGATTGCTTCATACAGAACGTGAACGTGATGTATGTAGAAGGAAGGTCCTCTTTCGGGAACAATGTCGAAGTGTCCGTACTGAATGAAACGGGAGGTCGCGAAGTACCCATTTATAACGGTTTGTCCGCATCATTGGCCTATCTGATAGCATTGTATCGTCATCGGCCGGCTTTAATACTGCGTTTGCAGGCGATGATTGCCGATTTTGCCGAACGGCAGACTGGCAACTATGGTTTTATCGGCAACCATGTGAAAATAATCAATACAGGGACTGTGCGCAATACTGTGATTGCCGATTATGCAACGGTCGAAAACTGTACCCGTCTCGATAACGGTACGGTCAATAGCAATGTGAATGCTCCGGTGTATATTGGCGACAGCGTTATCGCGGAGGATTTTATCATTTCTTCGGGGGCTGTGGTTGCCGATGCCGCCAAGATTATCCGTTGTTTTATCGGGCAGGCGTGCCATGTGACGCATAACTTCTCTGCGCATGATTCACTTCTGTTCAGCAACTGCGCTTTTGAGAACGGAGAGGCTTGTGCTATCTTTGCAGGACCTTTTACTGTGTCGATGCATAAGAGCAGCCTGCTGATTGCCGGCATGTATTCGTTTCTGAACGCCGGAAGCGGCTCGAACCAAAGTAACCATATGTATAAGCTGGGCCCCATCCACCAGGGTATTGTGGAGAGAGGTTCCAAGACGACCAGTGACTCCTATATCCTGTGGCCTGCGCGTGTCGGGGCTTTCTCTCTGGTAATGGGGCGCCATCACCATCATAGCGATACGTCGGACATGCCTTTTTCTTATCTGATAGAGAAAGACGATGAGACTTACTTGGTTCCCGGTGTAAACCTGCGTAGCGTCGGTACGATCCGCGATGCGCAGAAATGGCCGAAGCGTGATAAGCGTACCGACCAGCAACGGCTGGATATGATCAACTACAACTTGCTGAGTCCGTATACCATCTACAAGATGATGAAAGCTGTCGGAATCTTGAAGAACCTGCAAGAGTTGGTGGGCGAGACATCCGAAGTCTATTATTATCAAAATACTCGTATCAAAGGTTCCTCTTTGCGTACGGCCCTCAATCTTTATGGTATGGCAATCAATAAATTCTTGGGGAACTCCTTGATCAAGCGCCTGGAAGGAACGGATTTCTGTTCTATGGAAGAAGTCTGGTCACAGTTGAAACCGACTTCTTCAGCTGGTCGTGGGGAATGGCTGGATCTTTCCGGGTTGATCCTTCCTCGTGAAGAATTGGACGGGTTGATCGAGAAAGTTGAAGAAGGCAAGATAACTTCGCTTGAGGCGATAGAAGAGTTCTTTGCAGCCATGCATTCCAATTATTATGATATGGAATGGACATGGGCGTATGATATGCTGGAGGAGTATTACGGTGTGAACCTGTCATCAATATCGGCAGCACAGATCGTCGATCTTGTCCGCCGCTGGCAAGACTCGGTGATCGGATTGGATAATCTGCTTTATAAAGATGCGAAGAAAGAATTCTCCCTTACTTTCATGACCGGTTTCGGTGTGGATGGTTCGGATAAAGAGAAGCAGGAAGATTTCGAAGGTGTGCGCGGTGCATTCGAGAGCAATCCCTTTGTCACGGCAGTCAAAGAGCATATTGTTGTCAAAAGGGCTTTGGGCGATGAGCTGATCGAACGCATGGAACGGCTGTTCTAATCCCGCGGCTTGCTACGTGGATG
>ERZ780162.1836-NODE-1836-length-14032-cov-8.098447_pt1 | contig 14032 bp, 9 predicted proteins | sample MGYA00511474_ERZ780162 | MGnify/ENA primary metagenome ERZ780162 (study PRJEB29588, sample SAMEA2143633) | human gut metagenome | biome: human gut; feature: human-associated habitat; material: faeces | place: Denmark | collected 2008/2010 ...
GCTCGGCCACGCGAATGCGGCCGGCGTCGGGGGAGACGACGGCGACGTTGTCGAGATGGCCCTGGAAACGATCACGGATGTAGTCGACCAGCACTGGCATGGCCACCAGATGATCGACCGGGCCGTCGAAGAAGCCTTGGGACTGCGCGGCATGCAGATCGACCGACATGATGCGGTCGGCACCGGCGGTCTTCAGCAGGTCGAACACCAGACGGCAGGAGATGGGCTCGCGGCCGCGGTGCTTCTTGTCCTGACGGGAGTAGCCGAGCAACGGGCAGACCGCAGTAATGGAACGGGCCGAGGCGCGCTTCAATGCGTCGATCATGATGAGCTGCTCCATGATCGCCTTGTTGATGGGCTTGTAGTGGCTTTGCAGCACGAACACATCGGCGCCACGCACCGATTCGGTGTAGCGCACGTACATCTCGCCGTTGGCGAAATCGTATGCGGTGGTTTCAAGGACGTCGATGCCGAGCTGCTCGGCGACATCCTCAGCCAACTTCGGATGAATCCTTCCCGTAACGAGAATAAGATTCTTATCGGGCTTTCCTTCAAGGATTGCGCTCACCATGTCTCCCAACGTGTGGTCTCGTTGATGCAGTCTTCAGCATAGCCGTTCTTCACGACCGGTTGGACAACTCAGCGTTGCCTGCCGTTCACCTGCCGCTTGCGATCCATTGTTCGATGGTCTGTCTGACCGCCTTTGCATAGATATCGCTATCCATGCTCGGGTGGATGCCGTCGGAGCCGAGCACCTGCGCGTTCGCGTTGGCTGTGGCATCCCAATCCACCAGCACCACATTGTCCGGATGTGCGGCCGCATAGTCGGCAAGCACCTGGTTGGTAGGTGGAATCCACGTACGGTCTCCGTGGGCATTGACCAGTACCAGCACGCGGTCGGGGCCGATCATATTACGAATCTGGTCCAACTGATCGGGGGTGATTGCCGAATTGGTGCCAAGGCCGATCAACACCCACTGCCGCAGACTGCCGGCGGACAGAGCGTTGCCGATGAGTTCGGGGGCGACCATGATGGAGCGGGAAACGCTCGCGTCGGTCTGAATGCCGGGGAAGACTTCCGAAAGGCCCTGTGATGAGGTCAGCATCACCGAATCGCCTATGGCGGTAATCTGATCGCCGGTGGGCATCTCATGCTTGGGCTTGGGCGGTGCCGGCACGGCATGGCGCAGCAGCACGTGTTCGGTTTTCTGCATACGTTCCAGTTGTGCGGCCTGTTGCTCCAGCTGGATCTGCATGGCGGTTTTCGCAGGTGCATGAGCAATGCCCTGCACGCAGCCGGCCAACGACAGCGCCAGGATAACGTCAACGGCAATAACCCGGGCCACATGATTCTTCTTGTTCGTGCGAAGGGGCACCACGACGGATACCGCCGAGTGCGTTGCCGCCGGTTTCTCCACCATCAGCCAGGAAATCATCACCGCAATGGCGGTGAGCAACGCGGTCATGATGAGAGGCCAAGGCCCTACTGCCTTGAAGATCTTCGGGGCAAGGGCGCTGGAAAGAATCCACAACGGCCAGTGCCACAGGTAGATGCCGTACGAATACTTGCCGAGGGAGGCCAATGGCTTGAACACCATGAGGCTTTGCATCCAGGAATCGTCGGAGATGGTACCGGCAATCAGCAGCACGGACAACAAGCTGGACAATATGATGCCACCGCGGAAGGCGAATGCATCCTGTTTGCCGATAACCGCCATGGTGACCAAGGCAATCAGGCTGAGGAACGCCAATACCGGTGCCGCCGCATTCCAGATGCGATGCTCCACGGGAATCTGAGGTAACGGAGCCCGATGTGCGGCTGCCGAAGCGCTCGAGCTAATGGTGCGGGGCATCGGCACAGCCCTCTGGCGAGCGTGGCCCAACTGAGGAGCGGTGACCCACCAGGCGAGAGCCACACCCAGCATCAGGCCCATGCTGTGGGTATCGGTGCCGAAGTAGACGCGGGTGGGGTCGCCTTTGGGCACATACATCACCCACATGGCGATACTGCTGAACGCCGCGAGTCCCAGTGGGATGAGTGAAGACAGTTTCGTCTGGCGGAGCTTCCACATCAGCCAGACGATGAACGGCACGATGACGTAGAACTGCATGAGCACGCCAATGAACCACAGATGGCGAAACACCTGCGGGTTCATTTGGTCGAAATAGCTTTGGCCTCCGGCAATGGCGTACCAGTTGTAGCAGCCCAGCAGCACGGTGATGACTTGGTCGCGGATGGAAACCAGAATGTCGTGATCGAACAGCCAGCCGACGGAGACGATGACCGGAATCAGCAGAAACAGCGCCGGATAGAGACGTACTGCACGCTTGGGAATATATCGCACGAGATTCAGCGATCCGGTTTTCGCCAGAGAACGAATCAAACTGACGGCAATCAGGAATCCAGAGACGGTGAAGAACACGTCGACTCCGTAGAATCCGCCTGGCAGCCGTTGCTGCATGCAGTGGTACAGCACAATGGCTATCAGCGCTAGTCCTTTAATACCGTCTAAACCCACGAACCGCTTCACGGATAATCCTTCTCTTTCCGTAGTGCTGATGGCATTCCCCGTTCTCTCCAACAAACGGAAAACAAGCCCAGCATGGCCGAGGGGAGAGACAATGCGACAGCAGCGAATCGTCAGGCCGCATGCTGCATGATTACCGGCTTGACGATTCGCGGCATACCGCGCTTATCGGTGGCGCTTACCGGTGATACAGACTCACCCGTTCGTACTTCGGTTCGCAGCACACGTTGATGCCGAGTTTGCGATACAGCGCCTCGTCCGTGGATGAGATGATAACGGAGAAGAAGGCGTCGCAGCCCCGCAACTGTTTGAGCCCGTCGATGACGCGAGCGGCCACAGGACTGGTGGCGCTGGTGATTGACAATGCAATCAGCGTCTCATCCGAGTGCAAGCGTCGGTTCACGCTGTTGAGATGCTCGGTTTTCAGCCGACAGATGGGTTCGATGGCGGCATCGTCGATTACCGGAATGGTTTCGTCAACACCGGTGACGGCCTTGAGCGCGTGCATCAGCAGCGCGCTGGCCGCGCCCAACAGGTCGCCGGTTTTGCCGGTGACCACATGGCCATCGGGCAGCACCATGGCACCAGCCGGGGCACCGGTGGCGGCTTCCTTCTCAAGGGCCACGGCGCGGGCGGGAGAAAGATCGGGGGTCACGCCGGCCCGGTTCATGATGGAGCGCAGCCGCTCCACCTGTTCCTCGCCAGTGCCGGTGCGCTTCAAGTGCACGGCGGCGGCGAAGTAGCGGCGCACGATTTCCAGACGCGCGGCATCGCGGCAGGCATCGTCGTCCACAATGGCGTATCCGGCCATGTTGACGCCCATATCGGTGGGGCTCTGATAGGGGCTTTCGCCCATGATGCGCTCCATCATGGCTTTGAGCACGGGGAATGCTTCGACGTCGCGGTTGTAGTTGACGGTGGTCTCGCCGTACGCCTCCAGATGGAACGGGTCGATGATATTGGCATCGTCGAGGTCGACGGTGGCAGCCTCGTACGCGATGTTGACCGGATGGTTGAGCGGAAGATTCCAGATGGGGAACGTCTCGTATTTGGCATAGCCGGCGTCGATGCCGCGCTGGTGCTCGTGGTAGAGCTGGCTCAGGCACGTGGCGAGTTTGCCGGAGCCAGGGCCGGGCGCGGTGACCACGACGAGCGGCCGGGTGGTCTCGATGTACTCGTTCTTGCCGTATCCGTCGTCTGAAACGATGCGTTCGATGTCGTGCGGGTATCCGGCGATCGGGTAGTGCAGGCGGCAGGTGACGCCGAGTTGCTCGAGGCGGTGGCGGTAGGCGTCGGCGGCGGGCTGATTGGCGTATTGGGTGAGCACTACGGAGCCGACGAGGAAGCCGCGGGAACGGAACACGTCGATGAGTCGCAGCACGTCCTCGTCGTAGGGGATACCGAGGTCGCCGCGGGTCTTGCCTTTTTCGATATGGTTGGCGTTGATGGCGATGACGATTTCCACATCGTCCACCAGACTTTCCAACATGCGGAACTTGGTGTCCGGCTCAAAGCCGGGCAGCACGCGCGAGGCGTGGTAGTCGTCGAAGAGCTTGCCTCCGAATTCCAGATAGAGTTTGCCGCCGAATTGCGCGATGCGCTTTCTGATGTTGGCGGCTTGCAGCTCGATGTATTTTTCGTTGTCGAATCCCTGGCGCATAGAGGTCGGCATCCCTTTCCGAACGACGTCGTAAACGGAAAAATTATACCGGACGTCGTCGGCAACAAAAAATGGGATTCCCCGATGGGGAATCCCATTCGTCATAGAGAGCAATTACTCCCGAGGAATGTTGAACAGGGGTTTGCATGGCTCCCAAAAACGCGCTGGTTGAAACGTTGCCGACGACGCGTGCGCTCGAAGAGTATGCACGGGTGGCTTTGCGGTGATTTCCCAGACCGTTCGTTGCTAGGCGAGATATTTCTTTTTCCAGGCCTTCTTTCGGGCGTAAGCGTTTTCTGTCATGTCGGAGTAGTCGTAATCAACTTTGAACTTGCCGTTGGAATGGAGAATAAGCGTCATCGATCCCCATCTCTTTTCGGGCTTAAGCGCGGCCCTTTCAGGTTCAATGAACTTGTTGATAGCCATAAAGTTTTTCATCAAGGATGCCCTCGAAACGCCTTTTTGGTCAAAGCATTTAACGAAGTCGTCTTTTCCGCTGCCAGCAACGTAATACTCAATAGAGAACGCACCCTCGGCGTACTCGGCGTAAAACACGACCTTGCTCCAGTCTTCGGGGAGGGTTTCCTCAAGAATTGAAGCTATCCCTTGTAGCATCTTCTTTTCACTCATTACATTTCCTTTGCAGTGTTAAGAAGAAACGTAACCGTCTCTTCGCCGTCAATAATGTCCGTGATAGCAAACGAGCTAGGCCTGAATGACCCGCCCTCATAAAGTGGCTCAACCTTGAAAAACACTTCAGCGCCATCAGTCAAAGCATCGGCGCATTTTTGCTTGATTGCTGCATAGGCTTTTTGGTTAACCTCGCCGCCCATGGCGACAATATTCTCAAGGCCATTTGATCCATTGAATCGGTCGGCAATCAGATGGCCTCTTTGATCAAAAAGCTCTTCAAACCCTTTTCCGATTGACTGGATAGTGTCCTTGATGGTCAAACGACCTTCGTGGGTCTTTAGTTGTAAGAAGCCTTCGGCCGATTCGACCCTACCCATTGCATCGGTAACGTATTTATACCCATTGATCTCATAGCTCATGTTCGGAACGAGGTCGTCGCCAACGCGGTAAAGCTGCCCGAGATCGTCGCCAACGCGGTAAAGCTGCCCGAGATCGTCGGTTGCACACTTCACGCCGTCGATCGCAAACTCGTTATTGGGAAGCAGTCGGTCGCCTTCGTAAATTGCCTTTCCGGCATCATCCAGAATTCGTGAGCTTGCGCCCGATTCTGCTGCCTTTGAGGCAAGAAAGTTATTTAGACCTCGTCCGGCAAGAAGCGTTGCTGCCGTAACAGTTCCCGCAACGACTTCTCCGACGATATCCTCCTGAGATATCTCACCGTCTTCAGCGCCGGCTTCCAAGCTCTTTCCCATTTCGTCAAGAACGAGTACAGCCCCAGCAGCGAGTGCTGCAGGGGCAGAAGCGGTGACGGCTACGGCACCAAGCGCAACTTCAGTGGCGATTTCGCCTCCAGTTTCGACATAGTCTCCGATTTCCCGTATCTGCTCATCGGCTTCCATGAAGTCGCCCCAGGCGTTGGCTGCATCGTCAACAGCGTGTGTTTGCGCGGTTTTCACCGCTGCTTCTTCGTCTTCGGCCAGTAGTTCAATATTCGATTGAACACCGACATATGCGTTTTCTCCAACGTCGGCAACTCCAAGTACGAACCTGCCGCCAAGATAAGCTCCGTTCCTTGCGCCATCGCGGACAGTTTCGCCTGCAGCGTTGAGTGTTGGCTCGCATGCTTTCCAGGCGTCATCTGCGGCTTCTTGAACTGTTGAAATGCTCGCGGTTAGGACATCGCCGGAAGAAATATCCCGCCATGCGGCATCTGCACAATCAGCAACGGTGCGTTGCGCCTCCTCGAAGGCCAATCTCGTTTCGGTCGTATCCGGCATTAATTGCTCTATATTTTCAAACGCCATTTAGATCACCGGCCTTGTTTGAGATAAGACCGCTGATACTTCGGCGAGTGCTGAGGCCTTTTCCGTTGTCTCGATGCCGGTACCCCTCTTTCTCAGCTCGTTGAGATGAGCGTTAAACATCGACTGAATGAACAGGTATTGGATTGGTCCCCAGCTTTCGGGTGAGGAGTCATCTTCGAATTTCCAGCTTGAAAGCAGATGGGAGCAAAGCCTCTCTTTGAGGCTGTCGGCAGATAAATCCCTGGCGTCGTCGAGGATGCGTCCAATATTGAAATACCTATAAGCACACCATTCAAACAGTGGCTTCCTCGAGGACAGAGGAGTCCCTGCCATCTCAATCAAGCGTGCCTTCATGGAGTCAGGTATGTCCATCTTGTGCACACAGTCGCAGAAGTTGTATTCCCTTGGCTCATCGAGCTTGAACGGATTAAGCACACAAGAGTTGAGATAGCGAAGCTCTTCAGAAGAAACCTTGTCCTTCGCGCTGTGCTTGCTCTGTGTTGGCGAGTACTCTAGGCCGCGTTCATGCGGTTCGATGTGACAGAGGACAGGTTCGATCCATTCGTTCTGATATATTGCTGCAACGCCTCGCTGAAGCTTTGCAAGCTCTTGGATTTGGCTCTCGTTAAGATTTGCCGCCTTGCCGATAAGCATCCTGTCGCCTTCGTCAGGCAGTTTCCAGGATAAGTCGATGCGATGATTCTGCCTCAAGCCCAGCGGGTTGTTAAGGCGCGGTCATTTTGGCGCTTACATCTCACTTTTGCAGACGTAGAACACGAGTATTGGAATCAAAGGAGGGTTCTCATGCCAAATATCGGTAAGGACGACCATCCGAAGCTGTGGTCGCTTATTTTCGTGCTTATCATCGCGCTGACCTTCTGTTGCTTCGTCATGGGCCAAGGACTCAACAGTGGAACCAGCGTCTTCCTGGCAGGCCAAGGTTACGGTGCGAGCCTTGCCGGCGTACTTGCACTCGTCTTCTCCATTGCCGCCGCGTTAGCACGACTGTTCGTCGGCCCTGTTATCGACAACGGCAAGTGCTCACTCGTTATCATCGCCGGCATCGCTATCCTCATAGCAGGAACAGCACTGTCCGCTGTCGTTCAAGGCATCCCCCTCTTCACAATCAGCCGTTTGCTGCAAGGCGTGGGCTTTGGCGCAGCAACAACAGCAGCCTCGACCGCCGCAGCAAGCGTCTTACCGCAAGAACGGCTCGGCGAAGGCATTGGATACCACGGCCTCGGACAGGCTATCGCCATGAGCATCGGCCCAGCCTTCGCACTTTACCTAGTAGGAACCGATCCCTCAACGAACCTCTATGTCGGCCTTGCCCTGGTTGGGTTTGCAGGGCTTGTAATCGCCCTCAACGCACGCTATGAAAGTAAATGGCAAACTCTGCCAAGCTCCAGCGCATACCGAATCAAAATGGAAACTCGGCTCGAACTCGACTCAAAAGACGGGCAGGCACCCAGCTCCACCACAGTAACTACATCCGAAACAATTAACAGTGAAAAGTATCCTGAAGGCGACCAGGTGTCCAAGAGAACCCTGCGTGACTCATTCAACATCTTCGAGCCGCGCGCATTGCCTGGCGCCATCCCACAGATGATCATGTGCCCCACTTTTGGCTTTGGCGTCTTCTTTGCCGGTCTGTACGGTACTACTCTCGGCTATACCCACGCCGGTCTCTTCTACACCATCAGCGCGGTAAGCATGATTATCATTCGCATGATTTCAAAGCATTTCATGGACACCGTACCTGCAATCAAAACAATGACCGGAGCCGTCGCGTGCGGCATCCTCTGCTGCCTTATGCTACTTGCCGCACCGTACGGGGAACCTGTCTTCCTGGCGTCCGGAATCTTCTATGGTCTCGCCACTGGCATAAGCCTGCCACTTAATCAAAGCGTAGCGGTAAAGAACACCCCGCCAGAGCGCTGGGGCGCCGCAAACGCCCTGTTCCTGCTCGCCAATGACATCGGCATTGGCTTCGCAAGCGTAATCTGGGGCGTTATCAATGACTCATTCGGGTTCCAGACAAGCATCGTCTGCGTCATTGTCTGCCTTATCGCAAGCTACGCATCCGCCTGGATCGTCTACCCCGCCCGCGACAAGCGGTGGAGGCATTAGAGCGTAAGCGTCAAAATGACCGCGTAGCAGGAAACGTCCAGGGCCATTCCGGCATACGGATGGAAAAGTCCTGGACGTTTCCATCTTTGCGTTGCGGTATGCCTTAGGCCGCTATGTCGCTACAGGCCCTCCTCGGCGTTGTTCGCCATCTCGTCGTCGAACGCATCGGGGTCGATGTTAATTATGAAGTCGTCAGGCATCTCTTTGGCCTTCTCGGCAGCGGCTGGGTCGAGCTTGCAGGACTCAGGCACCCTATCCGACCATGGCAGGAACGAGTCCACAACCTCATCGGTGAGCTCGCCGGCGTTGGGCATCTCGGTCAGCAGCCACTCGACGTAAAGCCTGGGATTGAGCCCGTTGGCCTTGGCCGTGGTGGTGACGCTGTATATCGCCGCAGACGCCCGCGCGCCGCGCGGCGCATCGCTGAAGAGCCAGTTCTTGCGCCCTACGACGAAGATTCGCTGGGCCTGCTCGGCGACGTTGTTCGAGAGCTCCAGGTGCCCGTCTTCGAGCACGTTCATGACGTAGGGCCAGAACTCCACGGCGTACTGCAGCGCACGGTGCGGCGCCAGCTTCGGCGAGGCTAGGGGAAGCTGGGCCCGCGCCCATCCCCCGAAGTCCTCCATGAGCGGGCGGAGCTCCGCGTCGCGGGCGGCCTTCCTGGCACCCGGCTCCATGTCGTCGAACTTGGAGTCGACCTTGAAACATGGCGTCGATCCTGCGCCTTGCCTCGAGCGCAACGCTGGCCGCAGACGCCGCCTTGGCGTCGCCGCCGGCGATCTTCACGATTTGGGCGAAGTAGCGGTGCACGTGGACGAGGCACGCCGTGTTGGCGATGTTGGGGTTGCCGAGATTGAAGTAGGGTTTGTAGCCGTTGGCGGTAAGCGTGCCGGACCAGCCCGCAAGAAACTCCTGGGCAACGCCCTTCCTGCGGGTCTCGTGGTATTCGAATACATACACGGGCACGTTGCAGCGCGCCGAGCAGAACAGCCACATCCTCGATTTCTTCTTCGCCTCGCGGTTCGGCTCTTTCAGGACCTGAACCGTGGTCTCATCGGCATGAATCCTGACATGCGACAGCAGCTCGACCTTCATTCTCTCATGGACCTTCGCCAGCCAGCGCGCGTGCACGTTCATCATCCAGTTCGCCATGTCCTGGCGCGATATCGTCGCGCCGCACGCCTTGAGGTCTGTCTCTATGCGGTAGAGCGGCAGCGACATGACGTACTTGCCGTTGACGATCCAGGCAAGCAGCGACGGCGTCGCAAACGAGCCTGGTATCGGCGGCTCAGGCTGCGGTGCTCGCACGATGACGCCCTTGCGTTCCTATTGAGTTTCACTTGAGTTTCAGGGGCGTTTTTGGGGTGGTGGGACAAACTACTGGGACAGTTCACTCTCCGAAAAATCCTTTACTCTTCGTCCGCTGCGTGTCGCCATGTCCGTGGTGTACGCGCTTTTAGAGTAAAAATGACTGAAACTGCAGGTCAAAAGGCATAAAGAGACCCCCTGAAAACGTTGTTTCCAGAGGGTCTCAATAGTTTTTACTCACCCAAAATCACAGGTGGCTTTACGCTTTTTCGTACGTGGCGGCACACTGCGACACTCTACGGACGGAATTTCGATTGCGCAAAATCCGCTCCAGTTTACTCCCACTCGCCAAAGTAAAACTGGTTCTAAACAATACTGTTTAGGGGATTTGACTCTTAGTTGCTCAATTTGATACCAATTATCCAACTTATACGGCGTTGTCGGACTCCTGTTATCAAAAGATTATCAAGCCCAATGTTATCAGCAGAAAAGCAATGGTTTGGATCATCTGTATTATACCACAAGCAGAGTGCTATTTCAATCAAATAAGGGACTGCTTCAACTGTAGAATCCGTTTTTCAATCTCTCGAATGATCTCGACAAAGACTTGATCTTCGCTTCCGGTCGGATCTTCTAATCCCCAGTTATCGTCAAATGCTCTACCAATGAAAGGACAGCCCACATTGCACCCCATGGAGATTGCAATATCAGGGGCAGGAATATCCGAGATCAGTTTGGAATACTGGGTTTTCTCCATGTCAATCCCGTACAGTTCTTTCATAATGCGGACAGCATCCTGATTGATTTGCGGTTTTGTTTCCGTTCCTGCGGAATAGCTTTCAAACACATCGGAAGCCAAGTGCTTTCCCAAGGCCTCGGCAATCTGACTGCGGCAGGAATTATGGACGCAGATAAATGCCACCTTTTTCTTACTCATATTTGAACCAGTCTTTCGTTTTATTTGCGTTTTTTTACAAGGAACAGCATCACGGGAACTTCTGTCAGCACACCCACAGTCGTTGCCAGTGCCGCAGGGGAAGTCGTTCCAAACAAGGCGATTGCAACAGCAACAGCCAGTTCAAAGAAGTTGGAAGCACAAATCATTCCGGCGGGAGCAGCAATCTTGTAGGGCAGCTTCAAAACCCGGCAAGCGATATACGCAATCGCAAAAATCAGGAAGGTCTGTAAAATCAGCGGTACCGCAATCAAAACAATGTGCAGAGGTTTTTCCAGAATGGTATTGCCTTGGAACGAGAAAATCATCACCAGCGTCAGCAATAAGCCAATGGTAGTTACACTGTCAAACATATGGATGAAAGTCTCCTCAAAGTACACTGCCCCTTCCGCTTGATGACAGCCGAACGGGTCAGCATACCGCCAGCCAGAGGAAACACCACAAACAGTACCACAGAGAGAATCAGGGTATCCCACGGAACGGGAACATTGGAACGCCCAGCAAAAAATGCCCGTTGAGTTCGATTTGAGTTTCACGGGCCCCGAAACGGCCCCGTTTCGCCCTCGGGGACAAAAACCGCGCGTCAACTCACTTGGGATAAATCCTTACTCCCATTCCCTCGAATACCTCCCCGTGCCTTGTCGTCTTGAAACACGGGGAGTAAATGGCGAAATCGCAGGTGAAAGGGAGTAAAACGGCAAAGAAAAAGCCTCCGTTCCAACGAGGGAACGGAGGCTAGGAAATCGTTTTTACTCACTGCCGTCGCTGGCGGTTTTGCCATGACTCTCGTACGAAACGAAACTCAGCGGTACACCACGGCACTCAAAAGAGCAGGTCAAAGCCCTATCGGCTTACTCCCATTCGATGGTCGCCGGCGGCTTGGAGGTGCAATCGAGGACGACGCGGTTGATCTGGCGGCATTCGTTGGTGATGCGCGTGGAGATCGTGGCGAGCACATCGTAGGGGACACGGGACCAGTCGGCGGTCATGGCGTCTTCCGAGCTGACCGGGCGCAGGACGATCGGCGAGCCGTAGGTGCGCTCGTCGCCTTGGACGCCGACAGAGTGAACGTCAGCCAGAAGCACGACCGGGCACTGCCAGATGTCGCGGTCGAGACCGGCCTTGGAGAGTTCCTCGCGGGCGATGGCGTCGGCCTCGCGCAGCAGGTCGAGGCGCTCCTTGGTGATCTCGCCGATGATGCGGATGCCCAGACCCGGGCCCGGGAAGGGCTGACGCCAGACGATTTCGTCGGGCAGACCGAGCTCGGTGCCGATGGCGCGCACCTCATCCTTGAACAGAGTGCGCAGCGGTTCGATGAGCTGGAACTTGATGTCCTCGGGCAGGCCGCCGACGTTGTGGTGGCTCTTGATGTTGGCCGCGCCGTCGCCGCCGCCGGATTCGACGACGTCGGGGTAGAGCGTGCCCTGCACGAGGAACTTGACCTCCTTGCCGCGGGCGCCGGCCTCTTCGAGGACCTGGCGCTGGGCCTTCTCGAAGGTGCGGATGAACTTCTCGCCGATGATCTTGCGCTTGCGCTCCGGCTCGGAGACGCCTGCGAGGGCGTCGAGGAAGTCGTCGGCGGCGTCGACGGTGATGAGGCGGATGCCGGTCGCGGCGACGAAGTCGTGCTTGACCTGCTCGACTTCGCCCTTGCGCAGCAGGCCGTGGTCCACGAACACGCAGGTGAGCTGGTCGCCGATGGCCTTGTGTACCAGAGCGGCGGCCACGGCGGAATCAACGCCGCCGGACAGGCCGCAGATCACCTCGGCGTCGCCGACCTGCTCGCGGATCTTCTTGACTTGATCCTCGATAATCGAGGAGGCATCCCAGTCGTTGGGCAGCGCGGCGCAACGGTGCAGGAAGTTTTCGATAAGCTTCTGGCCAAGCGGGGAGTGCTTGACTTCCGGGTGCCACTGCACACCATAGAGCTTGCGGGATTCGTCCGCCATGGCGGCCACGGGCGCGCCTTCGGTGTGGGCCAGCACTTCGAAGCCGGCCGGGGCCTGTTCGACCGCCACACCGTGGCTCATCCACGTGGTCTGCTCGGCGGGGGAGTCGGCGAGGATGCCGGCGGCGTCGTCGATGGTGGCTGAGGTCTTGCCGTATTCGCCGAGCGCGGCCTTATCCACCTTGCCGCCGAGCTCATAGGCCATGACCTGGAAGCCGTAGCAGATACCAAGCACCGGAACACCGGATTCGAATACCTTGGTGTCTATGGTCGGCGCGCCGGGCTCGAACACGGAGGCCGGGCCGCCAGACAGAATAATCGCCTTCGGATCCTTGGCCAGGATCTCGTCGACCGGCATGGAATGAGGGACCAGCTCGGAGTACACGCCTGCTTCGCGCACGCGGCGGGCGATGAGCTGGGCGTACTGGGCGCCGAAGTCGACGACAAGCACAGGACCGTTTGCCATTGATATTCCCCTAACGTTCATTGGAATTTTACGTGGGCTGAACACCCCTGATTATCACTGGTCAAGGCGACAAGGCCGACACGCAGAGACTATGTGCGCAAATCGAACAAACTACATGCCTGTAGACGGACAACACGCCGATTTCGAACATGGGAAATCGAACGTGCGCTGTTCTAGCCAAATGCTGGATTTCCGCATGCTTCCGCCGTTTTGAAAAAGTATGTTGAAAAAACTAATGTTGACAAACGGTCAGTCGAACCGCACAAATACTGAAATATCCGCAACAATTTCGAACACACCCGCAAGAAATCGTTCAAAAGTCGCGTTGTCCTCGTACCATGACGATTGATTGGGAACGGAAAACCTTGGCACCGCAAGGGTCAGGGACCGTGACCGAACAGAAATAATCAATCGCACGATCACGTGCAGGAGTACAGGAGTACACATGACGAGTCCTGTTATTGGCACCCCTTGGAAGAAGCTCAACGCTCCGGTTTCCGAGGAAGCCCTCGAAGGCGTTGACAAGTACTGGCGCGTTGCCAACTACCTTTCCATCGGCCAGATTTATCTGCGTTCCAACCCGCTGATGAAGGAGCCCTTCACCCGCGAAGATGTGAAGCACCGTCTGGTGGGCCACTGGGGCACTACCCCTGGCCTGAACTTCCTCATCGGCCACATCAACCGTTTCATTGCTGACCACGGCCAGAACACCGTGATCATCATGGGCCCGGGCCACGGTGGCCCGGCCGGTACCTCCCAGTCCTACCTGGACGGCACCTACACCGAGACCTTCCCGAAGATCACCAAGGACGAAGCTGGTCTGCAGAAGTTCTTCCGTCAGTTCTCTTACCCGGGCGGCATTCCGTCCCACTTCGCTCCGGAGACCCCGGGCTCCATCCACGAGGGTGGTGAGCTGGGTTACGCTCTGTCCCACGCTTACGGCGCCATCATGGACAACCCGAGCCTGTTTGTCCCGGCCATCGTCGGCGACGGCGAGGCTGAGACCGGCCCGCTGGCTACCGGCTGGCAGTCCAACAAGCTCGTGAACCCGCGCACCGACGGTATCGTGCTGCCGATCCTGCACCTCAACGGCTACAAGA
>ERZ780162.1845-NODE-1845-length-13990-cov-2.989810_pt1 | contig 13990 bp, 13 predicted proteins | sample MGYA00511474_ERZ780162 | MGnify/ENA primary metagenome ERZ780162 (study PRJEB29588, sample SAMEA2143633) | human gut metagenome | biome: human gut; feature: human-associated habitat; material: faeces | place: Denmark | collected 2008/2010 ...
CTTCCCTTTTTTTAGTAACCATTCCTATCTTTGCCAATGATAATTATACACTAACAAAAACGTCAAAGTCAAATATATATTCCACTTTTACCAGAAAAAAACAGGTTTTCCAGCCTCCCGGAAACCGCAGAAGAGGGAGCAGTATCCGCTGCTCCCCCTTTTCTTTCCGTTCCGGGCACTGTTTTCATCCGGGAAACTTCTTTCCTTTTGCAACTTCAGACTCTTTGCTGTAGTTTAAAGCGTTCCCGAAGTAAAGAGCCCTCTCACATGGGAAATCTCCTCCGGCGTCGCCTTCTGCGCGGGCACATAATAGGATTTCTCCCGCGCAATCTGGTAGAGCTGCTCCTGGCACTGCTCCGCCGCGTTTCTCATCTGCTTCAGCGTGGTTTTCAGTTCCTTATTTTCCGTCTGGGCGATCATTTCCCCGTATCTGGTCAGCTCTCCGTTGATTCCGGCGAGCGCGTCAGCCACCATTGTTTTTTCCTGCAGCATTTGTCACACATCCTTTCTGCCGTCCGGCCTTACTGTAAAAATTTCATGAGCTGCTGTTTGTTCTCCATAGCGGACTTCGCGCCCTGCTCGAAGAACTGTTTGATCTTTTCATCCTCTGCCCAGGAGGCGTACTCCTTCATTTTACAGTGGGTTGTGTCGCAGCCGCCGATCAGGTGGCGCAGATTCTGCAGGTCAAGTTCAGAAATATTTGCCATTTTCCATACCTCTCTTCCGGGGCGGAGCGTTTCCACGAAGGCCGCTTCCGCGCCGCCGCCTCATTTTTTCTCCGGTTTACATCATTATTTTGTTCTGAAAGGTATGGAACTATACAGGAAGGTTTTTCTTTTTAAAAGACGATATACGGGCCGCCGCGGAAGAAGAATTTCGTGCAAAAAATCCCCTGCTCCATCACGTGCAGGCTTACAGTCCCAGCTCTTCCCATGGCACGGTCACCTCGATAAAACCGGACGCGTACGGACCGATTTCATAGGGCTGCGCATAAAAAACCACGCCCTCCTGCGTCAGATAGCTCTGGCTGAAAAAGTCCGTTTTCGCCCGGATCGTATCCGCCGCGTCCTCAAAATAGCCATCCTCCGGATGCTCCTCAATCCGGGAAAGGAACGCCTCTCTGGCCAGCTCGTTCACTTCCTCTTCTGAGAGGGGAAGGAGGCTTGCCAGCGTCACCTCGCTCCCATTTGTTTCACTGAAAATATGATTTTCCCGTCCCGGCATTCCATGGGCGCCGCCCGTAAAAAGATAATTATCCTGCCGGATGGAAATCACTCCCTGCACTGCTGTCACCGCCGCCACCGAATAGTCGTCCGCCCAGGGCGCTGCGCCTGCCGACACCTCCGACTCTCCGAACTCCAGAGCTTCCTCCGCCAGAGAATCAGGCCCTGCCTCATAAGATCCCAGTTTATCCGCGGCCCAGCTCCGGTAAAAGGTATTGATGGCTTCCTCAGCCTCCGTGTTTCCCTCAAAGACCGGATATTCCAGGGTCACAGTCAACGCTGCTTCTCCATCCGATGTATTCCAGGCCATTTCCTCCGTTTCCAGATGATACGTATATGCCCCGGCGGTCAGACTTTCTTCCGTTGTCTCTTCCACGGCGGCCGTACTCTCTTCAACCATATCCATATTCTCTTCCGCAACTGCATTTCCCGCTGTTTCCGTATCAGTCGCGTTCGGATCTTCCGCCGCGCCGCAGCCTGCTGTCAGGGATAATAAAAACGCTGCGCAGACCGCCATTGTTTTCCATCTTTTTCTCATAATCCGCCGCTCCTTTCCTGTAATGATGAAGTCAGAGTCCATACTATTATGTTCCGTCTTTCCCCTTTTTATGCTGTTTTTCCTTCTTTCTGCGATCCGGCAGGCACCGTTTCTTCCTTTCCGGCATTATCATACTGTCAAAAAACACCCGACCTCTTTCGATGCCGGATGTTTTTTTGTTCATATATATCATATACCACATATCCTGCAGCGCCGCAGAGCATCCTGCTTCCGCTGCTCTGCCGGACGCTGAAGTTTTTTTAACCAATCAGCCAGTCGTACATCTCCTGATATTTCTTCGCGGAAACATTCCACGAGAAATCAACGGCCATGCCTCTGTCTATGATCTTGTTCCATTCGCGCTTCTTGTCATAATAGATCTTTTCCGCATAGCGGATGGTGCCAAGCATCTCGTGAGCGTTGTAATTGCTGAAGCTGAAGCCCGTTCCCGTGCTCTCGTACTCGTTATACGGCCACACCGTATCCTTCAGGCCGCCCGTCTCACGCACGATCGGCACCGTGCCGTAGCGCAGGGCGATCAGCTGGCTCAGGCCGCAGGGCTCAAACAGGGAAGGCATCAGGAAAGCGTCGCTGGATGCGTAAATTCTATGAGCCACCGCCTCAGAATAATAGATCTGCGCGGACACCTTTCCCTGATATTTCCAGGCAAAATGCCGGAACATATTTTCATAGCGCTCCTCACCGGTTCCCAGCACGATGAGCTGGATGTTATCCTGACAGAGTTCATCCATCACATAAGCCACCAGGTCAAAGCCCTTCTGATCGGTCAGACGGGAAACCACGCCGATCACCATGGCCCTGTCGTCCTGGTTCAGTCCAAAATCAGCCTGCAGGGAGCGTTTGTTCTTGATTTTTTCCTTCCGGAAGTTTACCGCGTTGAAGGTGCGGGTGATGAACGGATCGGTTTCCGGATTATATTCATCGTAATCGATGCCGTTCACGATACCTCTCAGGTCGCCGCTTCTGGCGCGCATCAGGCCGTCCAGTCCTTCCCCGTAGAAGGGGGTCTTGATCTCTTCCGCGTAGGTGTTGCTTACCGTCGTAATCGCATCCGCATACACCAGTCCGCCTTTTAAAAGGTTGGCGTCCTTATAGGCCTCCAGCTTATCCGGTGTGAAGAACGACATGGGAAGTCCGGTGATATCCTGTACCTCCTTGATGCTCCATTTTCCCTGAAACTTCAGGTTATGGATCGTCATGACCGTCTTGATTCCGCGGTAAAAATCGCTTCCCTGGAATCTCTCATGCAGATAAACCGGAACCAGTCCTGTCTGCCAGTCATGGCAGTGGATCAGATCAGGCCGGAAATCGATCACGGGCAGGATAGACAGCGCCGCCTTTGAGAAAAAGGCGAACTTCTCAATTTCGAACAGCGCGTTGTCGCAATAAGGCTTGAATCCGTTGAAATAAAACTCGTTATCGATGAAATAGAATTTGATGCCGTCCACTTCGGACTCCAGAATTCCCACGTACTGGTTCTGCCAGTGGAAATCCATGTAGAAGTGGGTCCTGTAGGTCAGCCGGTCCTTCATCGCCTGCGTCATGCAGACGTATTTCGGCAGAATCACCCGGACATCGTAATATTTCCTGTCGATGCACTTGGGCAGCGCCCCCACCACATCCGCCAGACCTCCTGTTTTTATGAACGGCACGCCTTCTGAAGCCACAAATAGAATTTTTTTCATTGCGCATCCTCCCGTAATCAATAGAATATCCTTCTCTAAAATTCGGCTTTGCATTCATTATACATCATCGCCGCATTGAAATAAAGGACTTTTTCGTGGCAGCGGCCATTCGCGGGGAGCTGCAGATTCCTGTCCGGCCGGCTTATCAGTGAACATAAAAAGCTTCGGGAGCAGGGCGTATCCGTTTTTTTCATCCCTTATACTGCAGGCGGATTTTATCCGCGATCAGGGCAATGAACTCCGAGTTGGTGGGCTTGCCTTTTCCGGTGTTGATGGTATATCCGAACAACGCGTCCAGCGTTTCCATCCTTCCCCGGCTCCATGCCACCTCAATTGCATGACGGATCGCCCGTTCCACACGGCTGGGCGTGGTCTGATACTTCTTTGCGATTGTAGGATAGAGAATCTTGGTGATGGAATTGAGCATTTCTATATCCTGAACGGACATCATAATCGCTTCTCTCAGGTACTGGTATCCTTTGATGTGAGCCGGAACGCCGATCTCATGAATCATGTCCGTCACATCTTTTTCCAGACTGTGCGGCATCCGGTCCTGCGTCTGGGCCTGTATCTTTCCGGATGTCTCCAGAGGCTTTTCTTCCTGTGCCGTCAGCTCCGCCGTATCTGCTCCCGCCGCGGGAACCGTGATCATGATCTGGAATTCTTTATTCGTTCTCATCAGATCCGTCAGAATCTGCACCACTCTTTCGCTGTCCTTCCCTGTATTCATGCGTAACTGTTCCATATTTGTCCTCCATTCCGAAGCGTTTTTGCCAGAATCCTTTTCCTTTTTGTCTGTTCCTGCACTAATTATATAAGAATGACAAAATATGGCAACCTTCTTTCGTCGCACAAAACGCGCTAAATCGTTAAGATTCGATACGTTTTCGACGTTTTCGGTGTCGTTTTTACGCGAAACAGGTTGAAAAGCGGCGATAATCGACAGATTTCGCCGGAGCGGCGCGGTTTTTGTTTTGCTTTCCTCTGCACCGTCCGGAGCAGTCCGAATCTTCTGTGGCGGCGTTGACCGGTGCACGCAGGCTGCTGTGCCGGTCAGCCTGTATCTTTATTGCATGCAATTCATGATCACACTGATCATCATTTCCTTTTCTTCCGGCCTCGATTCCGCGATCATGATCGTAAGCGCCACCAATGTTGCATCCTCTATCTTCTTCTTTCCATCAGAAAACAGCGCTTCGTTTTTGTCCAGAAAATACAAAAACATTGTTGCCGCAATTCTTTTGTTCCCGTCAAAGAAGCTGTGATTTTTCGTGACAAAATACAAAAGATTGGCCGCCTTTTCCTCCAGCGACTCATAAACATCCACTCCGCCAAAGGATTGATAAATATTTCCGATGCTTCCCTTAAAGGAATCATCCTTTTCTCTGCCGAACAGATCCGATTCATCGCCAAAGCGCATACTCTCTATGACCTCCCTGCATTCTTCATACGTAAGAACGTAGGTTGCCTTATTCCCTTTTGGCCGGGTCATGTTCTGATGATCGTAAGAATCCAGCAAATCGAGCGCATTGCTGTATTTCTCTATGACAGAAAGCACCTGCTTACTGTCCAGATCGTTCTGCGTCCGTTTCATAATCCGTATCACTTCTCCAAGCTGTTTGATACGATTATCATTCACCGCATAGCCTTTTAATATGTATTGTTTTAATACAGTGTTCGCCCAGCGGCGAAATTCCACGCCGCGTTTTGATTTGACACGGTAGCCGACGGAGATGATTACATCAAGGCTGTAATATTCTGTCATGTGAGTTTGTGTTTTTCCCTCAATAGCACCATGCTGAGTGGTAGTCGCAAATTTTGCGACCACCACCTGATCCTCCAATTCTTCTTTTAAAGCATTGTTAATATGCTTGCCAATGGTTTTCACGTCTCTGCCGAACAATTCCGACATCTGATTCCGATTTAACCACACGGTATCATTTTCTACGGTTACGGACAGCTTCACCTGCCTGTCTTCCGTTTCAAAAATTACAATCTCGTTATTATTCTGCATCCTGTTTCTTCCCTTCCTTTTTTGCTGTCAATTCTTCATATTTCAGCTGATATGCAATCAGCCGCGGGATATATTCTGGCGGTCTTCTGCGTCCCGCTTCCCAATCCTCTATTGTCCTCAGAGGAATACCCATATGAATGGAAAAATCTTTTCTGGACAGTCCCGTCTGTTCCCGAAGCATTCTAAGCTGTTCTGCCAAATCCATACCAATTACCTCCCTGCGATATTTTTCTTATTATACAACATTTTTCCATTTTACGCAATGCGTGGTTTTTAGATTATGAAAAAGCGGGGCTGACTGCCCTTCCCTCCACCCCGTCCGGGCTCAGCGAGAATACGCTTCGCTCCTTCTCGCTGTCCGGCTTTCGCCGGATAGTCCGAATAAAGAAAAACGCCCCTTGTAAGCAAGCTTACGGGGCGTTTACTTTATTCGGACTGCCCGGACTCAATGTTCGAGCATGTTTTCAATAAAAATTCCATAACCTCTTGTGGGATCATTGACCAGTACATGGGTTACCGCGCCGATCAGTTTGCCGTTCTGGAGGATGGGGGCTCCGCTCATGCCCTGGACGATTCCGCCGGTCAGGGCCAGAAGGCGTTCGTCCGTAACGGTGATTTCCAGACCGCGGTTTACGTTGTCGTGATCCAGATGAATTCCCGTGATTTCAATGGTATAAAGCTCCGGTTCGCCGCCCAGGCTGCACAGGATCTCGGCCTCTCCTTCCTCCACCTCCTGTTTCAGACCGATGGGCATGGCGGAGGATATGATGCCGGAGGCGGATTCCTCATTCAGGCTTCCGAAAATTCCCTTCTCCGTGTTGGCATCTATGGTACCGATACGGTTATTTTCATTATAATCGATCACGCCGGTCAGTTCTCCGGGAGAGCCGTTTTCTCCCTTCGTAATGGATATGATTTCCGTTTTATAGAGGCTGCCGCTTTCCAGGTTCATCAGTGCAGCAGTATCCATGTCGTTGATGCCATGTCCCAGGGCGCCGAAGCTGTTATCCGTATCCAGCCAGGTCAGGGTTCCGACGCCCTGGGCGTTGTCCCGGATCCAGATTCCCAGCTTATATTCCCCGTTCTGATTCTGTTCGGGGGTGAGGCTCACGTCAAACTGCTGTCCGTCCCGGAGAATCGTAAGGGTCATTTCTTCCCCGCCGCTGTCCGCAATGCGCTGCATGAACTCCGCCTTTCCCGTTACGGCCTCTCCGTCCGCCTTAAGGATGTAGTCTCCTTCCTTCAGCAGTCTGGCCGCAGGAGCGTTCGTCTGTCCGTCCGGTCCTTCAAATTCGCCGGTAGCGATCACGAGAACCCCTTCTGTTTTCACATAGATTCCTATGGGAATTCCGGCAGGAATCAGGGTTTTGTCGTCGATCACCTCCACCTGAACGGTCTTGAAGGGGATCAGGCCGAACAGCTTAAGCCTCATGGTATAGCTGTCCAGCGCTTCCGCATACAGAGTGAGCGGCTCACTTAAGTTTACAGACAGGCTTTTTTGCGGAAGCGGGTTCACAGCGTTCATCCTGGCGGCCGCTACCGCATCCTCACCGCTTTGACTTTCCTTTCCGGCATATTCTTCCTCCGTATCGTTTCGATACAGTTCCCCGGATACGGGAACATTCAGATCCAGCTCCTGCTGTACGCCCGCGCGGATATGGATCATGCCGGGCACGCGTTCCCAGATGAGGAGCATCCAGCATATGAAAAGCGCCGTTAAGGCACAGATAAGAATCAGGCACAGGATCAATCTGTATTTTCGTCTCCTTTCCAATTCCTCACATCCTTTCCCAAAAACTTGAAAAGGACATACATCTGCATGTACGTCCTTTCTAGTATGTGAAGAATCGGTTTCGGATAATTTAGTATTGTTTTGTATTCTCTGCCATTTCTTTCAATTCTCTGGCATTGGCGAGAGCGCTTTCAGTCAGTTCATCGCCGCCCAGCATACGGGCAAGTTCTCTTTCCACCGCATCGCCCTTAATCTCATAAATGGAAGTGGAAGTGATGCCGTTTTCGGACTTTTTTTCAATGACAAAATGGTTGTCTGCCATGGCTGCTATCTGCGGCAGATGGGTGATGCAGATCACCTGACGCGCCTTTCCCAGAACCGCCAGCTTCTGGGAGACCTTCCAGGCTGTTTTCCCGCTGATTCCCGTATCGATCTCATCGAAGATAAAGGTATCCTTGTCCTCCTGGGCCGCAGTCACCGTTTTCAGGGCCAGCATGATACGGGAAAGCTCGCCGCCGCTGGCAACCTCGGACAGAGGCTTCTTCGGCTCGCCCGGATTGGTGGAGATGCGGAAGGTTACCTCGTCCCAGCCGTCGGAAGCGGGCCGTTCCTTTTTGGTCAGAAGGACATCAAAATCCACCTGGTTAAAATTCAGATCGGACAGATCCGCGATCAGAAGCTTCGAAAGCTTCTCTCCGGCTTTTCTGCGGATCAGTGAAAGCTGACCGCAGAGCGCTTCTACCTGTCCCCGTTCCTCCTCCAGTTTTCCCTGAAGCTTTTCCCGGTATGCGTCCGCATCCTGAAGACGTTCGATCTCCCGTTCCTTTTCCTCCTGATAGCGGAGAATTTCAGAAATGGAATTTCCATATTTTTCCTTGAGGCGGTTGATCAGATTGAGCCGTTCCTCCACCTGGATGAAATCCTCCTGGTCAAATTCCAGGTCTGAGAGGTATTCCGAAGCGGAGTGATTGAATTCATTCAGCAGACCCTCGATGTCGGAAAGCATGGATACGAGCTGCTCCACTCCTTCATCATAGGCGCTGACGGAGGAAAGCTCCCGGAGAGCCCGTCCCACCGCTTCAGAAGTTCCTCCCCCGTTTTCCGAGCCGGTGAGCTCCCAGGCCGCTCCCACCGCTTCCGCGATCCGCCGGCTGTTCGCCATTTTCCGGTAGCGTCCCTCCAGCTCTTCATCCTCGCCCTCACGCAGGCCGGCTTCCGCGATTTCCTGTGCCTCGAAGCTGGCAAGAGAAAGGGCACGCTCCCTCTCCCTGGTGTCCATGCTGCATTCGGAAAGAAGCTTTTCCGTCTGCCGGAAGGCCTCATATCTTTCCTTCAGCCTCCTTTTCAGAACTGCCGCTTCCTCTCCGGCAAAATCGTCAAGAATCTCCAGGTGGCGCTTTGGCTTTAAGAGCTTCTGAGAATCATGCTGACCGTGGATGTCGATGAGGATGCCGGAAAGCTCCTTTAAGAGCCTGCCGTTCACCGTCTCCCCGTTCACCCGGCTCAGGCTTCTCCCCGGCATGATGCGCCGCTGCAATATCACCATGCCGTCCTCCTCCACCGGGATATCAAGGGCGCGCACCCTGTCCGCCTGCTCCTTTTTCTCCAGCGCGAACACCAGCTCCACAAGGGCGTAATCCTCTCCGGTCCGGATCATGTCGCGGTCCGCTCTTCCGCCGAGGGCCAGGCCCACGGAACCGATGATGATGGATTTTCCCGCGCCGGTCTCTCCGGTCAGAATATTCAGGCCGGGGCCGAAAAAGACCTCCGTCTCCTGAATCAGCGCCAGATTTTTCACATGTAAGCTCACCAACATATTTTCTACCAGTGTTCCTTCCTACTTCCCCATGATGCGGTGGATTTTTTCCATGACCGCCTTCGTGTCCTCCACGGTGCGGACCGCCATCATGATGGTATCATCCCCAGCGATGCAGCCGACGATCTCCTGAAATTTCATGGCATCCACCGCAGCCGCCACCGCCATCGCCATGCCGGACACGGTTTTGATCACCAGGATGTTCTGGGCCATATCCATGGAAACGAAGCCGTCCTTCAGGACGCGCACGTACTTGTCCCAGAGGTGGCTGTCATCCTGTTTTAACACCACATATTTCTGCCGTCCGTTTCCCGCGGGCACCTTGGACAGGTGAAGCTGTCTGATGTCTCTGGAAATGGTGGACTGTGTCACGGCAAAGCCCGCTTCCTTCAGTTTTTCGGCAAGCTCCTCCTGGGTCTCGATCTCACTGGTTTCCACCAGCTCCACTATTTTTTCCTGTCTGCTCTGTTTCATCCGTCTACTCACTCATCTTTCTATGTAAGCGTTCCAGAAAACCCGGCCCGCTCAGCTTGATAATGGAAGTGGTTCTTTCGCTCTTCTTCACCCGGATTCTGTCTCCGGAGCAGAGTCTGGCAAGCAGCGTTCCGTCCAGGCTGATTTCCACCTCCTGCACGCCGCCGGAAGGCTTTTTCCCGATTTCCACCACCACCTCGTCCCGGTCGCAGAGCACCACGCAGCGGGTGTTGAGCGTATGGGGGCAGATGGGGGTCAGAAGAATCAGGCTGGCGTCCGGCTCCACGATGGGGCCTCCTGCGGACAGATTATAGCCCGTGGAACCGGTAGGGGTTGCGATCACGATCCCGTCCGCGCCATAGCTGGACAGCAGCTGGCCGTTCACCCAGATGCGCAGGGGAACCACCTGCATGGGGCCGCACCGGGTAACGGTGACATCGTTGAGCGCATCGATCTGAGCGGTTTCCCGGCTTCCGTCTCCGCGGAGCACGCTACCGGAAAGCATCATCCGCTGCTCCAGCGTGTAATCTCCTCTCACCAGCCGTTCCAGGGCATCGTCCAGCCCGGAAACCTCCACCTCTGAGAGATAGCCCACGGTTCCCAGATTCACGCCCAGAAGCGGGATGCCGCTGGCTGCGGTTTCTCTGGCTGCCTTCAGCATGGTGCCGTCTCCTCCGAGAACGATCATGCAGGCCGCTCCGGGAACCGCCTGTGCACCGTACTTCCCTTCCGCCGAAAGTTCAAGCCGGGAAACGTCCTCGTTATCCGCGAACACGGAAACCCCTGCCCCGCGCGCTTCCAGAAAGGTACGGATCCTCTCCGTCACGATGAGTCCCGGATCCTTGGGCCGGTTTGTCATGATGATATAATGCCTGTTTTCCTCTGTGCCCATTTTCTGTCCAGTCTGTTCCTTTCCGGACGGCCTGTTGCTCCTTTCCGCGTCTGCCGCCGCGCTTTTCTACTCTACCTGCGCGTGCGCCTGTTCCACGACCGCCCCGATCCTCTCCTGCCACTCCTGTGTATGGGAAAGGCCGTCTCCCTCCCTTTCCAGTTCGGCAAAAGCCCGCAGTGCGTCTGCCTCGGTAAAAGGCTCCACCCGCGCGCTTTCCTCTTCGTTTTTTCCGATCCAGATCAGATACTCAATATTCCCTTCCGGCCCCCTCACCGGGGAAAAGGTCAGTCCCAGCACGGAAAAGCCGAGGAAGGAAGCAAAATCCACAATTTTCTCAGTAACCTCACGGTGAACGGAGGGTTCTCTCACCACACCTTTTTTTCCCACCTTTTCCCGGCCCGCCTCAAACTGGGGCTTGATCAGGCAGACCATCTGGCCGTCGGGCTTTAAGAGCCTTCTTGCCGGAAGAAGGATTTTGGTGAGGGAAATGAAGGACACGTCCACAGAGGCGAAATCCAGGTCATCCTGGATATCCTCCCGCACCATGTAGCGGAAGTTGGTGCGCTCCATACAGACCACCCTCTCGTCGCATCTCAGCTTCCAGGCCAGCTGGCCGTGTCCCACGTCCACCGCATAGACCTTCGCCGCCCCGTTCTGGAGCATGCAGTCCGTAAAGCCGCCGGTGGAGGCTCCGATATCCATGCAGATGCAGTCCTTCAGGGAGATGGGGAATTCCTGCATGGCCTTCTCCAGCTTCAGGCCGCCCCGGCTCACATATTTCAGAGGATTTTCCTTTACCGTAATCTGTATGCCCTCTTCAAACATCGCTCCGGCCTTGTCCTCCCGCTGTCCATTCACGAACACGTTTCCGGACATGATGACCGCCTTCGCCTTCTCCCTTGAGGGCGCCAGTCCCTGCTTCACAAGAAGCACATCCAGTCGTTCCTTCATTGCCGGTTCCACGCCTCCAGTATTCGTTTCGTCACCGTTTCCTCATCGATGCCGATTTCCTGCTTCAAAAGCTCCACATTACCGTGCTCCACATATTCATCCGGAATGGTGATGGAAAGGATCTGCCCGGAAAGCTCCTGCTCATCCGCAAAGGTGCGCACCCGTTCTCCAAAGCCGCCGCTCTCCACGTTCTCCTCCATGGTCACGATCAGCCGGTGGGCAGCGGAAAGGCGGCGCACCATCTCCTCATCGATGGGCTTCACAAAGCGGGCATTCACCAGCGTGCAGGAAAGGCCGCACTCCTTCAGGCGTTCTCTGACGCCGACCGCAGTTTTTACCATGCTTCCTATGGCGAGAAGTGCGATCCCCTCCTCCTCGTAGATCATCTCCGCCTTTCCATACTCCACCGGAGCGCGGAACTGGGCCAGACCGTCATAGGCTTCCCCTCTGGGATAGCGGATGGCAATCGGAGCGTTGAAGCCAACGGCGAATTTCAGCATGTCCGACAGCTCCCACTTGTTCTTGGGCGCACAGATGTGCATGTTGGGAATGGAGGACAGGTAGGACAGATCAAAAATTCCCTGATGAGTCTCTCCATCGCTTCCCACCAGTCCGGCCCGGTCGATGGCAAATACCACAGGCAGGTTCTGGATGCACACGTCGTGCAGGATCTGGTCATAAGCCCTCTGCAGGAAGGAGGAATAGATGGCGACCACCGGCTTCAGTCCGCCAGCCGCCAGTCCCGCCGCAAAGGTCACCGCATGCTGCTCCGCAATTCCCACGTCAAAAAAGCGGTCGGGATAGGCGTGGCTGAAGCGCTTTAATCCCGTTCCGTCCGGCATGGCCGCGGTGATGGCCACAATTTTATCGTTTCTCTGGCCCAGCTTCATCATGACGGTAGAAAAAATATCCGTGTAGTTGGCCTTCATTTTCTTTTTCAGAGGCACGCCCGTCTGCACGTCAAAAGGCTCCGCCCCATGAAAGCGGGCGGGATGCTTTTCCGCGGGGGGATAGCCCTTGCCCTTTTTGGTGAGCACATGGATGAGCACCGCGTTCTTTCTGCGCTTCGCCTCCCGGATCACACGCACGAGCGCTCCCGTGTCGTGTCCGTCCACCGGCCCCAGATAGGTGATTCCCATATCCTCAAAGAACATGCCGGGTATCACCAGCTGCTTCAGGCTGTTCTTCGCCTTCCGGATTCCGGCCACCACAGGATCTCCGTATTTGGTGTTGCGGATGGCGTAATAGATACCGTCCTTCACATCCAGATAGGCGTTGGAAGTACGGATATTGTTCAGATACTTGGAAACGCCGCCCACATTTTCCGAAATGGACATGTTGTTGTCGTTCAGGATGATGATGAAATTGGTTTCCAGCCTTGCTGCGTTGTTCAGCGCCTCATAGGCCATTCCACCGGTCAGGGAGCCGTCTCCGATCACGGAAACCACCGTGTAGTCCTCTCCCTGCAGGTCCCTGGCCTTCACCAGGCCCAGCCCTGCTGAAATGGAGGTTGAGCTGTGGCCCGTGTCAAAGCTGTCGCAGTCGCTTTCCTTTCGCTTCGGGAAGCCGCTCATTCCGCCGTATTTGCGCAGAGACTCAAAGCCCTCCCGCCGTCCGGTCAGAAGCTTGTGGGTATAGGACTGGTGTCCCACGTCCCAGATAATTTTGTCCTCCGGCAGGTTCAGCACCAGATGGAGCGCCATGGTCAGTTCCACAGCACCCAGATTGGAACCCAGATGGCCGCCGGTCACACTGATTTTATTCACCAGAAATTCCCGGATTTCCGCCGCCAGCGCCGGATAATCCCTGGGACTGATTTTCTTAATGTCATTTGGCTGCTTTATCTGATCAAGAAGCATGTTAATCCTCATTATTTCTTCCGTGTAATCAAATCCTCTACCAGGCGCTCCAGGAACTCGTTCCTGTTCTCCGCAAGGCCCTTCAGCTCCTGAAGTGCCTCTTCGGAAAGCCTGCGCACCTCCTTTTCCGACTGTTCCATGCCGTTTAAGGATACATAGGTGACCTTATGGTTCTTCAGATCGCTTCCGGTCTGCTTGCCCAGCTCCTGAAGGCTGCTGGTCAGATCCAGAATGTCGTCCCGGATCTGGAAGGCCAGACCGATTTTGCTGCCGATCCGCTCCAGCGCCGCCAGCTTCTCCTCCCCCGCTCCGGCGAGCAGGGCGCCGATCATCATGGGGCTCTGGATCATGGCAGCCGTCTTGTTTTCATGAATATAGAGAAGCAGCTCCTGGTTCACCTTCTCCGGAGGGAAATCCTCCGCCTGGGTGTCCGCGCACTGGCCGCCAATCATGCCGCAGATTCCGGCCTTTGCAGAAAGAATCTGCATGGCCCGTGCCGCGCGCCTCAGCTCTTCCTCATTCTCTGTGAGCGAAAAGGCGGATGAAGCGGTCTCAAAGGCCAGATTCAGAAGGGCGTCTCCGGCGAGCACCGCCATGCCCTCTCCGTAGACCGCGTGGGTGGTTTTCCTTCCTCTGCGGTATTCGTCGTTATCCATGCAGGGAAGATCATCGTGTACCAGGGAATAGGTGTGAATGAATTCAATGGCCGCCAGAAACGGCTCTGCCAGCGCTTCCCTTCCCCCGAACAGGCGGCAGCACTCTAAAAGCAGCATGGGCCTCAGACG
>ERZ780162.1853-NODE-1853-length-13965-cov-4.185838_pt1 | contig 13965 bp, 8 predicted proteins | sample MGYA00511474_ERZ780162 | MGnify/ENA primary metagenome ERZ780162 (study PRJEB29588, sample SAMEA2143633) | human gut metagenome | biome: human gut; feature: human-associated habitat; material: faeces | place: Denmark | collected 2008/2010 ...
GTTTACAATATCAATAAGACTGTTATTTAGTACGGTAGCCGCAAGAATTATATCGTCAATATTTAATTTTACGATGAACAGACGTCTTGTGTTTAAGTCAGACAAAGATGTCAAGTCATCTGTGGTCAGATATTACATATTATGGGCGTGTCAGCTTATGGCATCATATCTTCTTGTATACATCTTTACAAGATTATTAGTGCTTGGCAGTGTGGCTGTCGCATTTACAAAGATAATTGTTGATTTATGCTTATTTGTAATAAGCTACAACATACAGAAAAAATGGGTGTTTAAATAATCAGACACGGATTACACCAATAGAAATGAGGATAATAATGAAGAATAACGTACTTAAGTGGCTTGGAAGAGTTGGAGCTACGCTTTTAACTACTATCGTAATTCTTGTAGTTGGTCTTTATCTTGTTATGGCTATGCTTGCGTGGGGACCTTCTACATTTGCTAAGAAGCAGTTTATTTTATCGCTTCAGGAGACAGGAGAGCTTGGTTTTATGGCTAACTGGTTCTGTTCACAGGAAGAGATTGATATGATTAAAGAGGAGAATTCAGTTAAGGATACTACTGATATAACTGATTCAAGCCTTGTTGTAATCGGACAGGATTCATCTAGTGATGAAGAAGACCTTTATGTTGTTGATGTAAAGGCTGGAACATATAGCGGTAAGCTTATGATTGTCAAAGATCCTTCAAGATTATTTGTAGGAACAGTACCAGAATTCAAGCTTGAAAAGGGCTGGACAGTTGCTGAGATAGCACAGAGATATGATGCACTAGCAGGTATCAATGGTGGAGAATTCGTTGACTCAACACCACAGACAGCTATGCCAATCGGACTTGTTATGGTAAATGGTAATATATTAAAGGGTGATTCATCTACAATGTACCACGTTACTGGAATAACATTTGATAATAAGCTTGTAATGGGTAATATGACATCAGCTAAGGCTGTAGAGCTTGGAATAAGAGATTGTGTCAATGTAAGCAGTGATATAGGTCCATTTCTTATAATTAACGGTGAACCACAGGACGTTGATGGTGTTGGTGGAGGACTTAATCCACGAACAGCAATAGGACAGAGAGCTGACGGAGCTATTCTTCTTCTTGTCGTAGACGGAAGACAGGCTACAAGCCTTGGTGCATCGTTCTCAGATTTACAGGATATTATGCTTCAGTACGGTGCTGTAAATGCATCAGCTATGGATGGTGGTACATCAACACAGATGTATTATAATGGTGAGGTTATTAATAAGCCATATTCACCAACAGGACCAAGAACACTTCCAACAGCATTTTTGATTAAATAATTACACGGAGATGAGAAGAATGTCAGAGAATAATAATAATGGAAAGAAGAATTTTTTTAAGAGATTATCAGGATTTAAGAAGTTTCTTGTGATATATGCTTCTGTGCTGGTAGTAATTATTGCTGTTGCGTTAGTACTTTTATACGGGTTATTAAAGGATTACGAGGCGGGCAGGCCAGCCAATACTATGGATAAGCTTGTATCACATATTGAAGCAGGGAATGTAGGCAAATGGATTAAGGATGCAGGTATCCTTGGAGAGTTCGAGACAGAAGATATTGTATCAGATTATTTTAAGGATACATTTGCTGATAAGGAAGTAAGCTATAAGAAGAAGGCAGGAGAATATACAGAGAACAATCCGGTATATATTCTTTATGCTGATGATAAGAAGATAGCCAATGTTACTCTTACAGAGAAGAAAAAGAACGCTCATAAGTTCACAGAGTGGAAGTTAGCTTCTATAGACTTTAATGTAGACTCTAAGACTAAGAATACAGAACATTCAGTTAAAATTACAGCACCTAAGAATAGTGAAGTGACAGTTAACGGAGTTAAGGTTTCATCTGATTATATTACAGGTGAGGCAGATGTAAGCCTTTGCAAGCACGTTGGAGATTATGTTACTACACCAGTTGATGATGTATACAATATTAATGGAATGTTTGCCAAGCCAGAGGTTAAGGTTACCTATAATGGCAAAGAGCTTGATACTGAATATGTTAAAGATGGATATGAGGCATATTATCCATCAGATGATGAGCTTCTTTCAAGCGAGAAGAGTCATATATTAACAGTTGCTGAGAATTACGGCAAATATATGATTAACAGAGGAAGCTTAAGTACTCTTTCAAGCTATATGATTGGTAATGCCAAGGAATATATGAGTGATATTCCGGCTATCGATGTATATCTGATAGGAAGAACTTTTACATATGATATTACTGACGAGAATGTAAGTAACTTTAGAAAATATTCAGATGACTGTTATTCGTGTGATGTAGATTACAATCTTAATGTAAAATGGTCATCAGGAAGCACAACATACAATATTTCTTTAACATATGTGTTTGTTAAGCAGAATGATAAGTGGATGTTAGCTGATTTTTCTATAAGATAATTATAAATAAGATAATTATAAACAACAGACATATATAGCAGGAAATAACAATGCGCTGTCAGCGCAGGAATGGAGAAAGTTATGTCACAGGATAATAAGCGCAATTTTATATTACATGGTTCCATACTTGCTATGGCTGGAATTTTTGTAAGAATAATTGGAATGGTTTATAGAATTCCGGTGCTTAATATAATTGGAAGTGAAGGTAATGGTATATATGTAACGGCATATAATGTATATAACATAATACTTGTGCTGTCATCATATGGACTTCCGATGGCTGTTTCAAAGCTGATTTCTGCAAGGTTTACTAAAAGAAGATATAAGAATGCGGCGAAGGTATTAAGATGTTCGCTGACAGTCGGTGCGTTTACTGGTGGTGTTGCGGCACTGCTTGTATACTTTGGTGCTGATTTTATAGAAAATGTTATATATGGCGGGGGTGTACCTGGCCTTGCAATACCATTAAGAGTATTAGCCCCAACCATATTTATAGTTGCATTATTAGGTGTATTAAGAGGTTTCTTTCAGGGACAGGGAACTATGATTCCAACGGCTGTTTCACAGATTATAGAACAGCTTGTCAATGCAGGTGTTAGTATAGCTGCAGGTTATATGCTTATGAAAGCATACAGTAGTGCTTCTAATGCTTCTGCTTATGGAGCGGCAGGAAGTACACTTGGTACAGCTATGGGTGCTCTTACTGCACTTGTATTCTTTATATTTCTGTATCTTATATACAGACCTACATTTATGCGTATGGTTGCTAAAGATAAGAGTGTTACAAGGCAGGATACTAACAGGTACATTTATAAGACAATTATAATTACAATGGTTCCTATTATATTAAGCCAGACATTTTATCAGATTAGTGCCTTAATAGATGATGTAATGTTTAGTAATATAATGATGACAAGAAATATATCGAAAAATATATCAATGGATCTTGGTAACTTTGGTTCAAGTTATACACTGCTTATAAGTATACCACAGGGTATAGCGACAGCGTTATCAGCCTCGATGCTTCCAAGTATTGTAGCATCTTATACAGAAGACGATTATGACAGTATATATTCTAAGATAACAAAGACTCTTAAGACTAATATGTTTATAGCGGTACCATCATTTGTTGGATTTTTTGTGATAGGTGAGCCTATTATTAAACTGCTATTTTCAAGATATGACAGCGTGCAGGGTGGGCTTATGTTAAAAATAGGCGCTATAGCCATTGTATTTTATACATTATCAACAGTTACAAGCTCAGCACTTCAGGCGGTTGACAGAGTTAAGACTCCTATGATTAATTCATTTATATCATTAGTTGTCCATATAATACTGGTGCTTGTATTGCTGGAATTTACTAATCTTGGTATATTCTCACTTGTAATAGGTAATGCTTCATTCCCTGTTATTATATTTGTGCTTAATCTTATAGCACTTTATAAAGATGAGGGATACAGGCTTCCTGTTATATCAATATTTGCAAAGCCGGTTATATGTTCAGCATTAATGGGTATATGTACACTTTTGACATATAATATAATTAATAATATTACAATGTCTAATACAATATCAGTGCTTGCGGCATTGTGTGTTGCAGCAATCACATATTTTGGGCCATATGTTCTTCTTATGAAGAAGTTTAAAGATGTATTCTGATAAATGGTATTATTACAAAACAGTCTGGATATATCAGAGAGTGCAAAGCACGGAACAATTCGTAGGTATCATAGTTGGGGGCTTTTGACCACAACATCATATAATCAGGAAAGAGAGGAAATAAAGTGCAGGATAAGTTTACAGATAAAGCCAAAAAAGTATTGGAACAGGCTGCATTTGCTGCTGCGGTTAATGGACACAGCTATATTGGGTCTGAACATTTGCTTTTAGGACTTATACAGGTTGAAGACAGCCTTGCATACAAGGTTTTACAGAACAATGATGTAACAGAAACTAAAGTGCTTAATCTTATATATCAGCTTATTGCACCGGATAATGCGGTAAGTGTTAAAGAACCGGCAGGCTATACTCCAAGAGTCCGTAAGATTCTTACTAACTCAATAGAGGAAGCTGCAAGATTTAAAGCTGATAAAGTAGGTACAGAACATATTCTTATTGCCATTATGAAGGAAACTGAAAGTGTTGCCTCAAGACTTCTTAATACAATGGGTGTATCAATTAAGAAGATATATACAGAGTTATTAGAGGGAATGGGCGAAGATGTATCACGTCTTAAAGAAGATTTTCAGAATGGCAGAATTAAAGCTAAGGATAAAAAGGCAACAACCATGTTAGACCAGTACAGCAGGGATTTAACAGAGCTTGCCCGTAATAAAAAGCTTGACCCTGTTATAGGCAGGGAAGAGGAAATCCAGAGAGTTATCCAGATATTATCAAGAAGAACAAAGAATAATCCGTGCCTTATCGGCGAGCCCGGTGTAGGTAAGACTGCGGTTGTTGAGGGCCTTGCATTAAGAATAGTTGAAGGCGAAGTTCCATCAACTATTAAGGATAAGAGATTAGTTACACTTGATTTGTCAGGTATGGTGGCTGGTTCTAAATACAGAGGTGAATTTGAAGAAAGAATTAAAAGGGTAATTGCAGAAGTAAGAAATGCAGGCAACATTTTATTATTCTTAGATGAAATTCACACAATTATTGGTGCTGGTGGTGCAGAAGGAGCCATAGATGCTTCTAACATTCTTAAGCCATCGCTTGCAAGAGGAGAAATCCAGCTTATAGGTGCTACAACTTTAGAAGAATACAGAAAGCATATAGAAAAAGATGCGGCATTAGAAAGAAGATTTCAGCCAGTTAAGGTGGAAGAACCAACAGAAGATGAGGCAATTGATATACTTATGGGGCTTAGACCTAAGTATGAGGAACATCATAATGTAGTTATTACAGATGATGCTGTAAGAGCGGCGGTTAAGCTTTCTAAGAGATATATTAATGACAGATTTCTTCCAGATAAGGCAATTGACCTTATAGATGAGGCTTCTTCAAGAACAAGGCTTGAAGCATTTGTTGTACCAAAGGATATTAAGAAGCTTGAAACACAGATAGATGAACTTTCAGTTAAGAAAGAGCAGGCTATTAAGTCAGAGAAATATGATGAAGCGGCTGAGCTTAAGAAACAGCAGACAAGAAAGAAGAGCAGGCTTGAAAAGCTTCGCACAAGCTGGCAGGAGAGCATAGACGGCAGTGACCTTACTGTTGATGAAGAACAGATAGCTAGGACTGTGTCAATGTGGACTAAGATTCCAGTTGCCAAGATAGCAGAGGCTGAGTCAGAGAAGCTTATGAATTTGGAAAAAATGCTTCATAACAGGGTTATAGGACAGGATGAGGCGGTTACAGCAGTTGCCAAGGCTATAAGACGAGGCAGGGTAGGTTTAAAAGATCCTAACAGACCAATAGGCTCATTCTTATTCTTAGGGCCTACAGGTGTAGGTAAGACAGAACTTTCAAAGGCACTTGCTGACTGTATGTTTGGAACAGATAATTCTCTTATAAGAGTTGATATGTCTGAGTATATGGAAAAGCATACGGTGTCTAAGCTTATCGGTTCACCTCCGGGATATGTAGGATATGATGAGGGCGGACAGCTAAGTGAGAAGGTAAGAAGAAACCCTTATTCAGTTGTACTTTTTGATGAGGTTGAAAAAGCTCACCCAGATGTATTCAATGTACTTTTACAGGTGCTTGATGACGGACATATAACAGATTCAACAGGAAGGGTTGTGGACTTTAAGAATACAGTTATTATTATGACTTCCAATGCAGGTGCGGAGAATATTGTAGCACCTAAATCTTTAGGATTTACTTCGGAAACATCAGAGGAAAAAGAGCACGAAGATATGAAGAGCAAAGTAATGGAAGAAGTTAAGAGAATATTCCGTCCGGAATTCATTAACAGAATTGATGACATAATTGTATTCCATATGCTTAAGAAAGAACAGATTGGACAGATTGTTGATATTATGATGAGAACCGTTAATAACAGAATTATGGAGCAGATGAGTCTTTCGGTTGAACTTGATGATGAGGCTAAGGCTTATATTGTTGATAAGGGCTACGATTCTAAATATGGAGCACGTCCATTAAGAAGAACAATACAGAATGAAATAGAAGATGTTATGGCAGAGAAGATACTTGAAGGCAGTATAAAGGCTGGCAACAAAGTATTGGTAACAGTTAAGGATGGTAAACTGAACTTTAGCTGCAAACGAGGTCATAATAGAAATATTCACAAATAATACTACTAAAATACTAGCGTCGTTGTACATTATGTTGTATAATGTGTGTATAGATATTCGTAATAAAACATAGGAGGACAATAATATGCCAGTAATTAATGAGTTAATTCGTTCAGAGAAGGATGGAACTCTTAGCTTTGGTAATTATAAGCTGGATACTAAGTCAAAGTTATCAGATTTTGAACATTGTGGAGATTCTTACAAGGTAAAGACATTTAAGGAGATTACGAAGCTTGAACGCAATGGTTCATTTGTATATGAATCTGTTCCTGGAACAGCTGTTATGAATTTTAAGGCTGCAGATACAGGCTTATCATTTACGGTGGAAGGAAGCGATGATGCACAGATAACAGTTGAGCTTGAAGAAGGCGCTTCTTATAATGTAACAATCAATGGAGTATCTGAGGGAACTATGGCTACTAATATGGGTGGCAAGATTGTACTTTCAGTAAGCCTTGAAGAAGGTAAGAGTGTTAGTGTAGAAGTTGTTAAAGCATAATAATACTACAATCTTTAACATTAACAGGTGTCATAATTGTAAATTTTAATAAATGCTGTGCCTGGCATAAAGTCATATATAGACCAATGCGGGGTGCAGCTTTTTTATATTTGGTATCAGAAAGAGAGGAGAAGAGAAGTGGCAAAAGCAAAAAATACGGCATTTTTTTGCAGTGAGTGTGGATATGAGTCAGCAAAATGGTTCGGGCAGTGTCCGGCGTGCAAGGCGTGGAATACATTTGTTGAAGAACCAATAGCATCTAAGTCATCGGTTAAGGGTATATCAGCAGTCAGGAAAGAAAGCACCTATAAGGATAACCATCCGGTGAGCTTAAAAGAGATTAATTCTGAAGAGAAGGAGAGAACATCAACAGGAATAGGCGAACTCGACAGAGTTCTTGGTGGTGGAATTGTGCAGGGTTCACTGGTGCTTGTAGGTGGAGATCCCGGTATTGGAAAGTCAACACTTTTGTTACAGATGTGCTATTACCTATCAGATGCAGGCAATAAGGTGCTGTATATATCCGGAGAGGAGTCGTTAAGACAGATTAAGCTAAGAGCTGAAAGGATAGGTGGATGTAACGATAACCTTAAGACGTTCTGCGAGACTAATCTTGATATTATAGAAGAGGTTCTAAAAAAAGAAATGCCACAGGTGGTTATAATTGACTCTATACAGACTATGTACAGGGAAGAAATATCTGCGGCACCTGGAAGTGTGTCACAGGTAAGGGAAAGTACATCTATTCTTATGCAGTTAGCCAAGGGACTTAATATAACGATATTTATTGTAGGACACGTTACCAAGGAAGGTGTTGTTGCAGGGCCAAGAGTGCTTGAGCATATGGTTGATACAGTGCTTTATTTTGAAGGGGACAGATATGCTTCATACAGAATATTAAGAAGTGTAAAGAACAGATTTGGGTCTACCAATGAAATTGGGGTGTTCGAGATGAGGCAGGACGGTTTAAGTGAGGTCGCCAATCCATCGGAGTATATGTTGTCTGGAAGACCAGAAGGGGCGTCAGGCTCAGTTGTAGTATGTCTTATTGAAGGTACGCGACCTCTTATGGTTGAGGTTCAGGCACTTGTGTGTGACTCTAACTTTGGTATGCCAAGGCGTACTGCTGCGGGAACGGATTATAACAGGGTTAATCTGTTGATGGCAGTCCTTGAAAAAAGGGCGGGAATGAGAATGTCCTCAAGCGATGCCTATCTTAATGTGGCAGGTGGAATAAAGGTATCTGAACCAGCACTTGATTTAGGGATAGTTATAGCACTTGTCAGTAGTTTTAAGAATAAAGAAGTTGACAGCAGGACAGTTATATTTGGTGAAGTCGGATTGTCAGGCGAGGTAAGAGCCGTAACACAAGCACAGCAGAGGGTGAATGAAGCTGTTAAGCTAGGGTTCACAACCTGCATATTACCATATGTATGCTTGAAAAATATTAAAAATAATGATAAAATTAATCTTATTGGTATACATAATGTTAACGAAGCAATTGACTTAATATAAATATACAAGAATAATATACATATTTGGAGGAAGAATATGGATAACAGTAAATTAGTAAGCGACCTGTCAGGAATTCTTGAAGGATTGGATTCATCACAGGAGCAGTTAGAAAAAGATGCTTTTGATGTAATTAATTCATCAGATACATCACTTAATCTCGTGAAAGAGAGTATTTCAAGTGTTGAGGAAATTCTTAAGATGATAACTGAACTTAATGAGATAGCAGAAGAATCAGCGGCAAGAATTAAAGAACTTGAAAAGCTTTCTAAAGACATTGAACAGTTTGCAGGCGTTATAGCATCAATATCAAGCAGAACCAATATACTTTCGCTTAATGCTTCTATTGAGGCTGCAAGAGCAGGTGAGCACGGAAGAGGCTTTGCAGTTGTTGCAAGTGAGGTGAGGAATCTTGCTGCACAGTCGGCCAAGTCATCAAAGGAGATTACAGATACAATCAATATGGTACAGCAGTCAGTTGATAAGACAGTTGGCTCTATGAAGAACATATATGAGAATTCTAACCAGCAGAAAGAAAAGGCAGATGAGATTGGTAATGTGCTTAATAAAGTTGTAGATGCGGCATACACTGCTAATGAGGTTGCAAGAAATATCGAGAACGAAATTGCATATCAGAGAGAGATTACAGATAAGGCTAAGAATGCCTTGATGTAGCTGTATTCAGGTAATCGGATTTTTAATTACATATTATTATATGAGGGAGGATTAATATATGTATCAGTGTCCGGGCTGTGGTGGAAGATTAGTCTTTGACATACCATCACAGCAGTTGATGTGTGACCATTGCGGTACGAAGTATGACCCATATGCAATCAGTAAGGAACAGGATGCGGAGGAAAGTCAGGAATATGACGTTACTGTATTCAAATGTCCTAACTGTGGTGGAGAGATATTAAGTACTGATAATACTGCAGCTAATTTTTGCAGCTTTTGTGGAGCATCAACAATTCTGGCAAGCAGAGTATCAAAACAGCAAAGACCAGGATATATAATACCATTTTCCAAGACTAAGGAAGACTGTAAGCAGGCTTATAAGAAAATGGTACGTCACGCGTGGTTTGCCCCTAAGGAATTAAAAGATGAGAAGTTTATAGATGGTTTCAGAGGTATATATATGCCTTATTGGACGTATTATATAACCCAGAAAGGACCAATGTGCCTAAGCGGTTCTAAAAGCCATAGACGGGGAGATTACATTTATACAGACCATTATGATATAACTGGCGATTTGGATTGCCAGTATAAGGGTCTGTCATATGATGCTTCATCGTCATTTGATGACAGTATAAGTGAGGCGATAGCACCATATGACGTTAAGAATATGAATCCATTTACTCCATCAATGCTTAGTGGATTCTATGCAGATACAGCAGATGTTGCACCGGATGTATACAGGGCTGATGCGAAAAATGTAGCTGTTGACGAGACATATTCCTATGTCAAAAGGTCAGCACATCTTGGGTCAGTGCAACTTGATAATTATCAGGGGGATATTGAGAGAAGACTTTCGACAAAGGTAGTAGCACAGGATAGAACAATGTTTCCGGTGTGGTTCTTATCATACCGTAATAAAGACAGAGTTGCATATGCGACAGTTAATGGACAGACAGGGAAGGTGGCAGCAGATCTGCCAGTATCACTTATGAGGTATTTTATAGGTTCGGTTATTCTTGCAATACCTATATTTTTAATGCTTAACAGTTCATTTACATTAAGACCTAAGACTACATTGGGGATTGCATCGATTATAGCATTATTTACAATAATTCTTTATGTATTAGAATTAAAGAAAATATACAAGAAAGACCAGCAGTTAGATGACAAGGGCAGAATGTATGCAGGTTCAGCTATTAATGCCAATGAATCACCAGGGGCAAGGCGTAAGCGTGAAGACCAGCTTGCAGGCGATATAGCTGATGTTATAGACAAAGGCAGGCGTGAAGCAAGGTCATATGGACGTAAGAATAAAAGAAGAACAACAAGAACTAATATGGCAGTGGTAACTATGATAATTTCATTGGTGTGTTGTGTATTTCCTATGTTGTATGTCTATCTTCAGATGATGTCTATATTCTATGGCTCTGGAGATATTGGGGCGGGATTTTCTATAAGTGTTATATGTCTTATAACAGGTATAGTGCTTACTCTTGTTAATCATAAGACGTTTAAAATGATAACTAATAAGAAGATATCAGGTAATATAGGTTCACTTGCAGCGATGGCAATAGCCTCGGTAGTGCTGTGGATTAATCCTGTATCGGATCTATATTACTATGGTGCTGTTATAGCTGAATTAATTGCAATAATGTATACTATTATGGATTTAATCAGATATTACAATGTTCTTGCAACTAGAAAGCTTCCACAGTTTGATAATTATAGTGGAGGTGATGATAATGCATAATAGAAGTATTATATGTGCTGTAGATAGAAAATATACTGTTAAAGACATACATAGATGTATTCACGCAGTTATGGCGTTAACAGCAGTTGTTCTATTGCTATTAGTATTTGCGGCTTCTTCTTTACTACAGGTAAAAGCTGATGAAGAGAAGTATCAATATAATAATGTTGATACAGGATATGAGGCTGTTATAGAAGATGACGCAGACATTATAGATGAGAGTAATTATTCTTCATTGTTAGACATTATGAAACAGATAACAGTGTATGGTAATGTAATGCTAAAGACTATAGATACCAACAGCACCACTACTGAAAGTTATGTAAGAAGCCTGTACAGGGAAAAATATGGCACTGATAGTGGGACGATATTTATAATTGATATGTATAACCGTAATATCTGGATACATAGCAATGGTAAGATATACAGTACAGTTACAAGCTCATACGCAGATACAATAACTGATAATGTATACAGATATGCTTCATCAAAAGACTATTATATGTGTGCATATAAGGTGTATGAGCAGGAACTTGCACTTCTTAAAGGCAGAAGAATATCACAACCAATGAAGTATATAAGCAATGCACTTCTTGCTGTTGTAGCGGCATTAATTATTAATTATGGAATTGTAAGACTATATTTAAGGAAGAAGGCACCATCAAGAAAAGATATAATGAAAGGTATATTTGCTGGAAAGGCTATTAATAATTGTCAGGTTACATACCGTTATCAGACCAGGACATATTCACCAGTACAGACAGACTCAGGCAGCAGCTCTTCAGGAGGCTCATCAGGGGGCTCGTCTTCCGGTGGTTCGTCAGGTGGTGGAGGCGGAGGTGGCGGAGGCCACAGCTTCTAATATCACATTGGTGTTGTTTTATTAACAGATATTATTGATATACCGGTTTTCGGAGTTAGAGGTTAAAACTAACAACTGGAAACCGGTATTTTTATATCTATAACTAAATGAATTTTGTACTATGGATTGTATTGTAGTAAGGAAATATTAAGAAAAAATGACTTGATTAAAAGCATTTTATAAATGAATATCGTCCAATAGCTGTCAAAATCAGTATTTATATTGCTTGGAAATGCCGTATTTTAGGGGGTTTTTGAAGCAATAATAAAAAAAATTAAAAAAATTTCAAAAAAGGTGTTGACATTCCTATAGACATCATATATAATAGCTATTGTTGACGGACGAGAGTTCAGAAAACAAATAAAATCGAAGCGTGGCTCAGTTTGGTAGAGCGCTGCGTTCGGGACGCAGAGGTCGTGGGTTCGAATCCCGTCGCTTCGACTGGAATGAAAATGCCGAAAGCCTTGACAATCAAGAGCTTCGGCATTTTTTTGTATGTCAGAAAGAGAACAGGAAACAGTACACGAGGAGGAAATTTTTGTGAAAGCATTATTTTTTGATATTGATGGAACGTTACTGAGTGAGATTACAAAAGAAATTCCGCAGAGCGCGCTCGATGCATTGAAAAAGACAGCGGAAAAAGGAAATCTTACGTTTATTAATACCGGCCGCACCTGGTCGGAGCTGCCCGAGGAGCTGAAAAAGCTTCCGTTTTCCGGATTTCTGTGCGGCTGCGGGACCTATCTGCGCCGGGACGGCGAAATTCTGATGCATCAGACGATTCCGAAAAAGCGCTGTGAGGAAATCCCGGTTATTTTAAAGGCGTGCAGGATCGGCATGATTCTGGAGGGAACGGATAATGTTTATTTTTCGTCGGAGGTATCCCGTTTTCGGGAGGTCGAGCAGACCCGTGCCTATTTCGCTGCTGTCGGAATCGGACTCGCGGAGACAGCGGAGACAAAAGGAATCATTTACGATAAATTTTGTATCGTAACCGATGCACAGTCTGATATAGAACGTATGTACCGTGAATTTGAGCAGGAGTTTGATATCATGGATCGCCGCGGCGGTGTATACGAAATCGTTCCGCACGGCTGCAGCAAAGGAACAGCTGTGGACTATGCGCTGAAACAGTTTCAGCTGGAGAAAGAAGATGCATACGTATTTGGCGACAGCAGCAACGACCTTACCATGTTCCGGTGCGGCGCACACACCATTGCGCTTGGAAAACATGATGAGGTTCTGGATCCGTACACAGAGTACGTAACCGATACCGTCGAGCGGGACGGCGTGGCAAAGGCGATGGAGCATTACGGATTGATCTGACAGAAAAAAAGAAAGCGAAGGGGCGCATTTGAAAAGAAATTTTCAGGTGCGCCCCTTTGGTTGCAATTTTCTGAAAAAGGAAACAAGAAAAGCAGCGTCTGAAAAGGTATGTGCATTGCAAAGTAAAAAATTTCGTGGTAATATAAAAATGAGTTTTTATGTATATTTGTAATGATACCAGGAGGTGAGCGTTCAGAAGTTCCATGGAAACAGAAAAAAATCAGATAAATAAAAAAAGCCTCAGATACCGTTTTACAGCAGGAACGATCGGAGTAAGTGTCTGGCAGCAGGAATGAATGCTCACTTGGCAAAGCCTATGAAAATTGAAAACATAAAGAGAATTTTGTATGAATATTGTGTGTAGTGGCTGCAACTTCTCAAATCCGTATACCTGTTTTTCACGTTTTGTAGGATATTATAACGTAAATGTAAAACTGGCAGGGACAGGTTCTCTGTATACAGATAAAAGCAGGATAATGAAGCATAAAACAGAGAGAGGATTTTTATAAAATGGAAAAGTATGAAGACAAAATATATTCTTTAGGTGAGGCTGTAACGGGACAGACACAGGCTATGTCACAGGCTATGTCACAGGCCGTACAGAAAACACTGGAAAATAATGGCGGGGTAGGTATAATGA
>ERZ780162.1863-NODE-1863-length-13937-cov-3.753854_pt1 | contig 13937 bp, 18 predicted proteins | sample MGYA00511474_ERZ780162 | MGnify/ENA primary metagenome ERZ780162 (study PRJEB29588, sample SAMEA2143633) | human gut metagenome | biome: human gut; feature: human-associated habitat; material: faeces | place: Denmark | collected 2008/2010 ...
CTGACCAGCTGAACGAACAGCTGGGTGTGAATATGTGGCAGCGGCAGGCCATGGAGGTGGGCAGCATGTGCGGCTGGGATGTCCCCGGCGCTGACCCCGCCAAGTACCAGGAAGACTATGTACAAACCGGGGCCCCCGCCGAAGCCCAGCGCAGCGGGTTCGGTGGGGAGAGGAGTTCCGGCAAAATGAGTGAGCCTTGTCCCCCGGACGAGGCGAATGATATGGAGCATGGAACGACGATGGGAGGGATGACCCTTGGATAAAGTGTTTCGTGTGGAGCTGTTCGGGGAGAAGACGAACCGGTGGTGCGAGCTGGAGCTTCCGGCTACCTACTACGGCCTTCTGGATGCGCTGGACAAGCTTCAGATGACGCTGGGCGAAAAGCCGAGATGGGAATTCCTCGAACACCATGGCTTTGTCTTCCTGCAAGACCATTTGGCCCATGAATGCGATCTCTATCAGCTTAACGCTTTGGCAACCTGTCTGGGACAGATGAACGGCAGAGAAAAGACTGCCTTTGAAGGGCTGTTCAACATGGAGGTGGCCAAAAAGTACGGCCCCATCAGTGTTGCCACCATGATCGATCTGGCCTACAGCACAGACTGCTGCCACGTGGTCAACGCCTCAACGGATGAGCAGCTGGGCAGATTCTACGCCGAGAATGATTTCATCCCCGCACTTGACAAAGTCCCCGACCCCATCTTCGAGTACCTGGACTTTGAGAAGCTCGGCAGAAACGCCCGATTTGAGGAGGGCGGCGTCTTTGCAAACGGTGGTTATGTCACGCAGCACAACGAGCTGAAGCAGGTATATGACAGCCTGGCCTTGATCCCCGAAGCGCCGGAATATGGCATCCGCCTGACGGTCGGCAAGTGTCCCTCCCACTCCGATGAGCAGCCGGACAACAGGATGTGCCTGGATCTGCCCGCTACGCAGGAACGGCTGGACGCTGTTCTGGAGGCTTACGGAGGCGCCTCATGGTCGGAAATGTCTGTCCAGGTGGAGGACAGCGCGATGCCCGCGCTTCTGGAAAGCATGGACTGCAATGATGTTCACGAACTGAACGAGTTGGCCAAATGCTTCAAGGAGATGGTCGCGCAAGGAGACCTCTCCACATACAAGGCGGTTATCCTTGCGGCGGATTGTCACGATATCGCTGCCGCTGTCCGAATTGCGGAAAATCTGGATGACTACCTGATCGAGCCGGATCAGCGGACCCCCGAGGAGGTGGCCGTAGAGGAGCTTCGCTTCATTGTGGACGAGCATTCCCGGTCCATTCTGCAGAAGCACGTCGTCCTCTACAACTATGGTCAGGATGTCATGGCAGCACATAACGCTCTGTTGACCCCCTACGGGCTGGTTCAGCGCAGAGATGGCGAACCGATCCTCAGCGAAGAAACGCAGGCAGAGAATGCCGGAATGGAGATGATGTGATGGCGAGTCCGCAAGCCAGACAGCTTCTTGACCTGTTGGACGGCTTTGAAATGACCAAATCCCAGCACGACTGGCTGGAACGGCGGTTTGAAAATATGACGGTCAAAGAAAAGCTGCTGTTTCGGGGTGCCCTGCAGATTGAGCGCCCCCAGATGACTGCCGATGTGATGCTGATTGCCAATCAGCTGGATCACTACGAGCTGTTCTATAGCGCCGGGGACGATGTTCAACTGGGCAAATTCATCATGGAGCAGATCCAACGCCCCTCCGATCAAGCGCGGGAGTTTCTTGACCCGGAGAACGTGGGCGCAGCATATCGCCAGAAGGGCGGGAACACTTTCTGTGATGGACATTTCATCAAGGTCACCTCTCTGATCGATCCATTTCTGGACGGCGACCCTTCGATGAACCCCGACAAAGGCGATTTTGCAATCCGGGTCAAACTGGCCAGCCGAACCAACATGGACGGCGTGTGGGTGGGCTTTCCGGACACCGGCGAGCACATGGATGTCGCCCATCCGGACGAACTGCTTCTGGCGCTGGATGAGCTGGAAGCGGAGTCCCTAACTGAGTGCATTGCCGTGGATGTGGACTGCTGCCTCCCGCAGCTGGAGGACATCCTCTCCCAGTATGGCTCGGCATCGGAACTTGTTCGCCATGCCATCGACTTTGGTTACATCTGGAGCGAACAGGGCCAGGGAGAACCCAGATGGGCGGATAAATTTATGGCGGTTATGGAACTGGAGGACTGCCGCCGCCTGGATTACGCCTTGGATCTGGCGCAGAACCTCCACTGCTACCACTTCATGCCCCGTGACATGGATCTTGCCGATTACGGAAAAGAGCTGGCAAAACGGGATGGCATCTATCCCAAGGACGAACTGCTCGCCTCCTGCTTTGACGCTGAGGGCTATGCCAATCAGAGAATGAAGCGCATGGGCCTGTCCGCCGCAGAACATGGGTTTGTATCCTGGAATGGCACAGAACTCAATTTTGAGTACAGTCAGCCGGAGATGGAGCCGACCATGTCCATGTGAAAAACCTTCGCACAGACCAGACTCTGCCATAACGGAGGTGATGAAAGAAGAAAAATCAAATAGCCTGAAAGCTACAGGGGCCGTTACCCGAAAGGGACGAACGGCCCCTTCTTTTTGTGCTCTTTCCGGGTAACTGTCCCGGAAAGGAGTCTTCATGACGACGGACAACCCTATCGCCAAGCACCTGAAGGAGTATCACTGCGGTGAGCTGAGAGTCGTCCCCAGCCGTGAACTGGAGGCCGCTTTTCAGATTCGCGGACCTGACCTTCGCCGCACGATCAATTGCCTGCGCGGGGATGGCATCCCCATTTGCAGCTCTGATTCCGGCTATTATTACGCCGACACCGAGGAGGAACTGCGGAGGACGATCCGGCAGCTCCGAAGCAGGATCAAGAAGATCGCCCATGCGGAGCGCGGCCTCACCAAAGCGTTGGAGCAATTTACCGACAGCGGCCAGATATCCCTCCCCCTGGAGGGAGGTGATACCGCTTGAAAAGCTTCATCCCCTGGGTGGGAGGCAAAAGCAAGCTGCTCTGGCTGATTCATAAGCTGTCCCCCTCGCGCTATTCCCGGTTTATCGATGTGTTCGGCGGCAGCGGGACAGTGACATTGAGCCGCCCGATCCAGCAGGGATGCATGGAGGTTTATAACGATTTCAACGGCGACCTGACCAATCTGTTCTGCTGTGTCAAAAACAGAACCATGGCGCTCCTTCTGGAGCTTGGCTTTCTGCCGCTGAACACCCGTGATGACTTCAATGTGCTGTATAAGTTCTTCTCCAAAGAGGAATTCACCGATGACTATCTGGACGAGGAGATGGAGCTGACCCAGCGATATCTGGAACCGCCGGATGCCAAAACCATCCGAAGGATGATGCTGGAACGAGCGCCTCGCGGAGATGTGCGGCGGGCCGCTGACTATTTCAAGCTTATCCGGTACAGCTTCAGCGGCGGCGCAAAGTCCTTCGCCGGAAAATCCTGCGACATCCGCCGCTTTTTCCATCTGGTCTGGGAGTGCTCACGCAGACTGGCGGAGGTGGTCATCGAGAACAAGGACTGCGTCGACCTCATCCGCCAATATGACCGGGAAGACGCATTCTTCTACTGTGACCCGCCTTACTACGATGCGGAGGACTGCTATGCGGTGGGCTTTCCCAAGGAAGACCACCAGCGCCTCCACGATGCGCTTCTGGAGTGCCAGGGGTTTGTGATGGTTTCCTACAACTACTGCCCCTTCATCGTAGATCTGTACAAGGAGTTTTACATCTTCTACACCACACGCCCCAACAGTATGTCCCAGAAAGCCGGAAGCGAATACGAGGAGATCGTCATCACCAACTACGATCCCCGTCTCTATAACTCCGCAAGGCATTGGCAGCTCAGCATTTTCAATCTGTCCGCTGCGGAGGAAGACGACGGGCGCTACACGCTGATCCACGAACCGAAAACAAAATCTGATAAAACGGAGGAATGAAGATGACCTTTATCAAGTACACCAACGACGGCAAGGCTGTCATTCAGCCTGCGGCCCTCACCCTGAGTGGTCTGGAGCAGGAGGAAACGCTGGAGATGCATACCCTGGAAAACGCCATTGTCCTGCTCAAGCAGGAGATGGAGCCGGTGGAGAAAGCCGCCGCTATGATGGCGCTGATTCGTTTGGTCAACAGCCTGTGGGCGGATATGATGGCCGGATGGAAGGAACAGGAGGGCGATACGGACCCGTGCGATGGCTGCTCTGGCTGCGGCGAGGAGATGCTGCCCATTCCTGCAGAGGCCTTTGCGGATGCCGGCATCCTGCACGACAACCTCCGTGTGGTCAGCGTGGACGGCGCTGTTCTGGTGGTGTCCGATGACCGCAAGACCAAGTGGGCGGCCGAGCTGGACAAGAGCCTGGAACAGCTCGGCATCGACAGAGCCGGTTTCGAGAAGCTGGTCAAGGCAGTCATGGAGCTGGATGAGGACGAGGGCGATGACTAAGGATCACGCTTATCTCTATCTCGGCTCTGTTTCCGAGGCCAGGCGGCAGAACGAACTGGCCCTCTGGCGTGCAAGCCATCTGGAGAACATCGCCTGTAAGCAGGCCATCGAGGAGGCCATCCGCAGGGGTTTTGACGGGATGCACCTGAGCCACGACTGCGCCAGGGGCGTCATCGAGGACTTTGGCTTCAAGCGTGTGGGATGGGTGCTGGCCGCCACCATTCAGCTGAAGCCGGAGGATGGACGCTTCAGCCGCCGGAACAAGGAATGGGCCGCCGCGACCTTCATCCCCCGCAGCGACCGCAACTATGAGTTCATGGTGGAAAGTCACGCCGGTGTTCTGGACATTTTCGTAAATGAGTTTCGGGAGGCCCAGGATGCGCTTGGGATGTTCACGCGCTCCCACTGTGACGATATGACCGGGCAGGAGCTGGAAGGCAAGGTATTGGTCATGAGTCCCATGACTTTGAAGGAGTCCTATTGGGCGCCGGAAAATCAGCTCTGGCTGGCCACCGGCGGCTTTGGCTGCGTCCCCACCGCCGCAGGCAGAGCGGTATACGCCACCTGTCTTGGCGATGGAGAGCAGACACGCTGGAACCGCAGCGACTTTATCGGCATTCTCCGGGAGGAGCATCTGCCCGACTGGGCCAGAGAGCGGCTGGAGCAACTCCGGCAGGAATCGCCCGCCGGTCTCGAAATGAGTCATCCATCCATGTAAAGAAAGAAAGGAGATTTGTCACATGGCAACACAGAAGAAAAAGCAGCAGGAAACCCCCACGCCCCAGGTGGAGGCGCGAATCGACCGTATGGTGGATGGGGACTTCAAGACCAAAGCCTATGCCAGCGCCACCATCGGCGGCGCCTTTGCCGTCCACGGCATCCGGGTCATTGAGTCCGACAAGGGGCGCTTCATCTCCATGCCCCAGGAGTCCTACAAGAAAAATGGCGAAACCAAATACAACGACACCTTCCACGCCATTACCGCCGAGGCACGGACCGCGCTGGTGGAGGCGGTCAACGACGCTTACGAGCAGAAGCTCCAGGAGCAGCAGGAGCAGAAAAGCGACGCTCCCGAGCAGGCTATGAGTCAGCAGATGTAAACCGGTTGTCCGGAAGGAGGTGATGCACCCTGATTCGTTTCACAGTAGACAACCAAAACCGCCTGATCTTCTATGGCAATATGGTGGGCTATGTAAAGGACAGCACCGCCGTTGTGGACGAAATGTTCCAGACCGATGAGCTGTCCCGTTATCTGGCCAGAATGAACCTGGCTCCCCAGTGGGAGGAGGGCGTATTCGACCGCCTGACTGCCGGTGAGGTACCCGGTGAGGAGCTGGGTCAGCCGCAGAAGGGCTGCCGCATCTGGCAGCTCCGAAAAGATGTGGATGTCACCATGCGTTTCATCGGATATGAGGATCTGGTCAAAAAGTTCGGAGAACCGGATGCCGGCAACTATACCCAGGTATTCGAAGGGAATCTGGGAACCAATGATCTGGAGCGGATCTATGCCATCTGCAGGGATAGCCCTCCTCCCGGATACCGGGGATACCGAATGGCACTGTCCGATGTGGTGGAGCTTTACGACGCTTCCGGCAGCGAGTTTTATTACTGCGACCGGGTGGGCTTTCGTCCCATCCAGTTCAGCCAGAGTCAGGAGCAAGCAGAATGTATTGAAATGACCATGTAGGCCGGACGTTTGCCCATCGTCCGGCCTTTACCTTGTCAGGGCGTAGCCGCAGCCCTCCCGCATCAGGAAGACTGTGACCGAACCTACATCATCAAGCCATCCACAAACAATCAAAATTGATTTACTTACAGGAGGTATTTTTCATGAAGAAGCTGTTTAAGAACATCGCCAACACCGCCAAGACCACCGCCGCCAGCTACAAGTCTTCCATCGCCGCCTTCCACAGCCGGGCTGTCAGCGGCAACGCCGGCGAGGGCTACATCGATACCGCCGTCAAGGTGCTGATCGCCGTCGTTCTGGGCGCCCTGGTGCTGGCCGGTCTGTACGCTGTGCTGGACGACACCGTCATGCCCACCGTCACCCAGCGGATTCAGGAGATGTTCAACTACGCGGGCTGATGCTCTGGGTACAGGCACTGGTCTTCTGCGGCGGTCTCATCTATGCCGCCGTGGATGACCTGAAAACCAGAACGGTCTGCGACATCGTCTGTATCATCATTGCTGCGGCGGGGCTGATCACCATCAGCCCCGCCTCCTTTTTGGGGGCGCTTGCGGGAGGGCTGCCCTTCTATCTGGGGGCGGGCTTTGGGAAAAACGGGGCCGGGGATACGGTGCTTGCGGCGTCAGCGGGGTTTGTGCTGGGCCTTTCCCGCACTCTCGCGGGGCTTACGCTGTTCGCCTTTTGCTACGCCCTGTTTGTGCTGGGAAAAAGTCTTGTTCTGAAGCTCTCCCACCGCCCCACCCGGTTCACCTGCCCACTGGTCCCGTTCATTGCCGCAGGATTCATTCCCGCATATTTCTTATAAGGAGGCTTATATGAAGATTTTCCGTAACCGCACCGTGATCGGTGTGCTGTGTATCCTCCTGGCGCTCGTCATCTGCTTCGGAGTGACGCCCCTGTTCAGCCGCAGCGCCAGCGAGAAGACTGAAATCGTCCGCGTCACCGCCGACATCAAGGAGGGCGACGAGATCACCGCCGAGATGGTGCAGACCGTGGAGGTGGGCGCTTATAACCTGCCCTCCGGCATTATGACAGACAAGGATGACGTCATTGGCAAGTATGCCACCGCCGACCTGAAGATGGGCGACTACATTCTGGACAGCAAGCTCTCCTATGAGCCCGCCGCTGAGAACGCCTATCTGTACAGTCTGGACGGGAACAAACAGGCCATCTCGGTCACTATCAAGAGCTTTGCCACCGGCCTTTCCGGCAAGCTGGAGAGCGGAGACATCGTCTCCGTCCTTGTGGCCGACTACAAGGGTATGGGCGAAACCGTGATCCCGCCCGAGCTGCAGTATGTAGAGGTCATCTCCGTCACCGCTTCCTCCGGTTACGACGCCAACACCGGCGAGGCTGTTGAGGATGAAAAAGAGCTTCCCTCTACCGTAACGCTTCTGGTGACCACCGAGCAGGCCAAGGTGCTGGCCGGACTGGAACAGGAAAGCGAGCTGCATCTGGCCCTGGTCTACCGCGGCGCACCTGAGAATGCCGATGAATTTATCGCGGCGCAGGACGCTCTGATCGAGGAGCTGTACGCCGAGCCGGAAGCCGAGGAGACTGCCGAGACAACTGAGAATACCGAAACCGGGGAAAGCGAGGGCGCTGATTCTGCCGCAGAGAGCGAGGCGGCTGCGGAATGAACTTCATGAAAGGAAGCCTCTTTCACCGCAGCACGGAGCCGGAGGAGTTGGAAATCACCCAGGAATCCGGCGGTGGAGTCCTGGCCGTCTGGGGAAGCCCCGGCTGCGGCAAAACTGTGACTGCGGTAAAGATCGCAAAGCATCTGGCCTCCCAGAAGAAAAATGTGGCGCTTCTGCTCTGCGATATGACCGCCCCTATGATGCCCTGCATCTGTCCGCCCTCTGAACTGGAGTGCGACAAATCCCTGGGCAGCATCTTCGCCGCCCAGCGGATCTCCGTGAATCTCATCAAGCACAACCTGACCACCCACAAGAAGCTGTCCTACCTGACCATGCTGGGGCTGCGCAAGGGGGAAAACGAGTATACCTACGCGGCCTGCACCAAGCAGCAGGCAGAGGAGCTCATCCGCGGCCTGCGTGAGATCGCCCCCTATGTGGTCATCGACTGCTCCAGCTATATCGCCAATGACATCCTCTCCGCCGTGGCGCTCATGGAGGCCGACAGCGTCCTCCGGCTGGCCAACTGCGACCTGAAATCCATCGGCTACCTGTCCAGCCAGCTCCCGCTCCTTCGGGAACTGCACTGGGATGAGGACAAGCAGTATAAGGCGGCGTCCAACATCAAGCCCCTCCAGGCGGCGGACCGCATCGGTCAGGTACTTGGGAGCGTCGCTTTCCAGCTTCCGCACTCCCGGGAGTTGGAGGAGCAGTATCTGGAGGGCACGCTTCTGAACGATCTCTCCATGAAAGACAGCAAGGCGTTCCGCCGGGAGATCGAAAAAATCTGCAAGGAGGTGTTCTGATGCTTGGCGACAAGAGAAGCAATTCCATATTTGCTGCGCACCCGGTCGCCGCCCCGGTGGAAGCCAGGCCAGAACCGGCCGAGGTGCATGATATCGCCTTTGAGGAGGATACCGGACGGTCCATCTTTGCGGAAGCCAAGGTCGCCCCCAAGGCAAGCGAAGTCTTCTTCGCTCCCCAGGCCGAGGGGATGCCCTTCGGGGAGGTACTCAGTCAGGTGCAGTCCTACCTCTCCGGCGCCTATGCCACCCTGATTACCGACAGCGGGGATGAGGCCAAGGAGCAGATGAAGCGCCGCATCGCCCGGTATCTGCAGGACAACCGAATGGCTGTGGACGGCATGACGCAGGGCGAGCTGGTGGACGCTCTGTACACGGAAATGGCCGAATACGGTTTCCTCACCAAGTACATCTTTGCAGACGGCATCGAGGAGATCGACATCAATTCCTGGCGGGACATCGAGATCCAATATTCCGACGGCCGCACCGTCAAGCTGGAGGAACACTTTGACTCGCCGGACCATGCGGCCAATGTCATCCGCCGTATGCTGCAGAACTCCGGCAAGGTGCTGGACAACGCCAGTCCCATCATTACCTCCCGTCTGGCCAAAAACATCCGTGTTTCGGTCATCAAGACCCCGGTGCTGGACGAGGATGCCGGCGTCGCGGCCTCCATCCGAATCGTCAACCCCAAGAATCTGACCAAGGAGGACTTTGTGGGCAGCGGAACCGCTACGGAGGAAATGCTGGACTTTCTGTCCGCCTGCCTGCGCTATGGCGTGTCCATCTGTGTGGCTGGCGCCACCAGCTCCGGCAAAACCACCGTGGCGGGCTGGCTCATGTCCACCATTCCCGACCGCAAGCGGATCTTCACCATTGAGGACGGCTCCCGTGAGCTTCAGCTCATCCGGGAGCAGAACGGCAGGGTGGTCAATTCCGTCGTCCATACCCAGACCCGTGACAGCGAGAATGAGCGGCAGCGCATCGACCAGATCGCACTGCTGGACATTGCCCTTCGTTTCAACCCCGACATCATCGCCGTGGGCGAGATGCGAGGCCCGGAGGCTAATGCTGCCCAGGAGGCCGCCCGCGTGGGCGTGGCCGTTCTCACCACCATCCACTCCAGCTCCAGCGAGGGCACCTATCGCCGCATGGTATCCCTGTGCAAGCGGGCCGTGGACACCCCTGACGATACGCTCATGGGCTATGTCACCGAGGCATATCCCATTGTGGTCTACTGCCGCCAGCTGGAGAACAAGGAGCGCCGCATCACCAACATCTCCGAGTGCGAGATCCTGCCGGATGGGAGCCGCCGGCTTCACAAGCTCTACGAGTACAACATCACCGAAAACCGTCTGGAGGGCGACCGGTTCATCATTGAGGGACACCACCAGAAGTGCGAGGAAATGTCCGAGAGCCTGCAGCGCCGCTTTATCGAGAACGGTATGCCCTGCGGTGAGCTGGAGCAGTTTATCCAGAGAAAGGAGGCATCTGCGTGACAACCATCCAACTGATTGCCTGTGTGGGCATGATCGCCGGGCTTTTTATGGTGCTGGGGATCTCCCCCGCAGAAATGAGCGACAGCATCTTCTCCCGGCTGACTGCTGCTCCCGGCAGCATCCGGGCGGATATCAACGAGACGACCAAGCGAAAAAAGGCCGGCTTCTTCCGCCGGGAGATCACGGAAGCCCAGGCGGTATTGGCCGCATCCGGGCGGGAGGGAAAATTCCCCATGGTGTGCATGGCCTCCCTGGTGCTGTTTGCCCTTGGCGCCTGCACTGCCATCCTTGCCGGGAACGCCTTCCTCGTCCCCGTACTGGCAGTGGGCTTTATGCTGCTTCCATTCTGGTATGTCAAGCTGACGGCCGGAGGCTTCAAAAAGGATGTGGCCGCAGAGCTGGAAACGGCGCTGTCGGTCATCACTACCGCCTATCTCCGCACAGAAAACTTTCAGCAGGCAGTGGAGGAAAATGTCCGGTACCTGCACCACCCGGTGCAGGAGGTGTTCCAGCGGTTTCTCACCCGCATCAAGCACATTGACCCGGATATGGATGCCGCACTTCATGACTTGAAATATGCCATCGACAACGAGGTATGGCAGGAATGGTGTGAAGCCGTTTCTGCCTGCCAGACAGACCGCAGCCTGAAAAGCACCCTGACTCCCATCGTCAGCAAGCTGTCGGATATGCGGGTAGTCAACGGAGAACTGGAAAATCTGGTATACGGCCCCCGTAAGGAATTCGTCACCATGGCAATTCTGGTGCTGATCAATATCCCGCTGGTACGCTTTATCAACACGGATTGGTATCACACCCTGGTGGATACCATCCCCGGCCAGATGGTCATCGCCGTCTGCATCGCCGCTGTATTCGTGTCCTTTGCTTTTGTGGTGAAACTGACACAGCCCATCGAGTATCGGAGGTGAGGAAATGGGCGCACTTTTATTTCTGTTCGGCGCCGCATTGGCCGCCGGACTGTATTTTGTCCTTGCCGACCTGCTGAAAATTCCCCGGCTGGCTGCGGAACGGGCGCTCATCTCTGCTGGGCGGCGGGAACGCAGTCTGGTCAAATCTCTGGAGGCGCTGATCCTCGGCTGGGCATTGAAGCTGGCTCCGCTGATCCGAATGGACGAATACAAATACCGCCGTCTGGAGAGCAAGCTCACGGCGGCAGGGTTGGATATGACGCCCCAGGTCTACTCGGCTTATTCAATTCTGAAGCCCTGCCTCATCCTGCTCGGCATCATCCCGTGCCTGCTGATCCTGCCCATCCTGAGCCCCCTCATCGTGGTGCTGGCCGTTCTGACCTGGTTCAAGGAGAGCCGCCGTGCTGACGAGCTGGTCAAGGCCAGAATGGAACTGATCGAAGGCGAGCTGCCCCGGTTCGTCGCCACCATCCATCAGGAGCTGGCAGCCAGCCGGGATGTGCTGCGGATTCTGGAAAACTACAAGAAACACGCCGGGCCTGACTTTGGTCGTGAGCTGGATGTGCTGACTGCGGATATGCGGTCCTCCTCTTACGAGGCGGCGCTCATCCGCTTTGAGGCCAGAATGGGCTCCGCCATCATTTCGGACATCGTCCGCGGCCTCATCGGCATACTGCGGGGTGACGACGGGCGAATGTACTTCCAGATGCTGTCCCACGATCTGAAGGCATTGGAACTGCAGCGCCTCAAGGCCAAGGCCGCCAAGATCCCACCCAAGATCCGGGTGTTCAGCTTCATCATGCTCATGTGCTTCATGATGACCTACATCGTCATCATCGTGTACCAGATCGTCAATTCTCTGGGAAGCCTGTTCTAAAGGAGGTCGCCATGAAAAAAATACTGAAACGGCGCTCCGGCGAAGGCTATATCGATGTTTGCGTCCTGGTGGTATGCGCCATGCTGGTGCTGGCGCTGGTGGTCCGTGTGCTGCCGGTCTATATCACCAAACAGCAGCTGGACACCTATGCGGTGGAGCTGGTGCGCGAGGCGGAGATCGCCGGCCGAGTTGGCACGGAGACCACCCGCCGGGCGGCGGCGCTTACCGACAGCACCGGGCTTGACCCCGACATTCGGTGGTCCACCACCGGACGCATCCAGCTCAATGACGAGGTCACCGTGACCCTGACGCTGGAAACGGATATCGGCCTGTTCGGAGGATTTGGCTCGTTCCCGATCACGCTGACGGCTTCCGCTACAGGCAAGTCGGAGGTGTATTGGAAGTGAGAAAACCGATCTTTCGCCGTCGCTCCGGCGAGGGCACCCCCATGATCCTTGCCATTGTGCTGGTATTGCTGATGCTGTTCTGCGCCATTGCCGAATTCAGCCGGCTGTGGATCATTGCCCAAGGCGTAAAGGAGGCCGCGCAGCAGGCGGTCATTTCCACCGTCAATGACAACTACGACGATGTGTACCACGCCGTCCGTGAGGGATACGCCGCGGGCTGGTATCCGGACGGTACAGGCCGCTGGGATGAGAGCATCGATACCGGCGATGTGTACGGCCAGCTCTCTGAAACGCTCGGCCTGGAAAATACAGCGGGCGGGTATCAGAAAATTTCGGACGGTGAGGTGGAATATACCATCTCCGACCTGTCCGTGGTTCTGGAAAATAACAGCCTCGGTTCCGGCCAGAGCGAGGGCTATACCGCACTGGTGGAGATCCATCTGGAGGTGCCCGTCCGGTTTCTGGGGAATCTTTTGCCCGCCGCCAGCATGACTTTGCACACGGAGGCCAAATATGTGCCTCTCTTCTGATCCATCCGGTCTTTTCAATAGACTTCCACAGAAAAATGTGGTATTGTCCCATTAACAAGAAATACACCAAGGAGGCATACACCATGACAGACAAGACAAAGAGGATCGTCCTCATCGCCGTCTGCTGCCTGCTCTGCGTTGCGGCGGCCGTTGGGATCGCCGTCCGGTTCGGCGGCAATGCCGATATTTCTTCCGGTGTGGTTTCCGATGATCCCACCCAGAGCGGTAATCCCAGTGTGGATATCGACAATAACGGCCAGACTGATCTGGATGTCCAGGTGGAAACGCCGGACGCATCCGAAACCGATCCCGCCCAGGGTGCGGACTCCAGCGGCCTGGAGCAGACCATCCAGGCAGATCCTGTAAAGCCTGAATCCCCCGAAAAACCGGAAGCACCCTCCGGCACCACCACGCTGCCGGATGACCACGACGGAACGGATGTGCCGGAGGAGGAGCGCAAGACCGAGGATGAGGCGCCGCCCACCTATGAGGAAACTCCCACAGTGACTCCCACCGAAACGGAGCCTGCCGCGGGAAGCACCAACAGCTCCGGTCAGGTCTATGTACCCGGCTTCGGCTATGTGGAAAACAGCGGTGAGAACACCGGCGTTCAGGACAACAGTATGTATGAAAACGGAAATAAGATCGGCGAGATGGGCGGCGGTAATTGACCCCCTCATCCGCAATAACGGCGCAGTCGGAAGTGACTGCGCCGTTTCTATTTGAAAAAATCGGAAAGGAGAGCACCTGTGAAGCGAATCCTTGCTCTTATTCTCTCCGCTGTCCTGATGCTGTCCATCTCTGTACCTGCCTACGCAACCGGAGATGAAAACATCGATGGCGGTGGCGGCAACATGGGCAGCGGAACATCTACAAGCTATTGGAATCCCGGCATGGATGGCGTCCGTGTATCCGTAATCAATGTGGACAGCCACGCCGTAGTGGGCAATGTGATCGATCTGACCAACAAAACACCCGCATCGGGCGTTATTCATTTTGGCAAAGTCAGCAAGCTGTCCTATAACGCCGGACGGAGTCTCTCTCCGGTAGTGGGAAACTACAGCTACATTAATCCCTCGCAGAGCCTGCCCCGCATCATCTCCTCCGGCAGCTATCCGGCCAGT